>FZPS01000197.1_pt109 | contig 50454 bp, 45 predicted proteins | sample 1817821 | NCBI WGS metagenome assembly FZPS01 (sample SAMEA104158645, study PRJEB21678) | metagenome | place: Germany | collected 2015-04-21 | reverse complement strand
CAATATGGTTTGCAATGAGGGAATTGAAGAATATTTAAATTACCTTTAAGTTTTTATTACTTTAGAATTATTGAATTTTTGGATAAGATTATTGAGTTTTAGGATTTTAAATGATATAATTATAAAAAATGTAATTACAACTTTTGGCTAAAAGGTAGATGGGGTGAATTTATGATAGTAGAAGAGGCGTCAATAAATTATGGAGGATTGGCAGCACTTTTTTTATTTCTTTTATTAATAGCAGGGATATTTGTTTTTGTCAGGCACTATAAAAATAATTTAGACGAAATGGGCAAAAAAAAAGTTAAAAAAATAATAAAAATAACAGTAGTTGCTTTTGCCATTATTTTAATAGCAATTTCAGTTAGAAATGTTTTAATGTATAATTATATTAAAAACCAACCTGCCGATATGATTGTCTGTACTCAAAAGTCCGGAATGATGATGATAGATAACTACAGATATTATAAAGTAAAGACTAAATACGGCGTTAAAGAAAGCATAAAAGAGTCAGAATACAATGAATTGATAAGTTTATATGGTGAAAGGGAAATTTATAAAGAGGCAAAACAAAAAATTATAAGCACAAATGATAAATATAATGATAAAAATATAATAAAAGTATTTCCTTATAAGGACTATATCTATTATATTTTTCTTGATGAGAATGAAGAAGTATATACAATGAGATATAATATAAATACATACGAAATAGAAAAAATTTTCTTTGACTATATATATAAAGATTCAATGGATTTAGAAGGCAATGTGATTATTAGTGAATATCCTGATTTTTGCGATAGTATAAATGAAAAGCTTGTTAACAAATTAGATGAGTATATACAAACCATATATACAGATAACAGAATAGTATTTGAAATATTGGTAAATAACCCTAAAAATGGAAGTTATATATCTTTGTATGAGTACATACCGGAGACTAAAGAAACTAAACTGTTAGTTAAGTTTGATGTTACAAATATACGGGAAATAGCATTTATAGAAGCAAATAAAAATAATTAAAAAATAAATTTTATAAGGTAAAATTCACGGGATAATAGAGCGCAACGGTTCTGGAAAGACGGTTCTTTTTAAATGTGTAACCTTTAAATTTGTAAGTTTAATGGTATAATATTTTTTGAAGATAAATATTATACAAAAGAGGTAGAATGTAATGAGTTTAAATATAAATAATGCAAAATATGAACTATCGGCGGTTAAGCCTTCCCAGTATCCTGTTAGCGATTTGCCTGAAGTGACCTTTGTAGGGAGGTCTAATGTAGGTAAATCCTCTTTGATTAATTCTCTTTTAAACAGGAAAAATTTAGCGAGGGTTGCAGCTACACCAGGAAAGACACAGGTGATAAATTTTTATAATATAGATGAGACATTATATTTTGTAGATCTTCCCGGATACGGATATGCAAAGGTGGCAAAAGGAGTACAAGCTTCCTGGGCAAAATTCATTGAAACTTATTTAATTAAAAGAGAGCAGCTAAAACTAATAGTTATGCTTGTTGATATAAGACATTCTCCCACTTCCAATGACAAATTAATGCATGACTGGATTTTGAGTATGGGATTTCCCTATATTGTGGTTGCAACAAAGATGGACAAAATTCCTCGCTCAAAAATAAAGCCAAGATTGGCTGATATAGCAAAAACATTAAATCTTAAAAGTTCTATAAAGGTAATTCCTTATTCATCGGAAACCAGACAGGGAAGAGATGAGGTGTGGAATGAAATTAAAGTTTATTTAGAAATAGAAGGTTAATCTTTACAAGTATAAATTTATAATATATAATAGTCCATGAAAAATTGAATATTTTAGCTAGGGGTGCCTTATGGCTGAGAAAGAGTTAAAAACTCTTAACCCTTTGAACCTGACACGGATAATGCCGGCGTAGGGAAGCTCTAATTAATGGTATATTAATAATTAGCTTGCCTCCATGGCAGGCTTTTTTTGTTACCTTTTGATTTAAAAATATGGAATTTATACAAAAATAGGGGGTGAAAAAGTGGTTATATTACTAAATGGTAAAAAGACAGAAATTGGAGAAGAAAAGACACTAAAAGAGCTTATAAATGAAAAAGGGCTTGAGCCTGACAGAATAGTTGTTGAATACAACTATCAGGTTTTAAAACAAGATGAGTGGGAGAAAACCATTTTAAAAGAAAATGATAACCTGGAAGTTTTAAGATTTGTAGGGGGTGGATAAGTGATGAATGAGAGATTAGTTTATGACAGATTGGTTATTGGAGGAGTGGAAATAAAAAGCCGGCTTTTTGTGGGGACAGGGAAATTTTCATCAAACAAACTGATTCCCCATGTGGTTATGGCTTCAAACGCGCAAGTTATTACTGTAGCACTAAGAAGAATTGATTTTGATTCAGATGAAGAAAACATATTAAAATACATTCCTAAAGACTGTATTTTAATGCCTAATACTTCGGGAGCAAGAAATGCAGAGGAAGCTGTAAGAATTGCAAGACTTGCAAGGGCTGCTGGTTGTGGCAATTTTATAAAGATTGAGGTTATTTCAGATAACAAATATCTTTTGCCAGATAATCATGAAACAATTAAGGCAACTGAAATTTTAGCCAGGGAAGGATTTATTGTAATGCCTTATATGAGTCCGGATTTAATGGCAGCTAGAAGACTTGTAGAAGCAGGGGCTGCATCGGTAATGCCATTAGGTGCTCCTATAGGTACAAATAAGGGGCTTAAAACAAAGGAACTTATAAAAATATTAGTTAATGAAATTGATGTGCCTGTTATAGTTGATGCAGGAATTGGAAAGCCTTCTCATGCTTGTGAGGCTATGGAGCTTGGAGCTGCTGCTGTTCTTGTAAATACTGCTATAGCAACAGCAGAAAATCCTGCCAAAATGGCTAAGGCTTTTGCAAAAGCAGTTTCAGCTGGAAGAATGGCATATCTTTCGGGCACTGGTGCAGTTAAGGAGTATGCAGAAGCTTCATCACCTCTAACAGGGTTTTTGGCATAAAAGCTCACTTAAAAAACAAAAGAAATGATTGAAAGAAGGATTGCAATGAGTTTTTATAATGAGTACATAAAATATAGGGATTTTGATTTTGAAAGTTTTTTTAAAGAGCTAACTGATGAACATGTACTAAGGGCAATTAGCAAAGAAATACTTGATGAATATGATTTTATGACTCTTTTATCAAAAAGAGCAGAAAAGTATTTAGAAGAAATGGCACAAAAAGCTCAAAAGCTCACTTTGCAGCATTTTGGGAAAGTGATATTTTTGTATACACCCTTGTACTTAGCAAATTATTGTGTCAACCAATGTGCCTATTGCGGTTTTAATATAACCAACAAAATTACAAGAAAAAAACTTAGATTGGATGAGGTTAAAAGTGAAGCAGAAGCAATAGCAAAGACAGGCTTAAAACATATTTTAATTCTTACAGGGGAATCAAAAGAAAAGACACCTGTAAACTATATAAAGGATTGTGTGGAAATTTTAAAAAAATACTTTTCATCCATAACAATAGAAATTTATCCATTGACGAAAGAGGAATACAAAGAGTTGGTTTTAGTCGGGGTTGATGGAGTTACAGTATATCAGGAAGTGTATAATGAAAAGACTTATGACAAAATTCATATAAAAGGACCTAAGAAAGATTATAAATTTAGAATTGATACACCTGAAAGGGCATGCAGGGCATCAATGAGAAGCGTAAATATTGGAGCACTTTTGGGTTTAGAGGACTGGAGGAGTGAAAGCTTTTTTACAGGCATCCACGCCAATTATCTTCAAAATAAATACCCAGATACTGAAATATCAATTTCTCTTCCAAGAATAAGACCTCATAGTGGAAACTTTCAATCTATATTTAATGTGGAAGACAAAAATATAGTACAGATAATGCTGGCTTTAAGGCTTTATATGCCGAGGGTGGGTATTACCATCTCTACTAGGGAGAGGGCAGAGTTTAGAGATAATCTTATAGGTCTTGGTGTCACTAAAATGTCTGCAGGCTCTTCAACAAAAGTGGGAGGACATGCATTAGAGGAAGAAAGTGATGGACAGTTTGATATATCAGATGCAAGAAGTGTTGAAGAGATGAGAATGAGCATTTATAAAAAAGGCTATCAACCTGTATTTAAAGATTGGCATGCAATATGAAAATAATGAAAAATGGTGATTGGTTATGGAAAATGATTTTTTAAAGGGGCTTTTAAATTATATAAAAGAAGAACAGCTTGAAAAAATCCAAAAAGTAAAAATAGGAGTGGCAGGGACAGGTGGATTAGGTTCTAACTGTGCTTTTAATCTTGTTAGAAGTGGGTTTAAAAAATTTAAAATAGTGGATTTTGATATAGTTGAACCATCAAATCTTAACAGACAGTTTTTCTTTTTAGATCAGATAAATATGCCCAAAGTTGAAGCTTTAAAAGATAATTTAAAAAGAATTAATCCAGATGTTGAAATTGAAACAGTATATAAAAAGATTACCCCAGAAAACGTAAAGGACATGTTTTCAGACTGTGATGTGGTGGTTGAGGCATTTGATAAAGTTAAATATAAAAAAATCATTGTGGAAAACTTTTTGATGTCAGATAAGCTTTTAGTCTGTGTGTCAGGAGTTGCAGGCTGGGGAAATAGCGATGATATAAGGATAAGGAAAGTCCGTGATAAATTTTATATGATAGGTGATTTTGTTACTGAAGTGGGTGAAAACCTGCCTCCCATATCTCCTAGGGTAAATATTACTGCTGCAAAACAGGCAGATGTGATATTAAATTATTTTTTAGGTGAAGGTGAGGGTTTTGTGAATGGGTAAATTTTACAGAATAATTGATGCAAATATAAATAGAGCATCAGAAGGTATAAGGGTCTTAGAAGATTTGGCAAGGTTTTATTTAGAAGATAAAGATTTGAGCAAAAGATTAAAGGAAATAAGACATGGTATAAGAAAAGAAGTTATGGATTTTTTGCCATCTCTTTTAAATGCCAGAGACTCGGTAGAGGATGTGGGGGCTAGTATATCAAAAGAACTTGAAATTGACAATAAAGCTTCACTTAAAGAGCTTGTAACAGCTAATTTTAAAAGACTTCAGGAAGCTCTTAGGACTATAGAAGAAAATTTAAAGGTAATTGATAAATACCAGCTTTCAAAAGTGTATGAAAATTTCAGATTTAATACATATGAGATGGAAAAAGATTTTTTTAAAAGAATTTTTCCATCTAAAAAAAGATGTGATTTTTTAAAGGGACTTTATTGTATAACTGCCCATGAGCTTTCAAAAGGCAGAAGCAATATAGAAGTTGTAGAAATGATGATAAAAGGTGGAGCTAAAATAATTCAGTACAGAGAAAAGAACAAAAGCTTTATTGATATGTACAAAGAGTGTGTAGAAATAAGGAAGATGACAAAGGAAGCAAAAGTAACCTTTATAGTAAATGACCATGTGGATTTGGCAATGATGGTTAAAGCAGATGGGGTACATTTAGGTCAGGATGATTATCCAATTGATAAGGTAAGAGAACTTGTGGGAGAGGATATCATTATAGGGCTTTCAACTCATTCTCCAAAGCAGGCACAAGAGGCACTTAAAAAAGATATAGACTATATAGGAGTTGGACCGATATATAAAACATATACAAAAAAAGATGTGTGCGCCCCTGTAGGGTTAGAATATTTAGAATACGTGATTAAAAATATTCACATTCCATATGTGGCAATAGGAGGTATAAAAGAACACAACTTACATGAGGTGTTATCTAAAGGGGCTAAATGTATTTCTATGGTTACAGGGATTACAGAAGCGGAAGATATTAAAGAAAAAGTTATGAGAATAAATAAGAAGATTTTAGAGGGGGAAATGTAAAATGTATACAACACAGATGGATGCAGCAAAAAAGGGGATTATAACAAATGAAATGAAAATTGTTGCAAAAAAAGAAGGGAAGAGTGTTGAGGAAATTCGAAGTCTTATAGAAAAAGGAAGGGTAATTATACCTGCAAATAAAAATCATAAAAGTCTTGATCCTGAAGGAATAGGGGAAGGACTTAGAACTAAGATAAATGTAAACTTAGGTATTTCAAAGGATTGTTGTGATTTTGAAATGGAGTTGGAAAAAGCCAAAAAGGCTGTGAATTTAAAAGCTGAAGCAATTATGGACCTTAGTTCCTATGGAAAGACCGAAGAGTTTCGCCAAAAACTTCTGGAAACTTCCTCGGCTATGATTGGTACAGTTCCTATATATGATGCAGTTGGTTTTTACGATAAAGATTTAAAGGATATAACACCAAAAGAGTTTTTAGACGTTGTAATAAAACATGCCAAAGATGGTGTGGACTTTATGACAATACATGCAGGCATAAACAGGGAAACAGCTAAAAGATTTAAACAAAACAAAAGACTTACCAATATTGTTTCAAGAGGCGGTTCATTGATGTTTGCCTGGATGGAACTTACAGGAAATGAAAATCCCTTTTACCAGTACTATGATGAATTATTAGATATTTTTGCACAATACGATGTAACTATTAGTCTTGGTGATGCACTAAGGCCAGGAAGTATAAATGATTCTACAGATGCTTCCCAGGTGATGGAGCTTATTGTTTTAGGAGAGCTGACCAAAAGAGCATGGGAGAAAAATGTTCAAGTGATGATAGAAGGGCCAGGCCATATGGCTATAAATGAAATTGCAGCTAATGTGATATTAGAAAAGAGACTGTGTCATGGAGCGCCATTTTATGTTTTAGGGCCTATTGTAACTGATATAGCACCAGGATATGACCATATAACAAGTGCTATTGGAGGGGCTATTGCCGCTGCAAATGGTGCAGACTTTTTGTGCTATGTAACGCCAGCGGAGCATTTAAGGCTTCCAGATATTGATGATATGAAAGAGGGAATAATTGCTTCAAAAATAGCAGCTCATGCAGCAGATATAGCAAAGGGAATTAAAGGCGCAAGAGAATGGGACAACCAAATGAGTGAAGCTAGACAAAAACTAGATTGGGAGGGGATGTTTCATCTTGCCATTGACAGTGAAAAGGCTAGAAAGTACAGAGAAAGTTCAATTCCAGAGGATAAAGACACTTGTACCATGTGTGGAAAAATGTGTGCTATGAAAAATACCAACAAAGTGTTAAAAGGAGAAGAAGTAAACATAATTTAATAAGTAAAGGGGTGAAGGGGGGAAACCCCTTTCTAACAAAAAACTGCAGTTACTAGCTGCAGCAGATATTATATATGTATAGAGGAAAAAGTACATAAAAAGTTTTCCGTACAATTATAGTATATTATATTTATGAAAAATTGTTAACTGTTATAATGACCAAAATTTAAAGAAAATACATCTCTTTTTTGGTCATAGTGTTATAACGAGGCGATAACAGTGTTATAACGAGGTGTTAAATGTTTTCTTTAAACGTAAATAATGAGGATGTTTTTTTAAAAGATGTAAAATTAAATAAGCTTGTTAAAATACATAAGTGGTATAACAATATTGATGAATATGGATTTGCCACAGGAGTTGACAGGCCTATGCCCTTTGATTATATTTTGAAAGAGTATTTTAAAGTGGTATCATCCCCGGAAGAATTTTTTGTGGGAGTGTATAATCTTTCTAATGAAATGGTGGGTCTATTAAAAGGCAGATTTATTTCTAAGGAAAAAATTGTATGGATAAAGGTTTTAATCATTAAAACTGAATTTCAGAGAAAGGGCTATGGGAAAAAGGCCATAGAGTTATTAAGAGATTATTTTATTAAGAAACATCATGTAAAAAGCATATACCTTACTGTTGACAAGGAAAATAAGGGGGCTTATGCATTTTGGAAAAAGCAAGGTTTTAAGGAAGTTGAAAAGATAGAGAAGTATGTTAGTTTACAAGAAAAAAATATTAAATTATTGGTTTTGTGTTAAAAGGCATAAAGGGAGATATAAAGGGTTTACCCATATGTGCAAAATGCCGATAAACATTATATAGAATATAAAAAAATACATTTGACAAAGAAAATCCATAAGGTTATAATGAATTTTAATTGGGAGTTTAGTTAATGTTGTGCAAAAGCGTTTTGCAAAGGCATATTCCTATAAGAGTATATGTTTTTGTAAGCCTGAAGTACAAAGGATTAGGAGGCTTTATTGATGTTAAAGTTTAAAAGCATGTTTTTGTACGTAAGTTCTCTTGTCTTTTTAATGTCAACGTGGACAACTCTATCACACGCTCAAAATCAAAAGAAAGAATCTCAAGTAATCACTGCTAATGTCTTTAAAAAAGAACAACCTGACGACAATTTAATAAAATTTTTAAATAAAAACTCAATTGGAATATCAACTGATTTAAATGAACTATATAAAGCAGCTTATAGTAATATGATTGCAAAGAAGGTTTTAGAAAAAAAGTATGCTAAAGAGATTGTAGCAAAAGAAGATACAGAAAGTACCGAAGTTGAAACAGCTACCGAAACAAGCACAGAAAATACAGCAGAGGTTAAAAACCAAACAGGAGTGGTTACTGCTTCTGCATTAAATGTAAGAGCAGGTGCAGGAACTGGATATGACAAAATAGATGTTGTAATGAGAAATGAAGCAATAACAATAATAGGACAAGCTAATGATTGGTACAACATTGTTACATCATCAGGAACTAAAGGCTGGGTTCATACTTCTTATGTTTCTGTTAGTTCTTATCAGCAAAATGTTGCAACAAGGGGTGGGAATTCTGCACCAAGACAAGAAGAAAAGGATGTATTAGAACTTAGGACTGATATAGTAGAAGAGGCTAAAAAGTATTTAGGAGTTAAATATGTCTATGGTGGAAGCAGCCCTAGTGGGTTTGATTGCTCAGGGCTTATATGGTACGTTTTCAAAAATCATGGAATTAATTTAAACAGGGTAGCAGCAGACCAAGCAAAACAGGGTACTTGGGTAGCCAAAGAAAATCTGGTTGCTGGGGATTTGGTGTTTTTTGATACCAGAGGTACTGGCAGCTATATAAATCATGTTGGAATTTATATAGGTAATGGAAACTTTATTCATGCATCTTCTGGAAGCAGTGCCAGATGTGTTGTAATCAGTGACCTAACCACTGGCTTTTATCAAAAGACATATATGACTGCTAGAAGTGTTTTCTAAAAAAGACATAATCTTTAGGTGGGGAACAGGAAGAGTTCCTCACCTAAAGGTGTGATATATGATGGTTTGGCTTTTGGGAATTAAAAAAAACAATTAATGTGAGGTGTTTATGAAAAGACCTCTTATTCTTTTTTCCCTGGCACTTGTATTTGGCATATTGGTATCATATCTTACAAAATCATATGCATTTGTATTTTTTTCTTCTGTGATAATTCTATTGATTCTATTTGTTATATTTTCAAATAAAAAAAGAGAAACTTTTATAATAATAGGAACAGCCCTTTTTTATTTTATAGGTGGTTTAAATTTTTTATACAGCTATAACAGTAACATTAAAAAATACCTCCAATTTGACCAAGAATATGTAACCATAAAAGGGTATGTTATTTCTGACCCTGAAATTAAAAGTTCCAGGGTTTACTATGTTTTAAATACTGAAGAAATAATTTTAAAAGATAAAAGAAGTCAAATTAAGGGTAAAATAAGGCTTTCCACTTTAAATGATACCAACTTTATAGAATATGGCAGGGAAATAGAGGTATCAGGTCGCTTGAACATTCCAACAGGCAAAACAAATCCAGGTGCATTTGATTTTAGAAATTATTTAAACCAATCTAAAATATCAGCTACAGTATTTGCCAAAGGGCAAAATATAAAAGTTAAAGATGGGTATAAAGGGAATTTTGCAGTTAAATATGGATTGGTTTTAAGAGATAAGATAATGGGAGTGATAAATAAAAGTCTGCCTCCTTCTCAAGCTTCACTTTTAAATGCAATTTTATTAGGTTATAAAAGTGGTTTGGGAAAAGATGTGGAAAGAATGTTTAGAGGTGCAGGTCTAGCACATGTCATTGTGGTTTCAGGAATGCATGTAGGCTATATTCTTTTAGGTTTTGTGGTGTTTTTTAGAAAGTGCAGAATAAAAAGAACTTTTGCAAATATAATTATAATTGGAGTTTTGTGGGGATACGCAGTGATAACAGGGCTTGGGCCTTCTGTTATGCGTGCTGTGATCATGGCTTCAGTAGTTTTGGTGGGACAAATAATAAAAAGGGAAGCTGACATTTTAAATAGCATTTCTTTTGCAGCTTTTATAATTCTTTTATTTAATCCTGCACTTCTTTTTAGTGTTGGATTTCAATTATCTTTTATTTCAACAATTTCAATTATACTATTTTATAAAAATTTAAGTTCTCTTCTTACTAACAGGCTGCTTCCCCAATATCTTACGGATATTATATCACTGACTTTATCAGCACAAATAGGAGTGCTGCCTATTAGTGTATTTTATTTTAATGAAATATCTTTAGTGTCGGTTATATCTAATGTATTGGTTGCACCTATAATTGGGATTATTACAATTTTAGGTTTGGTTATGGCAGGTGTAGGTCAGATACATATAATTTTTTCTCAATTGGTAGGGCTGTGCAACAATACACTTCTTAGTTTTGTACTTTTTGTTTCAAACAAAACTTCAAGTTTTCCCTTTGCAGTGGTAAGAGTTATAACCCCTTCAATATTATTTATAGGGATTTATTACATTTGTATACTTTATTTTTTATGGTACAAACCAAAGCACAAAGTAAAGTTACTGCCAAAACATAATATTATTATTTGGACAAGTTTTCTTTTTATAATTTTGATAAATTTATTTATACCAAAAGGTTTGGAGGTTGTATTTTTGGATGTTGGGCAGGGGGATTGTGCATTTATTAGAACCCAAGGGGGGAAAACCATTTTAATTGACGGCGGAGGCTACATAAATAGAGAAGATGATTCTAATATTGGGGATGATATAGTTATACCATTTCTTTTAGACTATGGTGTTACAAAACTAGATGTTGTTGCCATAACCCATGGACATGTTGACCACACACAAGGCTTAAAGCCCATTTTAGAAAGCTTTAGAGTTTCAAATTTTATAATTCCTGATGTTCCGGTATTAGATGGACTTGAAGAACTTTTAAAGATAGCTAAAGAAAGGGATATTAATATTGAAAGCTGTAAGAAAGGTGATATAATTAACTTGGATAAAAAAACTTATTTTGAGGTTTTGCATCCAAAAAGAGATTTTTATATTTATGAATCAGCTTTAAATAATAACTCTTTAGTGCTAAAATTGTATTATGAAAATGTAAGCATACTATTTACAGGAGATATTGAAAAAGAGGCAGAGATAATGCTTGTAGATGATGAATTACCTGTTTATGCAGATATATTAAAGGTTCCTCATCACGGTTCGGCAACTTCTACAACGCTAGAATTTTTGCAAGAGATAGATCCTACGGTTGCAGTTATAAGTGTGGGACGAAATAATTTTGGACATCCTTCAAATGAGGTGCTAGAGCGTTTAGAAAAAGAAGGGGTCTTAGTTTTACGAACAGACAAAGACGGCGCAGTTATAGTTAAGTCAAAAGGAGAAAAGGTAAAAATATTAAATTATAGATAAAAATTAGAAATATTAAAGGTAGGTATGTTTTTATATTATGGGTATTAAAATATTAAAAGATGATATAAAGAATAATAATTTTAAAAATCTTTATGTTTTTTATGGAGAAGAAGAGTATTTAAAAAAATTCTATATAAATAAAATTGAAGAAACCATTTTAGACGATAATTTTAAAAGTCTTAATAAAGTAGTATTAGATGGAAAAATAGAAGATGATAAAATTGTTGAAGCATGTGAAACAATGCCTTTTTTTTCTCAACGCAAGCTTGTTGTGGTAAAAAATTCAGGAAAGTTTAGCAGCAAAAGTGGTGCTAAATCTAAAAAAAGTGAAGATGAGGATTTTTCAAAATATTTAGAAAATGTTCCACCATATACTTGTTTGATATTTTATGAGGATGCCATTGACAAGAGGCTTAAACTTGTTAAAAATATAAAAAATAATGGTCTTTTAGTTGAATTTCAGTATTTAAAGCAGCCAGATTTAGTAAAGTGGGTTATTAAAACTTTTAAATCCTATAAAAAGACAATTGATATAAATGTGGCATCTTATCTAGTGAGTATAAGTGAACCTGGAATGACTGAGATATTAAATGAAATAAAAAAACTGGTATCTTTTTTAGGGGAAAAAGAAAATGTTGAAATTAGTGATATTGACAAAGTTTGTACAAAGTCAATTAAAAGCAGAATATTTGATTTAGTGGATGCAGTTGCTGAAAAAAGAATAAGTGTGGCGTTAAAGCTTTTAAATGACATGATAATATTAAAAGAGCCTTTACCTAAAATACTTTTTATGATTGCAAGACAATTAAGGCTTATACTCCAGATGAAGGTTCTGTGTAATGAAGGTTTGGGCAAAAATGAAGCATGTGCTAAACTAAAAATGACACCTTATGTGGGAAACAAAGTATATAATCAGGCAAAAAATTTTTCTACAAAAAAGATTAAAGATGCTATAAAAGAGGCAATGGAGCTTGATTTGGCAATAAAGACAGGTAAGATAAATGATAGAATTGCAGCAGAAATTCTAATTTATAAATTGGCAGAGTAAAAAAACAATAAAAAAAATAATAAAAAAAACGTACTTTTGTACGTCTTTTTCTTATTTATTAGAAGAGTTTAAAGCCCTTGCAAGTTTAGATTTCATTCTCGCAGCAGTGTTTTTATGAAGTATATTTTTAGCCACTGACCTATCTATAGCCTTTACAGCACTTTTAAAACTATCTGCAGCATTTGCATCTGAAGTAGCAATAGCTTCTCTGCACTTTTTCAAAGTTGTCCTTAAAGCAGACTTTCTTATGTTGTTTTTAAGTGTTTTACTCTTTGTTATGCGAACTCTTTTCATAGCAGATTTTACATTTGGCATCTCTTTCACCTCCTGCGAGTTAATTAACAAAATGTATTTTATCACGAATAGAATTAAATTGCAAGGGAATTTGTTCATTTTTCTTTGTGTAAATTTTAATAAGGTATTTTTTCTAGATTATATGAAAAAATAATAATTGATATATGAATTTTAAAAAAAAGGAGCGATTTTATTTGGGTAGAGATGTGAGAACTGATTTAGTTTTAGAGGCACATGAGCTGATAAAGGAGAATGAGTTTAATGAAAGGAGAGATCCACCAGGAGTAGAGGTGGAAAGTGATGGTACAGAAGAGATAAGAATAACAAGAGTAAGGGTGGTATCTTCTGAAGGAGAAGAGGCAATCGGCAAACCAATAGGTAACTATGTTACATTGGAAGTTCCAAGGCTAAAAGAAAACGATCAAACCTTATATGAAAATACATGTAAGGCTTTAGCAAAAGAATTTGAAAAAATATTAAAATTAGATGAAAAATCTACAATATTAGTAGTTGGGTTGGGGAATTGGAATGTTACACCAGATGCCTTAGGACCTAAAACATTATCAGAACTTATGGTTACAAGACATTTGTTGGAATATATTCCTAAAGAAGTTGATGAAGGTGTGAGACCTGTATGTGCAATTGCTCCAGGTGTATTAGGAATTACAGGTATTGAAACAGGTGAAATTATAAAAGGAATTGTAGATAAGATAAAACCTGATGTGGTTATAGCAATTGATGCTTTAGCGTCAAGGAGAATGGATCGTGTAAACACCACTATTCAAATAGCAGATACAGGCATCTCACCAGGGTCAGGAGTGGGAAATAAGCGGATGGCACTTTCTAAAGAGACTCTAGGGGTACCTGTTATAGCAGTGGGAGTACCAACAGTTGTTGATGCGGCAACAATGGCTAATGATACAATTGACAAGGTAATAGACAGTTTGATAAATGAATCTAGAGCAGAAAAAGACTTTTATAACATGTTAAAAAATATAGATAGAGGAGAAAAGTATCAATTGATACAGGAAGTTTTACAGCCATATGTTGGAAACCTTATTGTAACACCTAAAGAAATTGATGATGTTGTTGACAGAATTGCAAAAGTGATAGCAAATGGATTAAATATAGCACTTCATCAGGGTATAACTTTAAATGATGTAAACAGATATTTGCAATAAGTACCTTTGGCTAAAACAAAAGCATCAAAAATTATATAAGAAATAAATAAGAGAAAATGTAAAATGTAAAAAAAAAAGAATATAGACAAAAAGATAAAATTGTTCGATAATAAGTATAAGAGAATAGATAAAATTTGAAGAGACATTGTAGAAACTTGTGTTTTTCTATTTTTTGTATATTATCCTTTTTAAACTTTTTCTAATAGGGGGTTCTTATGAGAATAATGGAATTTTTAAGTAAGCTGCACAGATATTATTTGAAATTGTCAGGGAAAAAGAAGCTTTTAGTTTTTGTTGTTGTTTTTATTTTAGGTTTTATACTTGGCAGTGCTTTTAGCAACTATAAAAATGCATCTGAAATGAAAAAGGAGGCATATCAGGGCAATGAATATGAAAACAATCAGGCAGAAAAAAAACATGAGGATAAAGAATTAGAAGAATTGCCGCAAGAGCCTTCAGATAAAGAAGTAATTGTTGTAATTGACCCAGGTCATGGTGGGGAAGATTTTGGTACTTATTATGGAAATATACTTGAAAAAGATTTAAATTTGGATATATCTTTAAAAATGGGCTCAATAATAGAAGAAGCTGGAATAAAAGTGGTATATACTAGGACAGAAGATAAAGATGTAGGACTTGATGAGAGAGCTTTTATGGCAAATAATTTAGATGCTACATTATTTATAAGTGTACACAACAATTCCATGCCAGACAATCCAAGCTATAGGGGGACAGAGACTCTTTTTTGTCCTTCGCAAAACCCAGTATATGGCAATATGGACGGAAAGAAACTTGCCTCCATTGTACAAAGTAATTTAATAAACAAACTAAATACCATTGATAATGGCATAATAGAAAGACCCAATTTAGTTGTGTTACGAAAAACCAAAATGCCTGCAGTTATAGCTGAAATTGCGTACCTTTCAAATGCTTCAGACAGGGAATTATTAAAACAAGCTGAATTCAGGCAAAAAGCAGCACAGGCTCTGGTTGATTCAGTTTTTGAGGCTCTTGAAGTAATGGAGGCAGAAAAAGATGAAGACGGGGTTTGGAAAATTAAAAAATAGCTTTTGTTTTTCAGCAGTTGTTGCCAGTTTTGGTTATATGGTATATAATAAACGTATTAAAAATTTAAGTTAATATTTTGAGGTTTTGATATGAAACATTTGGGGAGATATATATTCATACTTGCTGCTATAATTATATTATGGAATCAGTTTATACTAAGACCTGTAAGAATATTATCCATATTTTTTCACAAAATAGGATATTCTTTTATAGCCTTTCTTTTTGGGTATGGCAAGGGAGCCTTTTTTACCGCATTTGAAAATTTAGGAGTTACAATGCTAAATGTTAGGGGCTGGTTTTCTTCCTTTCTTGTTTTAAATGGTGGGTATATAAGCAGTGCATTGTTTTTTGTAATAATAATGGGTCTTAAGAAAACCAGTATTAAAAAATATCTCCTTGGAATTGTGGCAATTATTTATATGTTTATTTCTATTATTAACCCTGCACTTCAATTTACCTGGATATATATAATTATTTTTGTTACCATTATTATCATTTTATATATGGTTAAGAGCAATTCATTGGATGAATGGATAATTGACATAGTAGGCATATCATCTATATCGTATATTATATATGATACATTTGTAGATACTATTTTGTTTACCATTAATGAAAAATTTAATATAATTAACAGCTGGAGAAGTGCTCCGCCGGCTTATCTTGTAGAATTAAGCAAAATAACGCCATTACCAGCTTTAGTATGGGCAATAATCTGGCTTTTAATTAGTATATTTTTATTTAATATGCTATTATTAAAATCATCAAGATATTCAAGAAGATAAGTTTATTTAGGTTAAGTTTAAATGGAGGGAAGTTTTTTTGAAAATTGAAGAGAGAATACAAAAATTAAGGGATATAATTAATTACCACAATCATAAGTATTATGTTGAAGATTCACCTGAAATAAGCGATTATGAATACGATAAATTATACAGGGAACTAGAAGAACTTGAAAACCAAAGACCTGATTTAATTACACCGGATTCACCTACCCAAAGGGTGGGGGGAGAGCCTTTATCAGCCTTTGAAAAAGTCCAGCACAAAGTACATATGCAAAGTCTATCAGATGCCTTTAGTAAAGAAGAATTATATGCTTTTGACAGAAGAGTCAGGGAAGTTGTTGGAAATGATGTTGAATATGTTGTTGAGAAAAAAATAGATGGTCTTTCTGTTTCTTTAAAATATGAAAATGGTATATTTGTAAGAGGAGCTACTCGGGGAGATGGATTTGTAGGTGAAGATGTAACATCAAATTTAAAAACAATAAAATCAATTCCCTTGGTATTAAAGGATAAATTACCTGTTTTAGAAGTCAGGGGAGAGGTTTTTATATCCAAAAAAAATTTTTCTGAAATAAATGAGCAGCAAAAAAAGGATGGTCAGGTTACTTTTGCTAACCCCAGAAATGCTGCTGCAGGCTCTTTAAGGCAACTTGATCCTAGGATTGCAAGTCTTAGAAAATTGGATATATTTGTTTTTAATGTACAGGATATTTCAGATAAAACCTTTAAAACTCACAGCGAATCTTTAGAATTTATGAAAGAAGCAGGGCTTAAGATAAGTCCTGAATACAAGATATGCAAAAATATAAAAGAGGTTATAGATGAGATAGACAGGATTGGTAAAGAAAGAGATGAATTGCCTTTTGAAATAGACGGAGCTGTTATAAAAGTTAACTCATTAGAACAAAGGAAGCTTTTAGGAAGCACTTCAAGAGTTCCTAAATGGGCAATAGCTTACAAATATCCTGCAGAAATAAAAGAAACTGTAATTAAAGATATATGGGTTAATGTAGGAAGGACAGGAGTTCTTACCCCTAATGCTGTTTTGGAGCCTGTGCAAATTGCAGGTTCAACTGTGAGCAGGGCAACTCTTCACAATATGGACTATATTGAAGAGAGGGATATACGCATTGGGGATTGGGTGAAAATAAGAAAAGCAGGAGATATAATTCCTGAGATTGTAGAATCTATACCTGAAAAAAGAAGTGGGAATGAGCGACCCTTTATTATGCCTCAAAAATGTCCTGAATGCGAGGCAGATGTGGTAAGGGAAGAGGGAGAGGTTGCACATAGGTGTACAGGTATTGAGTGTCCTGCACAGCTTTATAGGAGCATTATCCACTTTGCTTCAAGAGATGCAATGAATATTGATGGGTTAGGTCCTGCTATAATTGAAATGCTGCTAAAAAAGGGCTTTATTAAAGGAGTAGCAGATTTGTACTATTTAAAAGATTTAAAGGATGAGCTTTTAAAACTAGACCGAATGGGTGAAAAATCTGTAGAAAATCTTTTAAACTCAATTGAAAAAACCAAAGACAATAATATAGACAGGCTTATAAATGGTTTTGGAATAAAACATATAGGTCTTAGAGCTGCACAGCTTTTGAGTGAAAATTTTGATTCTATAGATGAAATTAAAAATGCTTCTTTTGATGACTTTATAAAGATACCTGAATTTGGTGAAAAAATGGCGGAAAGTCTTGTTATTTTCTTTAAACAGGATCAAACTGAAGATACAATAAATAAGCTAAAAAATGCAGGTGTGAATTTAAAGAGCAAGAGCAAAGAAAAAACAAGTGATAATAAGTTCCAAGGTCTTACTTTTGTTTTAACCGGAACTTTAGAAAATCTAAAGAGAAATGAGGCAGCAGAAATAATAAGGAATTTTGGCGGAAAAGTTTCTGGTAGTGTTTCTAAAAAAACAGATTATGTTTTAGCAGGAGAAGAAGCAGGCAGTAAACTTAAAAAGGCAAAAGAACTTGGAATAAAAATAATTGATGAAAATGAGTTTAAACAAATGATTGAGAATTAATTATTATCATTTTAAGTTTGAAATCTGCTTTTAATTTCAACTTTTATTTTATTAATTCTATCATTTAAGATGCTGATTCTTTCGTTTAAAATGCCCCTTACATCCCTATTTAAAATACCTGCATTTAAAAATAGCAGACGTGGGAATGCAAGGAAAAATCTTTTATATTTTATTATTATTTCTTTGTATTTATTGACAGATAAATCAGAGTAGTTTACAATTGCTTTTCTTAAGTCCAGCATGCCAGCTATTGATTTTAAAGTATCAAAAAGAAAGTGGATAATCAATAAAGATGAAATAATTATTTTAGCCAATACAGGCACTGGATAAGTAAATTGTACAATAATAGGATGTACTATTTTTATCAGAAAGAACGCCAGTATTCCCCATAAAAGGGAATATTTCAAACAAATATATCCCATTATATTCATAGCATAATCGCTGTAATCCCACCATTTTGAGTTAAACATTTTCTCTAATGTAAATCCTGTGATAAATTCTAAAAGAGTAACCAACAAAGTAGATATAATTATACACATTAATACTGAGGTGTAATTATTTCCATAAATGTTTTCAATCCACTTTAAAGATTGGATAATCAATACTGCACCAAAACCATAAATTGGTGTAAAAGGACCATTCAAAAACCCCCTGTTAATAAATTTTCTTTGAATTATGCTAGCATAAGTTGTTTCCATTACCCACCCAAGGAATGAATATATTGAAAAATATAAAATTAGATCCCAAGCCATCTTTATACTTCCTTTCTTTTTATATTTTTATATAAATGTCTACTAAAAACTATACTGATATCCTCCTGCTTGATATTTTTTTACGCATTTTTTGTTGTATAACATTTATTTGTAATGTTTCATTTAAAGCACATAATTTATCAGCAATGCATACAATCCAGCTTTCTAAATAATATGGTGGTATGGGTGTTAGCGGAAACATGTGTCTTAGGATGATATTTTCCTCTTTTGGTGTTAGTTCAAAATCCTCATGAGCATTTTGTAAGGATTTTCTTGGATGAAAAAATCCATGCAGGCGATGTCCGTTATTTTTGTCATGCCAATCGTATAAAAAGTAATCATGAAGCAAAGCACCCCTTATTAGCAATGGAAAATCCACATTAAGACGGAGGCGAGATGCAATCCGACAGCTCATATATGCTACTTTGATACAGTGTTCATATACGCTTGTTTTTCCGTGCTGCATATATTTAGTTGTTTGTAGAAAACGTGAATTATTACACAATTGTTCAATAGTGTCTTCAATGATTGGCTCATATTCTTTTAAAACCATATGCTAGAATATTACCTCCTTCTTATTCCTCAACCAATCTTATAGGTGCTAAGGAACATAAAGCTAGCAAATTAGAAAGAAGATAACATCCTGTAATAATACGTTGGAAAACATTAGGTAAAAGGATGATATCTTTCTGTATAATAGTATACAACATTTTAATAGATTTGGGGTAAAAAATTTTGAAAAATATTAAAATAATTTGTCGTTTTTTTAGTTATTCAATTCCTGGTTTAAAAATAAGTGAGTTACAAGGGAATTTAAAAACCCACTGAAAAGAGGTATAATTTCAGTGTCTTTTAATTTTTAAGAAAATCTTAAGAATTTTATTAAGTGTTTTGTAAAATCTGCCTGATATACTATAAGAAAAAAGGCAGGTGATTTGGAATGTATATTTTTTAAAATAGTACAGGAGGTTTAAATAATGGATAAATATAATATTTTAGTGTGCGATGATGACAAGGCGATAGTTAATGCACTGGAAATTTATTTAAGGCAGGAAAATTATAATGTTTTTAAGGCATATACGGGAAAACAGGCACTTAAAGTTTTAGAACAGGAGAAAATCCATCTGGTCATAATGGATGTGATGATGCCTGAACTAGACGGACTTACTGCAACGGTAAAGGTACGCAAAGAGCTGAATATACCCATAATAATATTGTCTGCAAAGTCGGAGGATACAGACAAGATTATAGGGCTTAATTTTGGTGCCGACGATTATGTAACTAAGCCTTTTAATCCGTTAGAGCTTATTGCAAGGGTAAAATCCCAGCTAAGGCGGTATACTTTGCTGGGAGGAGCAGAAGAAAGAAGAGGGATATTAAAAACCGGAGGTTTAGAGCTTGACGTGGAGGCAAAGGGGTTGAAAGTTGACGGGGAAGTGGTACGGTTGACGGCAACGGAATATGGTATTGTTTTATTTCTCATGGAGAATATGGGGAAAGTGTTTTCCATTGATGAAATTTATGAAAATGTGTGGAATGAGCCTTCATATTCAGCGGAAAATACAGTTGCTGTACACATCCGACGTATTCGGGAAAAAATTGAGATTAATCCAAAAGAACCAAAATATTTAAAGGTGGTGTGGGGAATTGGGTATAAAATTGAAAAATATTAAATATTCAAAAATTAGTAAGGTAATTGGGGTTATTATGGCATGGCTATGTTTTGTCAGCATATGTGGAAGTGTTTTTTTCATTATAGAGAATGAACAGATTATAACATGTAAAAGCTATTACAGTAGTTCTGATTATATATCTAATTTTACAGCTCATGTTACAAGTATTGTAGACTACCACATTTGGCTTAAAAGTGCAAAAAATGAGAAAGAAATTTGGGATTTGCATACCATAGAAGAGGATGGCACTATTGATGAAAAAATAGCTTCTTTCCATAATGCTACAAGAATTATTTCTAACAATTTAAATTTTGTATATTATATTGAGAATGCTGAAACGGGAGAAATTATAACAAATGTAAAGGAAGAAAAACCAGTTGAATTTATAAAAAAACAACAAGAATATGTGTATATAAATCAAAGGGGGGTAAATTATCATACAGTTGTGCAGTATCATCTCGGTAGAATAGGGAAAAAAATAAAGGGAACACCATATGAGGTTCATGCCGCAGTTTTAAAACCATTAAAACCGGGAGACGGATTTTATGATGACTATATTTACTACAAAAGAACTAAAGTAATATTGGTATTTACAATTATTTTTATGGTATTAAATTTTATCCTTCTAATAGGAGCGTTGGTATATCTTTGTTATTCTGCCGGGAAAAGTGAAAAGAAAGAGAAAATCTCCTTAAGTTTTATAGACAGGATGTACGCAGATGTACATACTTTGACTGCATTCATAATATTGGCATGTGCATTAAATTTTATATTAAGAATAATAAGAGATGGTTTATATTATCGTAGTATAATAAGTATATTTACCATTATAATTTTATTAAGTACGGTTTTCTTTACTCTGCTAAACTACGTATTGTCATTAATAAGACAAAAAAGAGCCGGGAAAATACAAAAGAACATTTTATTTTTAAATGCATTAAAGAAGATTAAAAAATTTATCAAGCTTTCTTTTAACGGTAAGATTTTCAGGGTATGGATACTTTTCTTCCTTCCTCTTTATGCCTTTATAAATATTGTTTTCGCTTTTGTTGCAGGATTTAATGCTGATGAATACAACGGAGAAGAAATATTTTTATTTACAGTTGCTATACTGGCTATTGTTAATCTGGCAGCTGTCTTTATTACTGCCAGAGGACTGAAAGCTATTTCGGTGATTATGGAGGGCACCAAACAAATATCCGAGGGAAATCTGGACTATAAGATAGATACAAATAATATGTCTCTTGCCTTTGCGGCTTTTGCCGAAAACATCTACAATATCCAGGGAGGATTGAAAAAGGCTGTGGATGAAGCAATAAAGGGGGAACGGATGAAAACTGAATTAATTACCAATGTAACACATGACTTAAAGACGCCGCTGACCTCTATAATAAACTATGTTGATTTATTGAAAGGGGAAGAGTTAGGAAATGAAAAGGCAAAAGAGTATATAGCTGTTCTTGAGGAAAAATCCGCACGGCTAAAAGTTCTCATTGAAGATTTAGTGGAAGCAAGCAAAGCCTCCAGCGGAAACATTCTGGTAAATTTAGAAAAAGTAAATTTATATGAGCTTGTTATGCAAGTTTATGGGGAATTCCAGGAAAAATCAGAAAAAGCGGCTCTTGATATCCGCATTAACGCTGCTGACAGAAACATATTTGTACTAGCTGACGGGAAGCATATGTGGCGGATAATGGAAAACCTTATGTCCAATGTATTGAAATATTCCATGAAGGGTTCGAGGGTATATATAAATATATCAAAAAGCCAGACAGATGGAATATTGACAGTAAAAAACATATCGGCACTTCCTCTTGATATATCGGCAGAGCAGTTGACAGAAAGGTTTGTAAGAGGGGATGAATCCAGGACAACAGAAGGATCAGGACTTGGCCTTTCCATTGCTAAGAGCCTGACTTATGTACAGAAAGGAAAATTTGATATAGAAATAGACGGGGACTTGTTTAAGGTGATTGTGGAAATACCTTTGTGGAACAATCATTGACGCTAGATATGTGGTTTTATATAATAGGGGTGGAGGATGATTGAGAATTAATTAGATAATACTTAAAAATAACTGATGGGACAAGGGGAGATATATGTATGAAAAAGATAATTGTTTTGGTATTAATTGCTTTTGCTTTAACATTGACTGGCTGCAGGTTAGAGGAATCAAACAAGGGAAATGATTTTACAAATCTGCCACAAAAGGAAAAAGAGACAGACTCAAAAAAACAAGCAAATAATTTTATAGACCCTGCATCAACTGAAAGTGTGACAACTGACACTCTAAAAAACAGTGTTAAAAAGCAGCTAACAGATAGTATCAAAGAGCAGCAGGAAACAGACAGTGTCAAAGAACAGACAACAGACAGTGTCAAAGAGCAGGTAACAGATATAAATAATGAAAATATTACTGATGATTGGTTTGTTGGTTTTATAGGTAATAAAAAGATATATGCAAAGTTTGATATTTCAGAAGATAGGATTTCAGGTGTCTATCATGATGGGTATAAAACTAATATAGAGCTTAAAGGTTATTTTAATAGTATTACTGCAATAAAGGGTTTTAGAACGTTTGAACTTTGGGAAGAGACAGATGACGGAGGAGATATTATAGGTATCTTCAGGACAGATGACTACATACAAGGATGCTGGATAAAGGATGATGTTATTTATCCAATGCATCTTACAAGAGAAGGCACAGATATTACTCCACCCCAAAAACCTAGTTCAGATGCTATAAAATATGAAGGTACTTGGACTGGAAAATCATCCGGGTTTTTTACTGGTTCTAAAGCAAATGTAAAAGCATTATTTGATGATCTAATCTATTATGAACTGTCTGCTTTTAACGGTGCAAACTCCGGGCTTTTGAACAGCTTTGCTTTTATTGAAAATAATGTTGCAAAAACTGTATATGAAAATGATATTAATATTGGAGAGAAAGAAGATATAGTATTTGAGTTTAGTGTGGAAAATGACTTATTACATTTAAATTCTAATGACTATAGTTTTTTTTGTGGGATGGGAGTATTTTTTGACTCACATTATGTAAAGGGTGAAATAGAGATTAAAATGCCTACAGCATTAGATGTTGGCATTGTAGATACTAAAGAGCAGGATGAGTTGTTTAAAAAGCTGGTGGGAGATAGATATGATGACTTTATTACGTACACATCAACTGTGTTTTATTCAAAATTGATTTGGAACGATAAAGAAGTGAAGGCGGGGGAAGCCTATTTAAGAGGTTATAGCGGCAAATGTTTCTACATTATATCTGATGAGCATATATATGCTGCTATTAATGAAAATAAGAATGTCTATTATTATACAAATGATAAAAACTATGCAGATAATATTCCAGAGCCTATGGTAGACTGGGTAAATGAAAGGTTATATATATGGATGGAAGATGACAATGGCGGTAAGATATTTTATAATTACAAGGATTTATAGTTTATTATAGATATTTTAGCTTTTTTTATTTTGGTTATTATTAAACCGTCAGTTGTGGAACAATCATTGACGTTAGGTATGTGGTTTTATATAATAGGGGTGGAGTAGGAGGGAGTAAAGTTGAAGCTTACAAAAGATACTATAGAGCATATTGCAGAGCTTGCAAGGCTTGATCTTACAGATAATGAAAAAGAAGAACTGGTTTTTGAAATGGAAAAAGTTATTTCACATTTTGATAAATTAGGTGAGTTGGACACTTTATATGTTAAAGCTACTGAGCACATAATACCATTAAAAAATGTGTTTAGAGAAGATGAGGTGGAAAATTCTTTTAATAGAGAAAAAATGTTGAAAAACACATCAAAAAAAGAAGATGGATGCTTTAAAGTTCCTAAAATTCTTGAATAGCCAGGAGGATACGTGGTGGAGTTATGTGACCTTACAGTGCACCAGTTAAGTGATTTAATTAAAAACAAAAAAATTGGTGTGGTGGAATTAACTAAAACTGTAATTGATAGAATTAAAAAAGCTGATGAAAAAATTGCAAGTTATATAACGGTATTAGAAGAAGATGCAATTAAACAATCTGAAAAAATTCAAGATAAAATTAATAAAAAAAATGCTAATTCACCTCTTGCAGGTATTCCAATGGCTTTAGCAGATAATATATGCACAAAAGGAATAAAGACAACCTGTGCCTCTAAAATGCTGGAAAATTTTATACCGCCATATAGTGCAACTGTATATGATAGCCTTCTTTCAGAAGATGTAGTTTTAATAGGAAAGCTTAATATGGACGAGTTTTCAATGGGAAGCTTAACAGAGAACTCCTATTACAAACCATGCAAAAACCCCTGGAATACTGACAGGGTGGCAGGAGGTTCAAATGGTGGAGGGGCAGCAGTGGCAGCGGGCTTGACAGGCTTTGCTTTAGCTTCTGACACAGGAGGTTCAATAAGACAGCCTGCTTCATTTTGTGGTGTGGTAGCATTAAAACCTACATACGGTCTAGTTTCCCGTTATGGCTTAATTGCCTCAGCATCTTCATTAGAACAAATAGGACCTATAACTAAAGATGTAACTGATTGTGCTTTGGTTTTAAATGCAATACAAGGGCATGATAAAAGAGATTCTACATCTATCAAAGTGGGGTATACAGACTATACCAGTGCTTTAGTAGACGATATTAAGGGAATGGTAATTGGAATACCAAAGGAATATATTACACAAGAAGTTGAGCCTGAAGTAAAAAATGCTGTTTTAAATGCAGTTAAAATTTTAACAAACCTTGGTGCTAAGTGTGAGGAATTTTCTCTTCCTATTGCTAAATACGCGGCTTTAGCATATTATATTATTTCTTCGGCAGAAGCAAGTTCCAATCTTGCCAGGTATGATGGAGTAAAATATGGATATAGGGCAAAAGAGTATAGGGACCTTTTGGATTTATATATAAAAAGCCGAAGTGAAGGCTTTGGAAAAGAAGTTAAAAAGAGAATTATTCTTGGTACTTTTGTATTAAGTTCCGGCTATTATGACAAATATTACAAAAAGGCACTTAAAGTGAGAACACTTATAAACGAAGCTTTTATAAAAGCCTTTAATAAATATGATGCTATAATAGGGCCTACGGTACCAAGAACTGCTTATAAAACAGGTGAAAAGCCAAAAGAGTCTATTATTAATATAGATGATATGTATACTGTTTCGGCAAATATTGCAGGACTTCCTAGTATGTCCATACCCTGCGGGATGGATAAGAATGGTCTTCCTATAGGATTGCAGCTTGTTGGGAAACCTTTTAGGGAAAGCAATTTACTAAAGCTTGCATATACTTTTGAGCAAAATACTGATTTTCATAAAAGAAGGGCCAGGATTTGAGGTGAAAACTATATGGAGTATGAGGTTATTATAGGTCTTGAAGTTCATGCAGAACTTTCAACAAAATCTAAAATATTTTGTTCTTGTACAACAGAGTTTGGAGGAGATGTTAATACCCACATTTGTCCAATTTGTATAGGTATGCCTGGCACTCTTCCAGTTTTAAATAAAAAAGTAGTGGAATATGCAGTTCGGGCTGGTTTGGCTACAAACTGCAGTATCTCTGAATACAGCAAGATGGATAGAAAAAATTATTTTTATCCGGATCTTCCAAAGGCTTATCAAATATCCCAATACGATATACCCCTTTGCTATGATGGATATATTGATATAGATGTAAATGGTACAGAAAAAAGAATAGGTATTACTAGGATACATATTGAAGAAGATGCAGGAAAACTTATCCACGACGATAAAGGTGAAGCATCTTTCATAGACTATAATAGAAGTGGGGTTCCTTTAATAGAAATTGTGTCAGAACCAGATATGCGTTCAGCTGAAGAAGTAAAAGCCTATTTGGAGAGCTTAAAAGCCATACTTGAATACATCAATGTATCTGATTGCAAAATGCAGGAGGGTTCATTTAGAGCAGATGTAAATCTTTCTGTAAGAAAGAAAGGTGAAAATAAACTTGGTACAAGAACTGAAATGAAAAACTTAAGTTCATTTAGAGCCGTTGTAAGAGCCATTGAAGGGGAAGCGGCACGTCAGATTGAAGAAATTGAAGCTGGCAGAGTTATTGTACAGGAGACCAGGCGCTGGGATGAGGGAAAGAATATGAGCTATTCAATGAGAAGTAAGGAGGAAGCCCGTGATTATAGATTTTTTCCTGAACCTGATTTATTGCCTGTTGAAGTTGATGAAAAATGGAGGGAAGAAATAAAAAATACTCTTCCTGAACTTCCAAGGGATAGGAAAAAGAGATATATTAATGATTTTTCACTTCCTGAATATGATGCATCCATTCTCACCAGTTCAAAGATGCTAGCAGATTTTTTTGAAGAAACAGCTATAAAAAGCAACAATGCAAAAGCAGCAAGTAACTGGGTAATGGGGGAAGTTTTAAGGGTTTTGAATGAAAAGCAAATGGAAGTTCAAGAAATACCTTTTACGGCAGAGTATCTTGCAGAGCTTATAACACTAATTGATAAAGGGGTAATAAGCGGGACAATTGGAAAAACAGTTTTTGAAGAAATGTTTAACAGTGGAAAAAACCCTGAAACCATAGTAGAAGAAAAAGGACTTAAAGTAATAAATGACCAGGAAGAAATACTTAATATTGTTTCTGAAGTTTTAAAGAAAAATGTTAAATCTGTTGAAGATTATAAAAATGGAAAAAGGAAAGCCTTTGGATTTTTGGTAGGACAAGTTATGAAAGAGACAAAAGGAAAGGCAGACCCTAAAATTGTAAATGAAATTTTAAAAAAAGAATTAGAATAAAATGTTAATGAAAGGTTTGGTAGTAATGAAAAAGAAATTTCCAATTAAAATAGTTGCTTCTTTGGCAGTGGTTTTTTTCTCATTTTTATATAATCCCACTCTTGGGAAGGTAGTTTTAGGTGTATTTATTGTGTATATGCTTTTTTCAAACAGATATATTTTTTATGAAGTTTTTGCAACTAAAGCATATAAAAAAGGTGATATGGAAAAAGCAATTAGTTTATTTGAAAAAGCATCAAAGGCTACTCAAAACACAAGGCCAAAAATAACTTATGGTTATTTATTGCTAAAAGCAGGTGACATTAAAAAGTCTTCCCAAGTATTCGAAGAAATGATTGATTCTGACATGGATGAAGATAGTAAAATAAAGGCAAAATCCAACTATGCCCTGGTTTTATGGAAAAAAGGTGAACTAGATAGTGCAATTAATCTGTTAGAAGAAGTTTTATCTGAGTATACAAGTACAGTTGTCTACGGCAGTTTAGGTTACCTTTATATATTAAAAGGAGATTTAGAAAAAGCTGTTGAATTTAACAAAGAAGCATATGATTACAATGATTCTGACCCCATTATACTTGATAATTTAGGAAATGCCTACTATTTGACAGGGGAGCTTTCTAAATCAAAAGAAATATATAAAGAATTGATGAATTTAAATCCTCAGTTTCCAGAAGCCTTTTATAATTACAGTCTTTTATTAAAAAAGCTTGGAAAGCTAGATGAAGCTCTAGATTACATGAAAAAAGCTAATAATTTTAATTTGTCTTTTTTGAGCAATTTAACAAAAACAGACATAGAAAAGCAGTTAAAGGAAATAGAGGATATTATAACAAGACAGCACTAAACACGCGAAAAACCTTAAAAATTGGCAATATTTTAATTCAAATGAATTTTATTATAGCAGTAATCAAATACTCAATCTTGTATACAATAAACATTTTATATTATAATTAATAAGGTCGTTTGTTTATTTTGAAAGGGGTAGAGTTTATGAATTTTATTGAAAGACTAATTGAACGTGCAAAATCAGATGTAAAAACTATTGTATTACCTGAGGGCACAGACGAAAGAGTTATAAAAGCTGCATTTATGATTAAGGAGCAGCAAGTTGCCAATGTTGTACTTGTAGGTGATGAAGATGAGATTCTAAAATTGGCAAAGGGTCTGGACCTTTCAGGTATAAAGATAGAAGACCCGCTAAAGTCTGATAAGACGGAGGAGTATTCAAGGATTTTTTATGAGCTGAGAAAATCTAAAGGCATTTCTTTAGAACAAGCTTCTGAAATTATGAAAAATCCTCTTTATTTTGGGGTGATGATGGTAAAAAATGGAGATGCAGATGGGATGGTGGCAGGAGCTGCTAACTCAACAGCGGATACCCTAAGACCTGCACTTCAAATACTAAAAACTGCACCAGGAACAAAACTAGTTTCAGCATTTTTTGTAATGGTAGTACCAGATTGTGAGTATGGAAAAGACGGAACTTTTATTTATGCAGATTGCGGATTGGTGGAAAACCCAGATGCAGAACAATTGTCAGAAATTGCAATAGCTTCAGCCAAATCTTTTAAAACTCTAGTACAAGAAGAACCTAAAGTTGCAATGCTTTCTTATTCCAGTTATGGCAGTGCTAAAAGTGAGTTAACTGAAAAAGTAATTACTGCAACGAAACTTGCAAAAGAAAAAGCACCAGATGTTGCTATTGATGGCGAATTACAAGGAGATGCGGCATTAGTGCCAGCTATAGCAAAAACAAAAGCACCAGAAAGTAATGTGGCAGGAAAGGCTAATGTATTGATTTTCCCTGATTTAAACTGTGGGAATATTGCATATAAGCTGACAGAGAGATTGGCAAAAGCAGAGGCTTATGGACCTATTACACAGGGAATTGCAAAGCCGGTAAATGACTTGTCAAGAGGCTGCAGTGCAGAAGACATTGTTGGTGTGGTAGCAATTACAGCTATTCAGGCACAGGGTTAAATACTTATAATTAAGGGTTTTAGGTTAAGGTGGAACTTAGAGAATAAGCTCCACCTTAACATTAGTTAATGAGCTTTATATTAAAGCAATGCAGAGTTTAAAATTTAAAATATGTAAAATAATATTAATAACAAAATTATACAGAGAGGGGTTAGGTTTTAATGAAAGTATTAGTTATTAACTCAGGAAGTTCATCACTAAAATATCAATTTATTGATATGACTAATGAAAGTGTACTTGCAAAAGGAGTATGTGACAGGATCGGTCTTGAACAATCTTTTTTAAAACACTCCAAAATAGGAGGAAATACTGTTGTTATTGAAAAAGATTTATACAATCATAAATTAGCTATAAAAGAAGTTATTAGTGCACTAACTGATGATGAAATTGGTGTAATTAAAGATATGAAAGAGATATCAGCTGTAGGCCATCGTGTTGTACATGGGGGCGAAAGGTTTTATAAATCTGTAATAATTGATGATGAAGTAAAGGAAGCAATAGAAAAATGTTCTGAGCTTGCTCCCCTTCATAATCCTTCAAACATTATAGGAATAGATGCGTGCAGGCAAATAATGCCTGATGTTCCTATGGTGGCAGTTTTTGATACAGCATTTCATCAAACAATGCCAAGACATGCTTATATTTATGCTCTTCCATATGAAATATATGAAAAATATGGTTTGAGAAGATATGGATTCCACGGAACATCTCATAAATATGTGTCAGAAAGAGCTGCTAAAATGTTAAATAAGCCAATAGAAGAGCTAAAGATTGTTTCATGCCATTTAGGTAATGGTGCTAGTATTTGTGCTGTTAAATATGGAAAATCAATTGAAACTTCTATGGGATTTACTCCACTTCAAGGTTTGTGTATGGGAACACGAAGTGGTACCATTGACCCGGCAGTAATATCATTTTTAATGGAAAAGGAAAAGATGACAGTTAAAGATATAAGCGACTTTTTAAATAAGAAATCAGGAGTTCTTGGAGTTTCAGGAGTAAGCAGTGATTTTAGAGATATACAGGAAGCGGCTGAATCTGGAAATGACAGGGCAAAACTTGCATTGGATATATTTTGCTATAGAGTAAAACGTTTTATTGGAGATTATATAGCTATCATGAACGGTGTTGATGCTGTGGTATTTACTGCAGGTATTGGTGAAAATAATGACTATGTAAGAAGAGAAGTATTAACTGACATGGACTTTTTAGGAATTAAAATAGATCAAGAAAAAAATAAAACTAGAGGAGAAGAAGTAGATATAAGTGCTGAAGACGCAAAAGTAAGAACACTTATAATACCAACAAATGAGGAACTTGCTATTGCAAGGGAAACTGTTGAATTGGTAAAAAAACAGTAACACAAGTATGATTTTGTCTGAGCTGCTTAAAAGTAGTAAAAAAACTTCTTTTTAAGCAGCTCTTTTTATGTATCAGGCTATATATATGATTTTTTAAAAGACAAGCAAAACACATGGAAAAACAAGGTATACAAAGTTAATTGAAAACATTTAAAAAATTGTGGTATTATATATATAACAGATATAATAGCAAAAAAATTCTCCATAATAGTTTCAAAACTAATCTAGCTAAAAACAATGGACAACTTTAAAGGATATCTGATAAAATATAATTATCAGTATAGAAGATATAAGGTGTCAATAAATAAATTTATTTATATATATTTTTAGGGGCAAGGAGGAATATTATGGAGGTAAGTAAACTGTCCAAAAGAATCTGGGCATATCTTTTTGACATCATTATTGTAACAGGCATTTATGCAGGACTTTTAGTTATTTTACATGCATTAGGGAAGGACATACCAATTAAAGGGGTTATAGAAAGAAACCCCAATGATTTAGCTTTGATTTATCTGACTTTTGGTTTATTGTATTTATTGTATGAAGTGATTTTTTTATCTTCAAATTTATCAAGCACGCCTGGGAAGCTAATTCTAAAGATTCAAGTTATTTCCTGTAAAAAGAGCACTGTTTTTGATGCATTAATAAGATCTTGCATTAAAATTGTAGCTACTTTAACCCAGATAGTGCCAGTGTTGTTTTTTATTCTATCCATATTTACAGCAAACAAGCAGGCAGTACACGATATAGCCGCAGATACAATTGTTATGCAGAAGAAAAAAAGAAAGGTTATACGCTCAACTAATGTGGATCCAAATGTGAATCTGTTTGAAGAGATGAAGAGAAGAGGGCTTAAGACATATAGCGAACAGGTGGCATTGGCAAAAGAATTAAATTGTTATAAAGGTAAAAGGATAGCTAGTACTCCTTCCTATGCCTGGTTGGGGGTTCTGATTTTTGTTTTTTCCATTGCATGTGGTATGTTTTTTGTTGGCTTTTTCTATTCAGATATTAAAACTATAGCTAGTGCAATTTCTATGTAATTAGCTTGTAGCTTTTGCTAGTTTTAAAACAATATATTTTTAAATGATTAAAAAGGCAAGAAAAAACTTAGGTTTTTTCTTGTTTTTTGGTGGTTAAATTGATAATCTAAATATGACGAAATTAATAATCTAAAAGGTGGCTTGGTGAATTATTTTCCGGAGGTGCATTAAGTGAAATCAAAAAAGGTACGAAAGAAAAAAAAACAGCAAAAGAAAAGCGGGATAAAGAAATATAATAATGAAATAATAGGTATATTAATGTTAGCAACGGGTCTTATAATATTTTCAAGTATTTTTTTTGAAAACTCAATGGGACCTTTTGGTTCTTATATAAAAAGCATTACTTTAGGATTTATGGGGGCACCAGGTTTTTTTATACCTCCTTTAATAATAGTTTATTCGGTTTTGGTTATTTTTAAGAAAAATAGTCCTGACTTAAATTTAAAGATAGTGTATATTTTTGTACTTATACTAATATTATCTGCATTAGTGCAAGCAGGTTTTTATAAAGAGGATGCTTTTGTTGGAAAGAGTGTAGTTTCCAGCATAAAAAAGTTTTATACAGATGGAAAAGATTTATCTGGTGGAGGAGTATTAGGAGGACTTATAAGCATTCCTTTTCTTTTAATGTTTAAAGGGCTAGGAACAATAATTATTCTTACTTCAGCGGCTATAATAGACATTATTCTTATTACAAATGTATCCATTGCAGGAGTTATAGTTAAAATTAAAAATGGTATATTAGGGTTGTTTGATAAATTAGAAAACAAATTCAAATTAAGTGATAAAGAAATAAAAGATGAGCTTATTGAAGATTATAATGAGCCTGATATTGTTATGAACGGGCAAAAACTACCTAAAGTAATTGATTTTAATGCAATTAAAGAAAAGGATAAAAAAGTAAAACAAAATAATGATGCTTCTAATGTTGCTGGTATAGAGAAAGAACAGATATTAGAAAAAGTAGATGTTGAAAATGAAGAAGTGGATTTTATAGTAAAAGATATTAAGAAAAATGAGAATTCTTCAGAGGCAGTAGAGGAAATAGCTGATAGTGTTAATAAAGAGATACAATCAAAAATTAAAACCAATATTGATTATAAACATCCTGATATAAGTCTTTTAGATGATAGTTCCGGAATAAATAATAATGCTTTAGATTACAGAAAATCTGCATTAAAGGGAGCAAAAAAACTTGAAGAGACGCTAAAGAGCTTTGGTGTGGATGCAAAAGTGTTAAATGTAAGTGTGGGACCTGCTGTTACAAGATATGAACTGCAGCCTAGTGCAGGTGTGAAGGTGAGCAAAATAGTGGGATTGTCTGACGATATATGTTTAAATCTTGCAGCTTCAGGAGTGAGGATAGAGGCTCCTATTCCAGGGAAGGCTGCCATTGGAATTGAAGTGCCAAACAAGGAAGTAACACCGGTATTTTTAAGAGAGGTTATAGAGTCTAAAGAATTTAAAAATTTCCCTTCTAATCTTGCTTTTGCATTGGGAAAGGACATTACAGGTCAAAACACTGTGGCAGACATAGCAAAAATGCCTCATTTATTAATAGCTGGCGCTACAGGTTCAGGAAAGAGTGTTTGCATTAACAGTCTTATTATAAGTCTTTTATATAAATCATCTCCAAATGAAGTAAAACTTTTGATGGTTGACCCTAAAGTGGTGGAGTTAGGGATATATAATGGAATTCCACATCTTTTAATACCTGTTGTTACAGACCCTAAAAAAGCAGCTGGGGCATTAAATTGGGCTGTTCAAGAGATGGAAGAAAGGTATAAGCTTTTTGCCCAAAAAGGTGTGAGAGATATTAAAGGGTATAATGCTGTGGCAAATACCAATGAAGGTGAAGAAACCCTGCCACAGATAGTAATAATTATAGATGAGCTTGCAGATTTGATGATGGTTGCACCAAATGATGTGGAAGATGCAATATGCAGGCTGGCTCAAATGGCACGTGCTGCCGGGATGCATCTTGTAATTGCCACACAAAGACCGTCAGTAAACGTAATAACAGGTGTTATAAAGGCAAATATACCATCTAGAATAGCCTTTGCTGTTAGTTCTCAGGTAGATTCAAGAACTATAATTGATATGGCTGGTGCTGAAAAACTCCTTGGAAAAGGGGATATGCTTTTTTATCCAGTTGGTTCACCAAAACCTGTTAGAGTTAAAGGGGCTTTTGTCTCTGACAAGGAAGTTGAAAGGGTTGTGGAGTATATTAAATTTCAATGTAATGCAGAATATGATGAGGATATAATAGAGGAAATCAACACTGAAAGGGAGGTAATGGACAAAGTTTCCGAAGATGCTGATGAATTATTGCCACAGGCAATAGAACTTGTTGTTGACGCAGGGCAGGCTTCTGTATCTATGATACAGAGAAAATTTAAAGTGGGATATGCAAGGGCAGCCAGAATTGTGGACCAGATGGAGGAGAGAGGAATTGTAGGAGGCTTTGAAGGCAGTAAACCAAGGCAGGTTTTAATTACCAAGCTTCAGCTTCAGGAACTTGAAATGAGAAGTGACAAATAAAGTAAAATTGACAATATAACTTGAATGAAATAAAATGAAATGAAGGCTTAAGGGTTATTAAAAAAGTATAAGAGGAGTAGGAAAAATGGGTTGTAAAGTATTAAATGGAAAAGATTTGGCAATAAGAATAAAAAGTGAGTTAAAATCAGAAGTAGGGGTACTTAAGGAAAAAGGAATATTTCCAGGATTAGCTGTAATAATTGTTGGGAATGATCCAGCGTCTAGGGTGTATGTTAATTCAAAAAAGAAGGCATGTGAAGAGATTGGAATACAATCTTTTGAATATGCATTAGATGAAGATACTAACGAGAAGGAGTTAATTGAATTAATACATAAATTAAATGATGACGATAAGGTGAATGGAATATTGGTACAACTGCCATTGCCTGAGCAAATTGATGAAGATAAAGTAATTAATTCAATTGATCCTAAAAAAGATGTGGATGCTTTTCACCCAGTAAACGTAGGAAAACTTATGACGGGAAATCCAGTATTTTTACCTTGTACTCCAGCAGGTGTTATGGAATTAATAAAAGAAAGTGGAATTGACATTACAGGGAAAGAATGTGTAGTCATTGGAAGAAGTAATATTGTTGGCAAACCTATGGCAATACTTTTATTGTCTCAAAATGGAACAGTTACAATATGTCATTCAAAAACTGTAAATATTGAGGAAAAGATAAAAAATGCCGATATTATAGTTGCGGCTGTGGGCATACCTGAATTTGTAAAAGGAAGTTCTATAAAACCTGGTGCAATTGTAATAGACGTGGGTATAAATAGATTAGAGGACAGAAAACTTGTAGGCGATGTGGAATTTGAAACAGCAAGTAAAGTTGCATCAGCAATAACCCCGGTTCCAGGAGGGGTTGGGCCTATGACCATTGCTATGCTTATGGAAAATACCGTAAAGGCTGCCAAATTTCAGAAAGAGGGTAATTAAGCATTGCTAAAAGACAGTATTTTAATATACAAAAACCAACTTAAAAACATTAAAAAGGAACATGAAGAAAACAAAAACTATTATTTTAAGCAAAAAGGAAGAAAAGAACAATTATTAGAGCATCGTTCAAAGCTGGAAAAGACGCTCCAAAGATGTATTGACAATCTTGAACTTTTAGAAAAGGTCAGAATACTTTTAGGCAGGGTCTCAGAGTTTGCAAGAGAGCAAGCTAGAGTTCAGATAGAGTCATTGGTTACAAACTGCCTTCAATTTATTTTTGATACTAATTTGGAGTTTGGGATTGAAATTAATGAAGTTAGAGGAAGAGCAGAGGCAGAATTTTTTGTTATCAGCAATTATACCGGGCAGGTTATAAAGACTAAGCCGCAGGATGCAAGAGGAGGAGGAGTGATAGATATTATATCTTTGGCAATTAGAATTGCCATGCTAGAATGCAGCGATGAAGAAATAAAAGGGCCTGTTATTTTAGATGAACCTGCAAAGCATGTTAGTGACGAATATATTGTACAGGTTTCTGAATTTTTAAAACAAGTTGCATTGATGTTCAAAAGACAAGTAATAATGGTTACTCATAATAAACATTTAAGAGAAATGGCAGATAGATGGTATAAAGTTGAAATGATTGATGGCATAAGTATAGTGGAAACAGATGAAGTACAAATGTAATTTTAGGATAGGATGCAAAATATGAGGAATGCAAGCTAATTGATTCTTGACATAAAAATTAAAAAAGTTTAAAATGAAAAAGTATGCATGTGTAAGTTTTTTTTTACACATAAACTTGTCCATTGAAAACTGAATAAGGAGGTGTGTGCTATAAATTTTTATATTGGATTAGGTATTGGCATAGTAATTGCAGTAATTGCTTCAATTATTGCTTCAGGAATAAGTTTTAAAAGAGGAATTGAATTTAGGAGGAAAAAGGCAGAAGCTGAAATAGGCAGTGCTGAAGAAGAAGCAAAAAAAATAATCAGTGAAGCAGAAAAAATAGCTGAAGCTAAGAAAAGAGAAGTACTGCTTGAAGCTAAAGAAGAAGTTCATAAAAGCAGAGTTGAACTTGACAGAGAAATAAAAGACAGAAGGAACGATCTTCAAAGGCAAGAAAGGCGTCTAGTTCAAAAAGAAGAAACCTTAGACAGAAAGCTTGATACTATAGAGCAAAAGGAAGAGCATTTAAGCAAGAAAACTAAGGAAATTGAAGAACTAGAAGAAAAGACTCTTGAGCTTCAAAAAAGACAAATTGAAGAGTTGGAAAAAATTTCAGGACTTTCAGTTGAGGAAGCTAAAGATGTCCTCTTAAAAAATGTTGAAAGTGAAGTTAGACACGAAATGGCAATGCTTATTAAGGACATTGAAGTTAGGGCAAAAGATGAAGCTGATGCAAAGGCAAAAGAAATAATTGCCATGGCTATTCAAAAGTGTTCTGCAGACCACGTTTCAGAAGTTACTGTTTCTGTTGTTCCATTACCAAATGATGAAATGAAGGGAAGAATTATAGGTAGGGAAGGTAGAAATATCAGAACTTTAGAAACATTGACAGGAATTGATCTTATCATTGACGATACGCCAGAGGCGGTTATATTGTCTGGATTTGATCCAATAAAGAGAGAGGTTGCAAGGATAGCCCTTGAAAAACTCATTCTCGATGGTAGGATACATCCTGCAAGAATTGAAGAAATGGTAGAAAAGGCTAAGAAAGAAGTGGAAAATACCATTAGGCAGGAAGGAGAAAATGCCACTTTTGAAACTGGTGTACATGGTTTGCATCCTGAATTAATTAAACTTTTAGGAAAACTTAAATTTAGGACCAGTTATGGTCAGAATGTATTAACCCACTCCATTGAAGTAGCTCATTTGGCAGGTATAATGGCTGCTGAGCTTGGAGGAGATGTGAACATGGCAAAGAGAGCTGGATTGCTCCATGATATAGGTAAAGCTGTGGACCATGAAGTTGAAGGTTCCCATGTAACTATTGGAGCTGATTTAGCTAAGAAGTACAAGGAAGGTCCAGAAATAATAAGTGCCATTGCATCTCATCACGGGGATACAGATGCAACTAGTATGATAGCAGTTTTAATACAAGCTGCTGATTCAATTTCTGCAGCAAGGCCTGGTGCAAGAAGAGAAACATTGGAGTCTTATATTAAGAGACTGGAGAAATTAGAAGAAATAGCCAATTCTTTTGACTCGGTTGATAAGTGTTTTGCTATTCAAGCTGGTAGAGAAATTCGAATAATGGTTAAACCAGAAGAAGTTTCGGACCCAGAAATCTCCTTAGTTGCAAGAGAGATAGTGAAGAAAATTGAGAGCGAACTTGATTACCCAGGTCAAATAAAAGTAAATGTTATTAGAGAAACCAGATTTATTGAGTATGCTAAGTAAATGATTAAAAGTATTATATTATAAATTTTAGGTGGAGGTTTACTCCACCTAAAATTTTAAAAATAATTTGTGTAAATAATGTAGACTTTCAGGAATATGTAAAAAAATCATGGAAGAAATGTGGTTTAAATGTAGAAATGGAGGATGTACATTGAACATACTATTTATTGGAGATATTTTTGGGAATCCTGGCAGAAAAGTAGCAAAAGAAATGATTAGAAGGCTAAAAAAAGAAAAGGAAATAGATTTTTTCCTTGCCAATGGAGAAAATGCTGCAGGAGGAAGCGGAATTACATATGTTGTTGCCCAAGAATTATATAATGCTGGTATTGACGGTATAACACTAGGAAATCATGCATGGTCTAAAAAAGAGATTGTAAATTTTATTTCTTCAGACAAATGTATGGTAAGGCCAGCAAATTATCCATCAGAGCTTCCAGGCTCTGGTTCTACAATAATAAAAGGTAAGGTAGGACTACTTAATCTTATGGGAAGGGTGTATATGGATAGTATAGATTGTCCATTTAAAGCTGCAGAGAGAGAAATTGCCAATTTAAAAGAATTTGTTAAAGTTATTGTTGTAGATATGCATGCAGAGGCAACTTCAGAAAAATATGCCCTTGGATGGTTTTTAGACGGTAAAGTTAGTTGTGTTCTAGGTACTCATACCCATGTTCAAACTGCTGATGAAAAAATATTGCCATTAGGAACAGGCTATATTACTGATGTTGGAATGACAGGACCTTATGAAGGAGTTATTGGTGTAAAGAAAGATACAATTATTAATAAATTTATAACACATATGCCGGTAAGATTTGAAGTGGCACAAGGAAAAGCACAGTTTAGCGCAGTATATCTTGAAATAGATGACAATACGGGTAAAACCACTAATATAGAGAGAATTTTTAAAGTTTTAGAAGTGTAGTATAGAAAAAAGAGGATTTTCAAAGTTTTTGTAGAATATTAATATATACTATCAAATTATGTACTTAGTAAATTATGTACTCACTGTCAACGAGTTTTGCGGATATATAATTATCCGTATACCAAAAAAGGGGGTAAGAAGAACCATGAGCATCTTAAAAGTTTCAGCAAAATCTAGTCCAAACTCTATCGCAGGAGCATTAACAGGATTCATCAAAGAAGAAGGAGCAGCTGAGATTCAAGCAGTTGGTGCAGGAGCATTAAACCAAGCTATAAAAGCAATCGCCATAGCAAGAGGTTTTGTTGCCCCACTCGGAATTGAGTTAGTATGTATTCCAGCTTTTACAGAGGTTGACATTGATGGGCAGGAGAAGACCGCAATAAGGCTTATTGTTGAGCCGAGGAAATAGTCAGACAAAACTTTAAAAGTCAAATTTGGAGATTATACAAAAACTCCAAATTTGGCTTTTTTTACATTGGAGAAAATTTGATTTCTAAAAGCTAAAAAAAGTCATTGACCTTAGTGAAATAATAAGTTAGATTAATAGTTAGCAGAAAAAAGAGAAATAACAAGTTTAGGAGGATAAAATACAAAACCTATGGATGGGGGAAAGGATTGAATTTTGTGAAAAGAAGGGGATGTGTTTTTGTTTTTTTAATGTTTTTCTGTACTGTTTTTTTTCTTATAAATTCTGTTGTTTTTGCAGAAGAAGTTGGAGAAATAATGCAAGAAGAAGACAAACTGCCCAAACAATTGCGGGCAGTGGTTTTAAGTGCTCATGAGGTGGAAAATGAGGAAAAGGAATATTCAGGAGGGATTTTAGAAGTAAAAACCCAATTGTTAGAAGTAAAAATACTTGAGGGTGCTCATAAAGGGGAAATTATAAAGGCTCAGAATTCTTTAAACAGTTTTAATGATGCATATAATATAACAATTTCTAAAGGACAAGAGGTTTTTGTATATATTAATGAGGGAATGGATGGTACTATAGAAAGTGCTTATGTTGCTGAAATAGTTAGAGACAAGTATATTTTATATTTGCTTATAGCTTTTATATTGTCGATGCTTGTGGTTGGCAGAATGAAAGGGTTTAAAGCGCTAATTTCTCTTGCCATCACTTTTTTTGCAGTTATTTATATTATGCTTCCGTTATTTTTAAAAGGATACAATCCTATAATTGTTTCTGTACCTATATGTGTAGGAGTGATTGTTATAACTCTTTTATTGGTAAGTGGTGTTAATAAAAAATCCTTTGCTGCTATTATAGGCACAGCAGGGGGAGTTATTATAGCTGGTGTAATTGCTATTTTGATGGGTTACGTTACAAACATGACGGGACTAGGAAGTGAAGAGGCTCAAATGCTTCAATTTACACCACTAGATATAAAACTTAATTTTAAAGGGCTTCTTTTTGCTGGCATTTTAATAGGTGCAATGGGGGCTATCATGGATGTGGGTATTTCAATAGCATCTTCTTTAACTGAGGTGGCAGCAGCAAGAGATGATATAAGTACAAAGGATTTAATAAAATCAGGTATGAATGTAGGACGAGACATATTAGGTTCTATGTCAAATACTTTGATTTTAGCATATACAAGTGCTTCAATTCCTCTTTTATTACTTACTATGGCATATAAAGTTTCATTTATTGAAATGATAAATTGGGAGGTTGTGGCAAGTGAAATAGTAAGAGCTTTATCAAGCAGTATTGGTTTAGTGATAACTGTGCCTCTTACAGCAGTTGCAGCAGCAACTCTTTTAAATAAAAAAAGTGTAGAAATTGATAAAGACAGAGGGTGTGGTGTTAATGATGGAAATTAAGGAAAAACTAAATAATTTAAAAGAAATTTTAAAAAAAATGGAAAGAGTAGCAGTAGCATTTTCAGGTGGAGTTGACAGCACTTTTTTGCTAAAGGTTGCACATGATGTATTAGGGGATGATGTTATTGCTATAACAGCCAGATCTTTGACTTTTCCCCAAAGGGAATACCAGGAAACTGTGGAGTTTACAAAGAAATATGGAATAAAACATATAACAATAGATTCTAATGAACTTGAAAAGGAAGAAGTTTACAATAACACCATTGACAGATGTTATTTTTGCAAGTATGAAACTTTTTCAAAAATGTTTGAGGTGGCAAGACGTGAAAACATTAAATATCTTATAGAAGGTTCAAATGTTGATGATTTGTCAGATTATAGGCCAGGACTTAGAGCAATAGAAGAACTAAAGGTATTAAGTCCGTTAAAAATGTCGGGATTTAAAAAAGATGATATAAGAGAATTATCAAGGGAAATGAATTTACCAACATGGAATAAACCTTCTTTTGCGTGCCTTTCTTCAAGATTTCCATATGGTCAGAAAATTACAGCTGAAAAACTTAAAATGGTAGATGAGGCAGAGGAGTATTTATTAAATTTAGGTTTTAGACAGGTAAGAGTAAGGCATCATGGTGATATAGCACGAATTGAAGTGTCTCCAAATGAAAGATTAAAATTTTTAAATGAAGAAATAATGGAAGATATATCAGATAAATTTAATAAAATAGGATTTTCATATACAACGCTGGATTTAAGAGGATATAGGACAGGTAGTATGAATGAGACTTTAGATTTATAGAGAAGTTTTTTATGTCAATTTTTTTCTCTATAAGGCTCTAAAAGTGTAACCTTTTTAATAATACCTAATATAATAATAGTGTAGATGAATATACCCGAAAAGCTCAATGATGAGTACAGATAAAGCAATGGATAAATTACAGAAGGTATGAAGATATTTTAAGGTATTATGTAAAAAGGAGGTTTTTTTATGTCTAGCGAACGTGGTCCTAGAATTGAAGCTGGTCAGATTTTGAATCCAAGTTGTTTTCCACCACCTAATGAGCTGGTGTGTATACAAGTTCCAAAGGTATTTGACCAGGTGGCATTGAGAGATTGTATTACCAGAACGGTTGTTCTTAAAAAAGGTGGGGATATATGTCATCCATCATTTACTTTTGAAGGTGCAACTGATTTTACTATTGTTGAAGTTAAAGTCATATCAAAAACTGATTCACTTACAAAACCAGGTTATAAAAAGCTAAAGTTATTTGTTAAATTAAGGTACACTATTCACTATTCTGACGGTTCAGAGCAACTAGAACAGGTTGATGAAGCTGCTTTCAATCTGACAGTTAATGAAATTTACTGTCCAAACTGCATATCCCAGTCAGGGTCCGCAAAATCATGCGATAGCTTCTGGGATGGCTCTAAGAAAAAGAAGAGAAGTGAAGGGGAAGGATCAATTATAAAGGTAGAAGCACTAGCAGAAGCTTTTAATGATATGTTAAATCAGGCTACAGGAATGTTAACCCTTGATGTAGGGGTATTCTTTGTAGTTAAATGTGAATGTGTTGTGCAATTATTAATACCATCATATGGATATTGTCCAGTGCCTCCTGAGCAGAATATCAGTCATTCTCAGAACTGTAAGACATTTGTTGATAAGAAGAAAACACCATTTCCTACTAAATTCTTCCCAGAGCAAAAATGGAATCCATTGGATCAAAAAAGGGAGTATATAGAAGAGTAAATTTGGGGTGAGTTTATGGAATATTATTATGCAGGTGTAGAATTAAGGTCACATGCCTTTATACTTGAGCGAAGAATGAAGGATGAAGGTATAAAGTGTGAAATAACTTATATGCCCCGGGAGTTAATGACAGACCTTTGTAATCTGGGGGTTAAATTTCCATATGAATATCTTAGGAAGGCAATTGATTTAATAAGGCATTTAGGGTTACCAGGATGCAAATTGTATAAAGAAGTTATAACACCTGATAGAATATATTATTACGATATTCACGTATAGATTTTAAAACACCCCTATTAGTGTACCCCCTAAAAAAGGAGCTGTGGTTTAAGGCAGATAAATAAACTGCGTACACAGCTTCTTTTTTATTAAATTTAAAGTAAATAAAATATATAAAAATTTCCTAAACTATTTTATATATAATCTATTTTAAAAAGTTCAGGAAATTTTTATTTTAAAGAAAATAATTTTTTGCCAATGGTAAAAATAATGTTTATTTGCTATTAGAAAAAAAGCTTTTGTACCAATGGATGGTGTCCATTAATCCCTCTGTAAGTGGATATTTTGTTCCCCAGTTTAAATTGGTTTTTAGTTTATAACTGTTTAAAACACAGCGCTTATTATTATCTATTTTAATTTTGTCATAAGCTTTTCCTGAAAGCCTTAAAAGTTCCTGGGCTATTTCATAATCAGAAAGCTCATATCCAGAGCCTATATTATAAACTTCACCCACTTTTCCGTAAAACATTATTCTTATTAAGGCTACACAATTGTCTAAAACATGTATCCATTCCTTTCTTACTGAAGCATCCTGCTGTATGGGAATTTCCATATTATTTAAAATATTAGAGATACATGAAGGAATAAACTCTTTAATGTTTTGAGAAGGTCCATAGTTTTGGCAGCTCCTTGCTATTACTGCTGGGAAGCTATAGGAGTCGCAAAAGGATTTTACAATAAGATCAGCACTAGCCTTTGATGCCGCATAAGGATTTTGAGGAGATATATTAGAATCCTCTGTAAAAAACTCATCATTATTGTAAGTACTTCCATATACCTGATAGGTAGATGGCTGAATAAAGAGTTTGCCTTTAAAATTGTTTTTGCTCCAAAAATATCTGGCGCTCTCTAATAAAGTGAGAGTGCCAAGTACATTAGTTTGTGAAAATGCAATAGGATTTGCAAGGCTTTTATTAACATTTGTTTCTGCAGCAAAATTAATTATTACATCTGGTCTATGCCTTTTTATTACATAGTTAACAAGTTCTTGGTTGCATATATTCCCATTTACAAAATGATATCTTGGAGACCTTTCTAGTTCTTTAAGATTGTTGAGATTTGATGAAGGACCAAGATTATCCATATTTATCACAAGAAAGTCTTTATTTCTGCGGATAAAGTATTTTATAAAATTGCTGCCTATAAACCCTGCGCCTCCAGTTACAAGTATGACTCTCATTTTAACCACATCCTTTAAGATAAGTGCATAAATTTTTCCTATGTATTAAAACTCACTTGAGAAAAAATTATCATAATTAGAAGCTGCACTTCTATTTTCCATATCTAAAGAAGGATTTGTAATTACTCCCTTGTTTGGGAAGGTGCCAGGGTCAATATTTTTTACAGGAGCAAACACCTCATCCGCCACCCTTTGCCAAGTATATTTGTTTAAAGCTGATTTTCTTGCATTGATGCCAAGTTCTTCTGCTACATTAGGTCTTGACAAAAGATAATTTATATAATGGGAAAAAGAGTCTGGGTTGCTATAATCTTTAATGAGAAGACCATTTACATCCTGTACAAATATTTCTCCATTTCCGCCTCTGTCAGTTGTTATAATTGGAAGACCGGCAGCCATTGCTTCGTAATGTACTCTGGCCAGAGGCTCTTCCCATTGAGAAGCACATACGAATATATCTCCTAAATTATAGTATTGTGGAATTTCAGAAGGAGGAATAAATCCTGTAAAAACAACATTATCAGAAATGTCATTGCAAAGATTTTTACAATATATTCCGTATTCATCCTCTTCATTTTTTCCATACCATTTGCTGCCTACAACGACAAGAACGGCGTCAGGATGATTTTTTATTACTTTCTTCATTGCAGATATAACAATATGAGTTCCCTTTTTAGGGCTTAACCTGGTAACATGAAGAATTACTTTTTTATCTAACAAATTGTATTGTTTTTTTAAAATTAATTTATTTGCCATTCCAGTAGAAGACCAGTTTGGACTATACTTTTCCACATTAACACCTGAATAGACAACGTTTAGTTTGTCAGCAGCTTGGGGATATAATTTTTTAACCCCGTCAGCAATAAATTTGCTTACAGTGTTTATAAACTCCACTCTTTCTATACACTGAACTGCCTTAAATTCAGGTATTTTATCAGGATGAAACATCTCATTATGAAGGCTTAAGCTAAATCCTGTATTAGAGAGGTTTTCGCTTAAAAAAGGAAGCCATCGGGGACGGTTAAAAACATGTATAAGATCAAAGCTGTTGTCTAATAAATCTTTTATTTTTTTAAAATACCTGGGGGGAGTTTTTGCATTTACTCTTATAAATTTGACCCCGTCTACAATTTCCTCATTAGGAAGGCTAGGGTGACTTAAACTAAAAACCGTTATATCGTGTTCTTTGGATATATACGGTAATATTTCTGATATATATAGCTGAACTGCTCCGCCAGCAACAGGAGGAACAGGGAGTTTCTCTGTACAAATTAAAGCAATTTTCATGTTAATCACCTCTTTTTATTAAAGATTCAAGCAAAGGAACTTTTGACAATTCAAGTTTTGCAATTTTTTCTATTTTACTTGAGTTTTCGAGTTTATTGTTTTTAAAAATATTTTTAACAAGCCCATAAAACCAGTGGGGGTACAAAAGGTCGATAAAAAGTACTTTTTTTTCTTCTGGCAATAGAGGATTTATTTTTGAATACCAATTTAAAATATCAAAAATAAAGGACTCGTGCCAATAGCCTCTGTTTTCTGAAGTTTTACCTATTATTTTTCTAAGGTCCCTACAAGGAAGATCAAATGTTACTCCATCTAAATCAATGACATATACGCCTTCTTTGGTTAAAAGTGCATTTCCTTTTCCATAATCTTGATGACACAGCACTATACTACTGGATTTTTCAGATGTTAGTTCTTTGTAAGATGAAGATTCCAAGAATTCTAAAGCTTTATCTGATAAATTGGATATATCATCACAATATTTTAAAAATGTTTTGTAGATTGATATTTCTTGTTTTTCCTCTGCAATACTTTTCCATGAAATTATTTTTTTTCTCATGGATGCATATTGATTAGGCCATTTTCCCAGTTTAGTGGATATTTTAGAATCAGAGGGAGGTACATATCCCTTTGAAAACATATGAAATTTTGCAAGACCTGTTATTGCCTCTTCAAAGTCCTTTATATTGTTAAAGGCAAGATCCCTACCGTATAACCATTCATATAATACAAATAATTCATCATTTATTTTTACAATAAGATTATTGTTTTTATCTTTTATTATTCCAGGGACATTGCCACCAGAGTTTTTAATATAATTTTGTGCATTTACGGAAAACAAAGCCTTGTCATATGTATGTTTTAATCTTTTTAGACAAAACAAATTGTTGTTTGACTTTATTTTCCATACGGTTTTTACATTTGCACTTTGAATTATACTGATTTCATCAGCCTTTATATCATATTCTTTTAATACTGTAGTTGCTAGTTGGTACAGATTGTTTTTTTTACTTTCCATACTCTACATCCTTTCATTTTATTAATAAGTCAAAATTATTTAGTACAGGAGAAAGAGTTTTTTCAAAATCACAAATTTCTTTTATTTTTTTAAGGTACTTATCATAACCCCATTCTTTGTCCCTTTGATAGTAATATTTATTCATGGCACCTAAAAATAAATGAGGATACATTAAGTCTAGCTTAACAACTTTCCATTCTGAATAAGATAACGGATTGGTTAATTGATAGGTATCAATAAATGACTTTAGAAGTTCTATACACCACTTGCCGTTTTTCCTCATTATTTTATTTAAAAGTTTTCTTATATCTCTTGCAGGAATATCTACTGTAAGTGAATCAGTATCTAGAATAAAAACTTCTCCAGTTGGTGAAAGGAGGAGATTTCCTGCGGCAAAATCCTGATGACAAAGACCACCAATTTTCTCTACTTTCTCTACCCAAGTTTTATATTCTTCACCTTTAAGACCTGTTAAAGCTTCCTTTGCCCTGTTATAAAAAAAAGGGAATTCCTTTATGATAATTTCTCCTATTTCCCCACTTTGATTTTTATTCAAATCTCTTTTATAAAAATTATTCATATCCTCTAGTCTTTTACTGTATTCTTCAATCCATTTTCCAAGATGTACTTTAGGTTTGGTATCTGGTGCTGGACAAAAGTTTTCAGATGCTTTATGAAATTTAGCCAACTCTGTAACAACAATTTTAAACTCTTTGTCTGTTTTGTATGAAGGATTTTTTCCTTTGGCTGCATCAGACAGTACATAACAGCAGCCATCTACTTTTACATAGTCGCCTCCATCTTTTGTTTTGTTTATAGCTGGAATTTTAATACCATTGTTACATAGGTGGTAAACAGCACTGATGATATATTTTAAAGTATCCTCAGAGTTTGAAATTTTCTTTAAAACTTTAAACCCATCTAAGGTATGTACCCACCACACACCTTTTTTTTCTTTATAGGATTCATTTCTTATTTTTATTACATCTATATTGTATTTGCTAAGTACATATTCAAGAGGCTCCTTAGATATAGCAACCATATTTTACCTCCTCCTCTTATTGAAAATGTTCTAGGGGAAAGTAAAAACCATCCCCTGAACAATTTATATTCAATAATTTTTCTAATCAACTTCTAAATGTAACTCATCATCATCATCTTCTTCAACTGCATTTTCCCATGAAACTTTTAAGTTGAAAGCACCGCCATCTTCATCTTCAGTGAATTTTAATTTATAATCTAAATCCCTATCTCCTGGCAGCACTACATTTCGTCCCTCTACATTAAGTCTTCCAGCAAAAAGTTCTGGAATGGTTTTTTTAATAAAATCAGCAAATTCAGCTTTTGAGCCAACAAAATCCTGTTGATACTTCATAAAAATTCTCCTTTCTAAATAAAAATATCTTTACTCATTTAACATAATATTCATTTGCTTTACTCATTTAACATAATATTCATTTGCTTTACTTATGTTACTAAAATATAAAAGTATTTTATTTTTTATGGATGTTTTTTAAATACTCTGCTGTTATACTGGCAAAACCTGAGCCAGGCATGACAGGCTGGTTATCTGTACCATGATGGTTGTCATCATTTGATTCTAAGTAGCTATTAGTGTTTTGTCCTATATAATTGCTATTAACTATGTTTCTTTTTTTTAGCATATCAATTTCTGCTTTAATGTCTAACAAATCAGATTGGGTGATTCTATCTTCTGAAAAATTTTCTGATTCAATCTGTTTTTCTAAGTAAATTTGTTTTTTTTCAATGTTATCCATTTTTTTCTTAAGTTCATTAATGGTTTTTTTAATTTCATCGATATTGTCAGATAGGTGTTCTAAGCTTCTTAAAATTGCATTTTTCAAACTTAATATATCAATTGTATCTTTGGAGTTTTGTTCTCTATATTCTATTTTAGGTTGTTGTGGGTAAGGTCTTCTATTATAAAAAAACATAATTATTCCTCCTTTGCATTATTATATTTTGTAACAAAATAAAATGTTACTTAATATAAGGATAAAAGGGAATATTAATAAAAAAACACTTTGATTTTTTAAAGAAATTTTTTTAATAAACATATTTTTAAATGTAAATGTTTATATATGATATTGGTGTAAATATTGTTAAAGCATAAAATAACAAACTTGAGTAATTTTAAAAGGAATTAAAATTGACAATATTACAAAAGCTATAAATGTAGAAATTAGACTTAAGGAAGGTTTTAAATTTGAGGAGAAAAATAGTATATAGATGGTTTTTGTGTTTTAAGTAAGAAATTAATGAAAGGATGAATTAAATGAAATCAGTTATCATGGCGGGAGGCGAAGGCACCAGACTAAGACCACTTACGTGCAATATTCCAAAACCCATGGTGCCAATAGTAAATAAACCTGTTATGGAGCACATTATAGAATTACTGAGAAAACACAACCTTACGGACATTGCTGTTACATTGCAATATCTACCCAATATCATAAAAAATTATTTTAATGATGGAAGGGAATATGATGTAAATTTAAGGTATTATGTTGAAGATAAGCCCATGGGGACAGCTGGAAGTGTTAAAAATGCAGAAGATTTTTTAGATGATACTTTTATTGTTATAAGTGGTGATGCTCTTACAGATATTGATTTAAAAAAGGCAATAGATTTTCATTTTAGCAAAAAATCAATGGCAACTCTTGTTCTTAAAAAAGTTGAAATTCCATTAGAATATGGTGTGGTTGTAACGGATGAAAGCGGAAGAATAACCAGGTTCTTAGAAAAACCTAGCTGGGGGGAGGTTTTTAGTGATACAGTAAATACAGGAATATATATTCTTTCTCCAGAAGTTTTAAAATACTACAACAAAGATGAGATATTTGATTTTAGCAAAGACCTTTTCCCACTTTTACTAAGACAAGATAAACCTATGTATGGATATGTGAGCGAAGATTATTGGTGTGACATTGGAGATTTAAATGCATATAGCCAGGCACATAAAGATGTATTGGAAAAACGTGTAAAGGTAAGTATACCTGGAAAAGAAATTAAAGATGGTGTATGGATGGGGGAAAATTGCATTATTGATGATAGTGTGTCAATAGAAGGACCATGCGTAATAGGTGCAAATACAAAAGTGAAAAAAGGAGCTGCGTTAGGTAAGTTTAGTGTTTTAGGTGATAATAATATAATTGGTGAGAAGAGCGGAATAAAAAGAAGTATTGTATGGAAAAATACTTTGTTAGAAAATAATGTGCAACTGAGGGGAACTGTTATATGCGATAAAGTTAAACTTAGACAAAATGTATCTTGCTTTGAAAATTCCGTCATTGGAGATGACACTGTTATTAAAGAAAATGCAATAGTAAAACCTAATATTAAAATATGGCCTGATAAAATTGTGGAAGAGGGTACAGAGGTTAATTCAAATCTTGTATGGGGTTCTAAATTTATACGTTCAATTTTTGGATTTAGAGGAATGGCTGGAGAAATAAATGTAGACATAACCCCGGAGTATGCGTCAAAACTTGGTGCTGCCTATGGATCACTGTTTAAAGGAAAGGGGAAAATTGCAGTTGGCTCAGATGATTCAAATCCGGCAAAAATGTTAAAAATCTCTTTTATTGCAGGATTAATATCATCAGGTTTAAAAGTTTTAGATTTTGAAGCTTTACATTTGCCGGTTATGAGATCTGCAGTTAGATTTTATGGCGTAGACGGGGGAATTCATATCAGCACTTCAAGTAAAAATGTTGGCAAATTACAAATTGATTTCATGGATAAAAACGGAAGCAATATAGACAGGGGTACAGAAAGAAAAATAGAAACTATGTTTCAAAGGGAAGATTTTAGTAGATGTGAAGGAAGTTCTATAAAAGATGTTGAAGTTATACCTGATTATACTAAATTTTATCTTAGAAATATCATTAACAATGTAAAATCTGAAAAATTAGATTTCAAAATTGCACTAAATTCTCCGTCAGAGTCCATATTAAATTGCGTTACAGATTTATTAACAAGTTTAGGATGCTCAATCGAGAAAGTAAATGTCAATATAGGTTATGGAAATAAAGAGAAAAATTCAAAGAACAGAGAGTACTTTGCTAAAATGGTTAGCATGGGAGATTTTGATTTGGGTGTTTTTGTTGAAGAGACATCTGAAAAGATGATGCTGGTTGATAATACAGGACGCATTGTAACAGATGACATGTTTACTGCTCTTATTTCACTTATTATGTTCCGTACCGTTGAAGGTGGAACGGTGGTTGTGCCAATTTCAACCAGCCATGTAATTGAACAGTTGGCAGATGAAAACAATGGAAAAGTAATAAGAACTAAAACATCTCATCAAGATTTGATGAATAAGATTTTAACAGTTGATGTAAAAGAAAAAGTATATGATCAATTTATATTGAATTTTGATGCTATAGCTGGAATTGTAAAAATATTAGATTTTATGAAGTTAAATAATTATACTTTGTCAGATTTAGTAAAAATGATACCGGATATTCATATATACGAAAAAGAAGTTGAGTGTTCATGGAATACCAAAGGAAAGGTTATACGTCAGATAATACAGGAAAATGAGAATGAAAGCATAGAGACTTTAGAAGGCGTTAAAATATTTAAAGATGGAGGCTGGGTTTTGGTTCTGCCAGATGCAGAACAGCCAGTTTGCAGGATAAAAAGCGAGAGTTTTTCAGCTGAATTTGCAGAAGAGCTGACCAACACATATGTAAATAAAGTAAGGGAGATAAG
>FZPS01000088.1_pt216 | contig 50485 bp, 47 predicted proteins | sample 1817821 | NCBI WGS metagenome assembly FZPS01 (sample SAMEA104158645, study PRJEB21678) | metagenome | place: Germany | collected 2015-04-21 | reverse complement strand
GTGAAGAAAAATCACGGGATGGTGCAACGCGGAAAGGAGAGTTCCTAGCTGTCAGGATAGAAAGGAAATAAGTTGCAGGTTGTGGTTGCAGGTTGTAGATTGCAGGTCGTGGTTGCAGGTCGTGGTTGTAGATTGCAGGTCGTTGATAATTGATAAAGGTATGGTTTTAAGGCGAAGCTGCTCAGAAAACCATACCTTATTTCCAATGTGATAACTGTCCCCGTCTAAAAGCCACCAGGTGCTCAATCCCAAAGCGCTCAGCTCCCTTTCACTCGAGTCAATGTGCTTCAGGTCACTGCGCTTCGGGTCGCCGCGTTCAGAGCCAAGCACAGAATCGCCTGGCTATCAAAATCATCGCGCTCGGGTCAATGTGCTTCGGGTCGCCGTGCTTTGAGTCGCCGTGCTTCAGGCCACTGTGCTTCGAGTCGCCGCGTTCAGAGCCAAGCACAGAATCGCCTGGCTATCAAAATCATCGCGCTCGGGGCTTTGTGCTTCAGGTATCCGTGCTCAGCCTCCAACACTCGACTCTCCGAACTTAGAGCCACCAGCGGCCAGGGTCACAGCACTCAGGTCCGGGCACAGGGTTCTCCGCGTCGGGTCTCAGGTACTCAAGTCACCGAGTCAGATCCCAGTCGCCGGACCCCGGCACTTCGCCCCTGCTCTCGGGCAAAGCACTAAAGCTCACCGCACTTAAGCTCAGACACTCAAGCCCTGCACTCGAGCCCAGATGTTCAGCAACCCCCGCGCCCTAGCTCGGCCGAGTCAGGTCCAGGCATACCGGCCCCCGCGTCGGGTCTCAGGTACTCAAGTCACCGAGTCAGATCCCCAGTCGCCGGACCCCGGCACTTCGCCCCTGCTCTCGGGCAAAGCGCTAAAGCTCACCGCACTTAAGCTCAGACACTCAAGCCCTGCACTCGAGCCCAAGCGTTCAGCAACCCCCGCGCTCAAGCCCCAGGCGACTGGCACCCGGACCCTGACGCTTCACCCCTGCACTCCAACCAAGCGTATTGTACACCACTGATCATCTATTTCCTGTGTCTGTTGACGAATCTTTTGATCCGCCTCATCGCTTCGGCGATATTTTCGTATGAGTTGGCATAGGTAGCCCTGATGAATCCCTCGCCACAGGCGCCGAAAGCCGTGCCCGGCACTGTGAGTACCTTCTCCTCTTTGAGAAGCTTCTCGCAGAACTCGTCAGATGACATTCCCGTGGATTTTATACAGGGAAACACATAGAATGCGCCCATCGGCTCGAAGCAGCTAAGTCCGGCATCCCTGAACCCTTTGACCATAACACGCCTTCTTCTGTTGTATTCCCTGACCATTGCCTGCACTTCATCATCGCAGCTGCTAAGAGCCTCTGATGCGGCATACTGGGCCGTTGTCGGAGAACACATTATAGCGTACTGGTGGATCTTGTTCATCGCCTCGATGAGCACCGGATGTCCGCAGGCGTAGCCTATCCTCCACCCGGTCATTGCGAATGCCTTTGAGAAGCCGTTTATCAATATAGTCTTATCCTTCATCTCAGGAAAGCTGGCAAATGACACATGCTTTCCGCTATAGGTGAGCTCTGCATATATTTCATCCGATATGACGATGATATCCCTGTCCTTGAGCACATCGACTATTTTCCTCTGATCCTCAGCCGTCATTACAGCCCCTGTGGGGTTGTTGGGAAACGGGAGTATGACGACCTTCGTCCTGTCCGTCAGCGCTTTTTCCAGCTGCTCCGGCTTCAGCCTGAACTCGTCTTCCTCTTTCAGTTCTATTGTGACCGGAGTCGCTCCGGTGAACGTGGTACAACCCTTATATGCAACAAAGCTGGGCTCAGGTATGATCACCTCGTCGCCAGGTCCCACCAGGGCCCTCAGCGCCAAGTCTATTCCTTCGCTGGCACCGACAGTCACCACGATTTCATTTGCCGGGTCATATTCGACATTGTATTTTCCGGCCAGATACCTGGATATCTGGCGCCTCAGCTCGATGAAGCCGGGGTTGGACGAATAATGGGTATGGCCTTTTTCCAGCGAATATATGCCAGCCTCCCTGATGGCCCATGGAGTAACGAAATCCGGCTCCCCGACGCCCAAAGAAATGGCATCCTTCATCTCATTAAGCAGGTCAAAATACTTCCTGATGCCTGAAGGTGGCATATTCCTGACCGTTGGCATTATCATATCTTTCAGGTTCATAGTCTCAACGCCTCCCTGTCGTCCTTGCCGTTCTCTTCGAATATCACACCGTCATCCTTGTATTTTTTCAATACAAAGTGAGTCGAGGTGCTGACTACAGACTCCAGCGGAGCAAGCTTCTCAGCTACGAACAGAGCAACTTCCTTCATGTTCTTGCCTTCTATGATCACTGTCAGGTCGAAGCTGCCGGACATGAGATAACATGCCTTGACCTGGGGATATCTGCATATGCGGTCTGCCACCTTGTCAAAACCCTGCCCTCTCTGCGGAGTGACCCTGACCTCGATGAGCGCCGTAACGGTCTCCTTGTTGGAGTTATCCCAGTTGATAAGCGTGTTGTAGCCAACTATAACCTTGTCCTCTTCCAGCTTTTTTATAGCCGCTTCAACTTCTTTAACGTCCATGTCAAGCATCAGCGCTATCTCTTCGACACTTGCCCTTGCATTTCTCTCGAGGATCTCAAGGATTTCTTCCATCATATCCATCATATCGAACACTCCTTTTATATTTGATGTGTAGTAATTTCGGGTATCAAAAAACTCCTTGATCCCTGATAAGGGACGAAGGAGTTATCCGCGGTACCACCCTAATTAACGCTGTAAGCGTTCTCTCTTGCCGGGTACATGCAATACCCGTCCTCTGTAACGTGAGGTTACGCTGACTTTTGCCCGGCGCATGAGGTCCCGGTTTTTCAAGCCAGTGCTCCAAGGCTGCCTTCACCCTGCTCCTTTACCGGATCGCACCAACCTCCGGCTCTCTTTGAAATTCACAGGACTACTCTTCCTCATCATCGCTGGTCTATGTGATTTTTATTGATTATAGCAGTTACCTGATGCTATTTCAAGCATTTATGAAAAACACTCAGAAATATCAACACGGTAAGAGCTCCTAATATCTCGTATATCCCATGTCATAGGCGCTTTTCGGATAATCGGAGCCTTCACCTGACCCGGACTCCTGCTCTGCTACCGCTGCTGCTTCTTCAGATACTTCCGCTTCAGCTGCTCCTGTCGCTTCGTCCGCCTCTGCCTCATTTTCTTCCTTCACAAGCTCCGAAAGCTGCTCGTCATACTTATTGAGCAGATTTACGATCTCAACCTTCAGGTTTTTTATGTCCGTCCGGATATCGACCAGTTTTTCTCTTTCCTGCTCAAGGGTCTCCTCGAGCCTCTTTCTCTCCTCAATAGCTTCGAGCTGTGCTTCCTCCAGCATCTTTTCGGCCTTTTCCTGGGCCTGGATCAGCACATCGCCTATCTTTGCCCTAGTTTCATTGATCTCATCAGACTTCTTCAATAATTCATCATATCTGAACTTGAGGTTCTTATTCTGATTCCTGAGTACGGATATCTCATCATCTTTGCTTTTGAGCTTTTCGTCGAATTCCTTCAGTATCCTTTCGATATATGCGTTTACATCGGATTTCTTGAAACCGCCCATGAAAGAAGTCCTAAACCGTTTTTCTCGAGCCACAGGAATCCCCCTTCTCTTTGCAATCTACTCTATATATTCAATATTATTTTACAAATTCCTGCTTATCCAGAAAAATTCTTCAATGAAACGGTGTTCCGGGATATCACGTTAAAACAAATATTAAAGGTTTTTATCGATTATCTCTGCAAGTTCTTCTTTTGTCCTTGCGCCAACCACTTTGTCGACTACCTGGCCACCCTTGAACAGTATGATCGTCGGGATACTCATGATCCTGAACCTGGAAGAAAGCTCGCCCTGATCGTCGACATTCACCTTGCCTATCACAGCTTTGCCCTCATATTCCTGTGCCAGTTCATCTATTATGGGGGCCACATATCTGCAGGGTCCGCACCACGAAGCCCAGAAATCCACCAGCACCGGCTTATCTGTCCCATTCAGTGTTTCATCAAAATTTTCTTTAGTTAATACTACCGCTTTTCCTTCAGCCATTTGGAAAACCTCCCGTCAAATTGTTGCCTTGTTTTATTATTGTTACCCCTCTTTTTTATTATAAAACAGCTATTGGGCACCTGGACATTGTCCGGTAATAATTCTACCCTATTTTCCCAGCGTTCTCAATATAAGTTCTCCGCCGTCAAGAAAAACGATGTACTGATCAAGCATAGTGATCAACTGGCCTCTGTATTCAACTGGCCTGTAATGGTGCGGCACCGTTTCGCCCTGGTGTAAATCATGCTCGCGATCGCGTGGTGGCGTTTCGCTCTGATATGAATCAGACCCGTAATGGTGCGGCACCGTTCCGCCCTGATACAAATCATGCTCGCGATCGTGCGGCGCCGTTTCGCCCTGGTGCGAATCAGCCCCGTCCCCGCGTTTTACACATTCGACGATTCTGGTCTGCCGGTCCGCGACGTAAACAGTCCCGTCAGCAGTGATGATAATATCTTCTGCCATGACCGCCCTGGGCAGTCGTATGCTGTCCCATTCAACCGCTTTCGCACCGAGTCTGCCGCAGCGTATCTCCGGGATCCGGCCCGACTTGTCAGCAAAGCCGGTATAAACAACGTCTCTGCCGTCGATATCCAGCAGCAGACCTGCATCCTTCACAGGCAGATAAGTGACCTTTCCTGTTTGTCCGTCCCTGACGCATATCCTCTCTCCCATGAGCTGATAGACCAGGTTGTCGGTGTACAGAGTCTCTTTTATCACAGTGGTGAGATCCGTTTTAAATACGAGGCTGAGATTGTCCATAATGTCGAACCTGTAGACCCTTGCCCGCGTATCGCTGGTCTTTATCATCGGATACACTATGTTGGTCATGGGCGAAAGCTCGATATCGATGACACTGCTGCCCTCAGGCAGACCTTTTATGTCAGGATAACTCCTGTCGATGTCAGGTACCACATCATAGGTGGATATGCGGACACGGCCGCTTTTACCTTCCGGCTCTTTTATGGCATATATCAGCATTTCCCTGTCCGGGAGCCATCTGTGATATGTGAATTCCCCGCCTGCAGACCCGAGCCTTTTGATCTCCCTGCCACTGTCGAGGTCCGCTATGACGATCTTTCCATCATGCACAAAAGAAGCGTACAGACCATCAAAGGAAACGCTTATGTCGACCGCACCTTCAGGCAGCTTATAACTGCGGTCCCTGACGGTCCGGAATTCCATTTCATACATCGTCGTTCTGAACTGCCCCCTGTTGGGAAGGTAAATGTAATTCAGCCAGGAAAGGACTGCCGTCTGCAATATGACAGAAATCAATATCCATTTGTATATGACTTTTAATTTCTTCATCCGCCGCCCTCCGACTCAGCCGTTGCCGGCCCGGTTTTCTCCGGCATCACCACGAATGCTGACGGCACCAGCCTTTCGCCCAATTTGTCCGATGGCCTGTTTATAACCTTTCCATTATAATACATGGTCGTCGACGAGCCGCCGTCAAGATTTGCGGCATTGAATGCGCCGTACTCGAGCAGGATATCCTGGATCTCTCTCAAAGTCGCTCCAAATGAGTCGAGAGTGCGCCCGTCGATGACCAGCAACAGCACTTCGCCGGTCTTTCGCTGCCCTATTGCCGTGCGGGGAGCGATACCCCAGCCCCCGTCGCCTTTTTTGATGGTTGGCTTGCCGTTGACTATGAGGGGCGGGCCAAAGCTGACACCTTCCTTCACCCCGTACTCCATCAACTGATTTATCGTATGCCTGCCTACTATGAGCATGCCCTCTTCCGTGAACGCTACTGTTTCCTGCTTCACGTCCCTGTTATCATACTGATCGAAAATTACCTCGCCGTCGTGGATGATGAACCCCATCGGTATGCCGCCGGTGCCTGTCCAGCCACTGTCGAGAAATCCTCCGGCATTGATGGCTGCCACACCGCCGTTGTTTTTGGCTATCTGGCTCGTGGTTTCTCCGGAGTCAGGGAACATTGAAGAGTACCCGACAGCTATCCTTGTGGGGTCGTGCACCACCATGAGCTTTCCCTCGAAATCCCTGCCTTCTATATTGTAGACCTCGATAGTGCTGTCGTGCCCACCGCTCAGATCGAGTTTCTGGAGTGTTTCCCCCCTTGCCGTGGGGTCGTCGGCGAAAGAGCTTCTTATGATCCTTGTGATTGCTTCATCAGAAAGGAAAAATCTCGCAATATAACGGTGATTCAGTGTGTTCCAGGATGCACCGACAAGAGTTCCCCTGACTTCCTCGAAGGGACCGTAGAATATGAGCAATGGCATCGTGATCAGGGCAAATACGAACTGGAAAATCAGGAATGCAAAGATACGCCTTCTCCGTGATCCGGCTGATTTTTTTGTACTGCCGCGCCTTTTGTCCGCGGACCCCTGATATGTTCCGCCTGTACCGCCGCGTATTTTGCCTGGGTTATTGCGGCGTGTATTGCCTGCGTGACCCCGGCTAGTGCCGCCAGCGTATCCTCTTTTGCCCTTTCCGGCGTTTCTGCCCATTTTGCCCCTCTCCTGCCGGACTTATCGATCCGTCGCTCTGTTCGTTAGCTCTGTTCGTTAGTTCCGTCCCTTAGTTCCGTTCCTTAGCCCTGTTCTATTATTTTAATTTAATGCAGCATGAAACGCAATCAGATGCCAACCATTCCCATTTCTACGCTATGCCATATGCATCAAGGCTTCTGTGAAACCTCTCGAATATGAGGCCGGCCACGAACCATGCCGGAGCATAGGCAAGCGTTATCAGGCCGTTTATGGCAAGTTTGTCCGAATAATACCAGGGATATGCTCCCAACACCTTATACAGCAGCAATCCGCTGGCATATTCGATGCACCATATCACAACGACCCAGATAAGCCCGCGCACCAGCCAGCTCCATCTTGAAATGGCATCATGCAGAGGCTCGAGGAATACTGCACATCCGTAGATAAAAAACATCCACAGATTCGATTGGCCCGGCAGCGTCAGGTCACCGCCCACCAGCGAGTGCATGCCTGTCCAGACCATTTCGATGCCCCAGCCCGCCAGCCCATAGAAGAAGAATCTCTTAAACATGATCCCGATCTGCCCTCCGTTTTCCTTTACAACTGGTGATGTGCCTGCACGACGCTTTTGCATTTCGTGAGGTGATTCTTATTTATTGCTAGTTTAAGCAGAATCAGGCATTTCTTGTGTGGAAATTTTTTAATAAAAAGGCGAAAAAATCTTAACCAAAATTTAATACCAATTGATGAAAAATATGCTATCATTAATAGAACTTAATTGCAGTATCAGAAACAATAGTATCAGTATTTATAATACTAAACATTGGAGTGATTTAATGAGACCAGTAGGCAGGATAACCGTACCAACAGTGATACCTGAAAGGCTTTCCAGGCTCAGGGACATCGCAGGCAATCTCTGGTGGACCTGGAATTGCAGTGCGGCAGAAATGTTCAGAATGGCTGATGCGCGACTCTGGGAAGAGACAGGTGGAAACCCGGCCGCTTTTATTAAAAGGATAGGAAGCAGAAGGCTGGAGCAACTGGCGAATGATCAGAGCTTTCTGGATACATATGATGATGTGGTAAGCAAATTCGACGCGTACATGAATCGTTCCGATACATGGTTCAGCACGACATATCCTGAACTGAGCGACCACATGGTGGCATATTTCTCCGCAGAATACGGCCTCAGCGAGACGCTGCCCGTTTATTCGGGCGGGCTCGGCGTGTTGTCCGGCGACCATTGTAAATCTGCCAGTGATCTCGGCATCCCGTTCACAGGGGTGGGCCTGTTCTACAGGCAGGGCTATTTCAATCAGAGGATAAATCATGATGGCCTTCAGGAAACTGCCTTCAATACACTTAACATAAGCGAGCTCCCGGTCACCCAGGTTACCGGTGAAAATGGAGAGCCTGTGCTGATAAGCGTGGAGTTGCCCGGAAGGACTGTCTATGCTTCGATATGGCAGATAAAGATCGGCGTCGTGAATCTTTACCTGCTTGATTCGGATGTTCCTGCAAATATTGAGCAGGACAGGCATATCACTTCGAGATTGTACGGCGGAGACCATGATACCAGGATACAGCAGGAAATACTGCTGGGCATAGGTGGGGTCAGGGCACTGGAAGCTCTCGGCATAAAGCCGACGGTTTACCATATGAATGAAGGCCATTCAGCTTTCCTGTGTTTCGAGCTTATCAGGCGGAATATGATCAAATACGGAATCAGCTTCCATGAGGCCAGAGAACTTGTTTCCTCATCGCTGGTATTCACGATCCATACGCCGGTCCCGGCAGGTATCGATGTGTTTTCCCATGATGCCATGGATATGTATTTCACCTCCTTCAGAGAATCCATGGGCATCAGCCGCGAGGAATTCCTGTCCCTGGGGCAGGACTCCGGCAATCCTTACGGCTTCAACGTGGCTGTTCTGGCCATGAAAATGGCCTCGGGCAGGAATGGCGTCAGCAAACTCCACGGAGCTGTGACAAGGCGTATGTTCAGCAATCTGTGGCCAGGCATCCCCGAGGACGATGTACCGGTGACCCATGTCACCAACGGCATACACACTCTTACATGGCTGTCACCCGCCTTGAGGAAGCTTTTTGACAAGTATCTCCCGGAAGGATGGGAAACCAGGATATATGAACGCAGCACTTGGAAAAATATCGAAAATATCCCCGATGAGGAACTTTGGGAAGCTCACATGAGTCTTAAGAAAAGCACCATCGAGCATGTGAACGAAAGGATCCGTCGCAGTCATGTGTCCGGTACAGTGGTGAGGCACTGCAAAACCATCGATCCCGAAGCACTTACCATAGGCTTTGCCCGAAGGTTCGCCACATATAAACGGGCAACACTGATATTCAGGGACATCGACCGCATCAGGAAGCTGCTCAATAAAGAAAACGCACCCGTTCAGATCATATTTGCCGGCAAAGCCCATCCGGCCGATAAACCCGGTCAGGATCTGATAAAGCATATAAATGATATTTCCGAACAGGAGGGCTTCACAGGCAAGGTCATACTGCTTGAAAACTATAATATGGCGCTGGCCCGACGCCTGGTCCAGGGTGTCGACGTGTGGCTCAACAATCCGCGCATGCCCCTGGAGGCAAGCGGTACCAGCGGTCAGAAGGCCGGCCTCAACGGCGTGCTCAATTTCAGCGTACTGGACGGCTGGTGGAGAGAAGGCTTCAACGGTCATAACGGCTGGGCCATCGGGACTGAAGCTGTTTACTCCAATGAGTTCCACCAGGACAACGCGGACAGTGAATCGATGTATGAAACGCTTGAAAACAGCATAATCCCGCTCTATTACCAGAGGGATGAAAATGGCGTCCCGACAGGCTGGGTCCGGATGATGAAAGAATCGATAATGTCGCTGGCGGCATTTTTCAGCACCAACCGGATGCTGCAGGATTACATGTCAAAGCTGTATGTCCCTGCCATGAAGAAGGTTTGTGATTTTGTCACAGACGGTCACGTGGATTGTCAGTTGGTCATCCGGCTGGCACAGTGGAAAAAGCATGTCCGCGACAACTGGAATCTCGTGTCTGTTGTGAAAGGCGGATCCGGGACTGATGGGCATGATGCCGGGGCATATGCCGACATTGCGTCTGCTCCGGGCTCCAAAACCACGCTGGAAGCGATAGTACGGCTTGGTGCACTCAAACCGGAGGATGTGAGTGTTGAGCTTTATTATGGTATCATAGGAGATGACGGTGAAATAATAAATGGCGAGCACCTGCCAATGCAGTTGTGCGGAGAAACAGAAGGCGGAGTTTACAAATACTCGGCGGACCTGTATCTGACCACCGGCGGTGAGTATGGATACCAGTTCCGTGTATTCCCGTATCATCCGCTGTTAACAGACAAATTCGAGCTCGGACTCGTAAAATGGGCTGAGCATTAATGCAGATCATTGAAGCGCCATTGAAATGATACGGCGTTGAGCATAGACATAAGTTATCGCTTATTGCGTTTGTCAACTCCATGGAGGACGGAATGCAAAAGAGAGGTTTTCTGGTTTTTTTTGCAGTAGTCTATATACTGATCAGCACTTCCGGTATATGCTTTGCAAATACTGAAGTCACAGGCTCAGGTGCTGATGTCACGGACACAGGTACTGTTGAAGATGCGGGACGCGGTGCCGCAAGCAGAGTGCCGGCTCCTGATATCAGTGCTCCTTCTGCCCTGCTCATGGAAGCCGAGACCGGGCAGATCCTGTATGAAAAGAATACCGGGATCCCTCTCCATATCTCTGCAGCAAACAAGCTCATGACAGTGCTCGTAGCTGTGGAAAACGGCAATTTGTCTTCCAATGTCACGGTGAGCTCGGAGTCGGTCATTACGGAAGGATCCACACTCAATCTCGTTGTGGGTGAGAAATACCTGCTCAACGATCTTCTGCACGCCGTCATGCTGACTTCTGCCAACGATGCAGCCATTGCGGTGGCCGAGCATATTTCCTCCGGCGATATAGGGAAATTCGTCGATCTGATGAATAAAACGGCCGAAAAGCTTGGGATGGACAATACGCATTTCACCAATCCGACAGGTCTGTATGATGAAAATCAATATACTACTGCCAGCGATATTGCGAAGCTGGTGAGATATGCCACAGGAAATCCCCAGTTCAGCAACATATTCAATGCAAAGGTCAGGCTGTGGTCTGACAAGGATAAATCAAGGATGCTGACAAGTTCGAACGACTTGTTCTGGGAATACGATGGTATCCTGGGCGGCAAGACAGGATACAACACCAAAGAAAAACAGACTGTCATATGTACAGCGTCACGTTCGAACCTGAGGCTGATCAGCATAGTGCTCGATGCCCCGGACAAGACTGTATTTACTGATGCCAGTGCCCTTTTCGATTATGGCTTCGATAATTTCCGAAAGAGTACACTGGTCAGCAAAAATGAAGTAATAAAGACCGTCGAGTGGGAAGGGCATGAAGTCAGGCTTATCAGCATGAATGACATAATGTATGTGCACCCTCTGGGAGAAAGCTATATAAAGGAATTCGAAGCAAATGCCGACCTCAGTGACCCGCTGAAGAGGACGTTGCCTGCGGGCAGTGCCACTTTCATACTGAACGATGGCACCAAAGTAGTAATCAGTCTGTATCCGGACAGTGAGATCGTACCGCCGGAAGATATGAAAACCAGGATACAGAAACGGATAATGGAAAACAGGGATATTTTCCTTATAGTTGCGGTACTGGTAGCTATCGAGATACTGCTGCTCATCGTCAATGCCGGTAAGCTCATCGCGAAGTTTATCTCATTCATCCAGCGCCGCGATAAAAAAGATTCCGAATGACATGTACATCGCAAGGACATGGAGCATCGCAGCGGTAAAAGATTCTTAATAACATGGTGTATCACAAAGATAAAAAGGCCTTAAAAAACCTGGAGCCTGCACATCTGCAGACCCCAGGTTTTTTGGCATTACTTCAGTTCTGTGTCATCAATACTCATATGCAATGTTCACATAAGCGGTGATTTCCATCGTGCCTGCCTGTATCGGTGTTGCGGCACCGGCCCCTTCAACACGCATGTCAGTTACGGCCCAGTTGGTCAGTGGGTTGTATCCGCCGCCTTCATTAATCGTTACGGCGCCCTTCAGCTTGACACCAAGTGCATCGGCTATCGTATTTGCTTTCCTGTTGGCTGCCAGTACTGCATTTTTCAGTGCTTCGTTATAATAGTCCTCATAATTGCTGATACCGAAGCTGATGCTGCTGCTCGTATTGACACCGCTGTCAGCCGCTGCGTCGATCACACTCCCTGTTTTGTTGAGATCTCTCACAGTGACACTCACTGAATTGTTGACACGGTAACCTGTGATCACGCTTTCGCCTGTCTCCTTTATGTAGCTGTATACAGGGCTGATAGAATAATTTACTGTCCTGATGTCCGCTTCATCGATGCCCAATGCTTTGATGGACTCTATCACCTTGTCCATGGACTCGGCATTGGCCTTTTGGGCAGCTTTGGCGTCTTTGTCTTCAGTTACGACCCCGAGACTGATAGTGGCAAAATCCGGCGAAGCAGTTACTTTCGATTGTCCGCTGACATTGATCGTCTTTTTCTGCGCTGCTTCCTCGGACGCATCTGCCGGTGCATTGGCAAAAACCCCAAGTGCCATGACAAAAACCGCTGCTGCAACAAGCAAGATCACCGCTATAGTAAATTTGCCTTTTGCTGAAAATGACTGTACCATTTTTCCACCTCACTGACTGAATATTTTTCCTTTATTGGATTAGACGTCTGATACAGACAAAAGTTCCGGGCTGGATGCAAATGACGACCATTTTCCGCATCTGTCCCCCCACCTGGCCTGAACGCGGCCGTCCATCTGCAGTTCCACTACTTCACACAGTCCGGGACAGCCGCTGCATTCAAAGCTCCTCGTTTTATAATTGCTGTTGACAGTATCAAATCCATTGAATCTTGTCACAGTATTTTTTTCATTTTTCATTTTGCTGCAGGCGATCAGCGCGGCTCCATATGCCCCCATAACATCGTATTCCTTCGGTATCGTCAGCTTCAGACCCAGGGCCTTTTCAAAAGCTGCGACAATTCCCCTGTTTGCGGCAACACCACCCTGGAATACGACAGGGCCGTGTATTTCCTTGCCTTTTGCCAGGTTATTGAGATAGTTTCTCACCAATGCTTCACACAATCCGCTGACAATGTCTTCGTTACTGTGACCGGATTGCTGCTTATGTATCATGTCCGATTCGGCAAACACGGCACATCTGCCGGCGATCCTGACCGGTGAAACTGATCTCAGCGCCAGCTCACCGAACTCTTCGATGGGGACCCCGAGCCTGGCCGCCTGCCTGTCAAGAAATGATCCTGTCCCGGCTGCACATACGGTGTTCATTGCAAAATCACAAACCACGCCATCCTTCAGCAGGATTATCTTCGAATCCTGACCGCCTATCTCAAGGATGGTCCTCACTCCGGGGACTATTGCCTGAGCGGCGATGGCATGTGTCGTTATCTCGTTTTTTACCACATCAGCTCCTGCTATGACTCCTGCCAGCTCCCGGCCGCTTCCGGTGACACCGACGCCTTTTACCTGTGCATTGGCGCACTGAGCGGAGATTTCCCTCAGTCCATCGATCAGTGACTGTATCGGCCTGCCACTGGTGCGTCTGTAGTGTTTGGTGATTATATGCCCGTTATCATCAATGGCGACCAGGTTCGTACTGACTGAACCCACATCGATTCCAAGATAACAACTTTCCTTTTTCATGTTTTCTGCTCTCCCTCCGCCTTTCCAGCATATCGACAAAAGCTTCGACCCGTGTCATATATCCGGCTTCACCGGTCATTTCGTCGATTATCAATGTCAGTACCGGTATGTCCAGATCTCTCCCGACCGACGGCAAAAGGCTTTCAGCCACGATCTCCGGCATGCACGAAAACGGGAATATCTGTATCACGCCGTCATAGCCGTTTTTTGCGTATATTGCAGTGTTTCCGATGGTTTCCTGAGCATGACCGCCAATCATCGCGCCAAGCCAGGGCTTTGCAGCTTTCGCATATTCCATGTCTCTGGGCAGATGGAGCGGCTTTTTTATCATGTGCTCGATGATCCAGTTGCTCACAGTCACTTTCCTGTCCGCTTCCACGCCAAGCCTGCCCAGCCTGTGCTGGATCCCGAAGCTGGCGAAGTGCTCGATACCGGTATATATTTCACCCACTATACCGATTTTCAGCGGATCTGCATAGGAATCCAGGGGGATCGACCTCAGTCTGGCTTCTGTTTCATCCAGCAGCTTGAGGATGTTTCTGGTTCCCCTGGTTTCAAGGGCTTTGCGCCTGAATCCGTTGTATACCCTGTCTGTGGCACCACATTCCCATTCCCGCGCCCTGGTCCTGAATGCCAGCATTTCCACCTCATCAGTGCGCTTTGCGATTTGCACCGCCCTCAGCAGGATGGACGGCAGCCGCATCATCTTAGAAGTGCCGGGCACGATTTTCCGTATCCGGGAGACCAGGTCTTTTATATCTGTACCCTCAAGTGTGATCACTTCCATATCGAAGCCTGCATCCTTCAGGATTTCCCTGTGGAGCTGCGAATAGTATCCGAATCTGCAAGGGCCGCAGCCGCCTGCCATGATGATCGTGTCGGCACCCATCCCGTATGCCTGGATGTAGTTGCCAATGTTTATTTTCAGAGGCAGGCATACCATTTCAGGAGAGTATCTGGTACCGAGTTCCAATGCTTTTTTATTGTTGAAGGGCGGGATGACATAGTCAGCGCCGATATCATCAAGTATGGATTTTACGCAAATATATGTATTACCCAGATGCGGAAATGTAATCTTCATTCTGCCTTCTCCACTTAAGCATGTCGACAAAGGCCTCCAGTCTCGTGTTGAACCCGGCCTCTCCTGAATGCTCGTCTATAGTCATTGTTATGAATGGGATACCGTACCTGCGCCTTATATGCCTTTCGATCAGATCATTGACGAATGAGTCGATGCCGCAGCCAAAACTTGAAAGGCATATGAATCCTTCGACTTCGCCCCGCTCAGCCATGTGCAGCGCCGCACCGTAGGCCATCCTCCCATGGTTCCAGAACATCGGCTTGGGCAGAGTGGATGCCTGCCTGTTTATGTCAACCTCTTCCACCGCCTCGATGGTCCTGACATCAACACCGTGATCCGTCAGCTTCCTCAGCAGATCCATACTGATGTACCTGTCATACACATTGTACGGGTGCCCGATCACCCCAACACAAAGCCGCTTCCCCCGGGGACACTTCTCACCTTTTCGACTCGCAGGGTGGGGACACTTCTCACCTTTTTGACTTGCTGGATGGGGACAGTTCTCAGCTTTTCGGCTCGCTGCCTCAGAATAGCCCCCGATTTCCCGGGGACAGTGCCCACCCTTTTCACTTCCTGCCGGGAAACGGTCCTCGCCCTGCAGTACCGTTTTTCTGAACTCCTTATAGAAATGGTCCTTTCGGAAATTCCCTGAGGCCAGTTGGTAGGCTTTGACCGTCCTTCGCTTGTCCACACCGAGCATCTCACCCATTTCTATTGCTGCTTTCAGACCGCCCCTGGCTGATTTTCTCATATTTATTTCAGTGTCGATCAATCCCGGCAGACCTTTCAGCGTATGTCTGATCATATCCGGCAACCCGCCAAATTCAGGGCAAATGTATTCATTTCCTGAGATGCTCGTGAACCTCGGCACCAATATATAGTCCACCTTGTCCCTGAGATTCAGTACATGGCCGTAAAACAGCTTGATGGGCAAACAGGCTTCATCGACACAGTTCTTTACACCGTCGTCAAGGATCCTTTTGTTGGTGCGGTCAGAAACTATGATCTCAGCTCCCAGAGCCGAGAAAAAACACTCCCAGAACGAAGCGAACCTGTAATAAAACAAACTTCTTGGTATCCCTATTTTATACACTGAAGTTCAACACCCCTGATCATATACAGGATTCTGATTTCATCTCAAACTATTATTTACATCTGAGTGAAGTTTATTCAGGACGTGCAGTATATGAGAAACCTATCTGCACCACTGGACCGTTGCTGGACTGTTGCGTCTTTCTTGTAAACATCAGGGAGTAAGAAATGACCTCGCCCTGGTGTCAAAAAAGTGAGAACTGTCCCTCCCAAATGGTAAAAAAGGTGAGAAGTGTCCCTCCCAAATGGCAAAAAAGTGAGAAGTGTCCCCCTCGAAAATTTAAAAGTGAGGACCGTCCCTCCCAAGTGATGAAAAAGTGAGAACTGTCCCCCCTCGGGAACCGTACCTACCCCGGAAGTCTGACCCCGGAATCCATATAAAAACCCGGTATCCGTCTGGATACCGGGTTTGTCAGCTTTAATGAGATTTTGTTTGTCAGGCTTTGCCGTCGCAACCGAGCACGTGGACGATTTTGTGCTTCACGAGATCCTTGATGGCCTGCCTTGCAGGTCCCAGGTACTGTCTGGGATCGAAGTGAGAAGGATTCTGTGCGAAGTATTCGCGGATCGTTGCAGTCATGGCAAGTCTCAGGTCCGAGTCGATGTTGATCTTGCAGACAGCGGACTTTGCTGCCTTCCTGAGCATATCTTCCGGAACACCTTTTGCACCTGGCATGCTTCCGCCGTATTTATTGATCTTGTCCACCAGTTCCGGGATAACTGAGGAAGCACCGTGGAGAACTATGGGGAATCCGGGCAGTCTCCTGGCGATCTCTTCAAGTATGTCGAATCTGAGCTTCGCCTCGCCCTTGAATTTGAAAGCTCCATGGCTTGTCCCTATTGCAATGGCAAGTGAGTCGACACCTGTCCTGCTGACGAATTCCTCGACCTCATCCGGCTTCGTGAAAGCAGCGTCTTCCTCGGACACGTTGACGTCGTCTTCTATTCCTGCCAGTCTGCCCAGCTCGCCCTCAACGACAACTCCGCGTTCGTGAGCATAATCGACAACCTGCTTTGTCAGCTTGATGTTCTCTTCGAAGGGAAGATGCGATCCGTCGATCATGACAGATGTGAAACCACCGTCGATGCATGCTTTACAGAGTTCAAAGCTGTCGCCGTGGTCAAGGTGCAGACAGATCGGAAGTCCTGTTTCTTCAACAGCAGCTTCCACCAGCTTCATGAGATAAGTATGGTTGGCATATCTTCTTGCACCTGCTGATACCTGCAGGATCAGCGGAGCATTAACTTCTTTCGCGGCCTCTGTGATCCCCTGTACGATCTCCATGTTGTTGACGTTGAAAGCTCCTATGGCATAACCACCTTCATAGGCTTTTTTGAACATTTCAGTAGTAGTAACCAATGGCATAAATAACAACTCCTTTGCTTATATAGATTAATATTGCTTATCAGTGCTGAAAATTATGTACTGCAAACGCAATATTCGAAAGGCATACCTTTGTGCGGCATAAAAACCTTTCCCGGACGCGTTCGGCAAGGTGAAATGCGGATCAGGAAACCTTGCAGTCGATCCTGCATCTTCGACCTCGTTATTAATTTGTCATATTCATTCTACCAGATTCGATGTCAAAATCAAGAGTAAAACATATTTTTGGCATAAAAAAAGGTACTGCTTTGATTGGCTGAAAATAAGGCTTGATTACCAAAGAGCTGCTCTGGCCGGGCAGATATCTGCCTGCGCAAAACTGCAAAAAACAGGACCATGGCTTTGGAACAAAGAGCATGGTCCATATTGTCGAAATGTACACGACATTCTCCATATGCTTATTTATCGGTTTCCAAGTCGGTCTGCGAAGAGCACATCCCTGCAGTGGAGCATTCCTTGCTGTACGGACAGCCGGAGCATTTCACGCCGTTTTTTCTGTCAATCACTATCTTTGCTATCGCACCTGCTATTATAGCCCCAATTACAAGAAACACGATGATATTCTGCCACATATCAAGCCACCTCCTTAACTCCTGCGGAAGCACGCTGCTCCTTCCTGTGCATCAGGTGTATGAGGAGCCCTATGAAGAAAGCAACTGCCAGGAATCCCGGTATCACAGCATTCCCAAAGCTTCCGGTGGTGATGAGCGTGCCGATCTGATATACCAAGTAAGCTACTGTGTAACCCATTCCAAACTGGAATCCTATGGCCGCCCACAGCCATTTCCTGCTTCCCATCTCCGCATTCATGGCACCTATGGCCGCAAAGCACGGTGGCGTAAAGAGGTTGAACATCAGGTAGGCCAAAGCGGAAACAGATGTCAGCCCCAGCACTGCTGCCACGTCACCGGCACCGGAAACAAGGACGAATTCCTCTGTGTCGATGAAATTGCTTATGCTGTACACTACAGCCAGCGTTCCTACAACATTCTCTTTTGCGATAAAACCGGTAAGGGCGGCTGCGGCAAGCTGCCATGCACCGAAACCAAGGGGTATCAGAAGGACCGCAAACGGTGTCGCCAGGGTTGCCAGGATGCTTGTGCTTTGCATACCTTCTTCAACGGGCTGGAAGCTCCATGTGAATGCCTGCATGATGTGAACAAGTGCGTTGCACACCAGGATAATAGTACCTGCCTTAATGATAAAGGCCTTTGCCCTGGACATCATGGATATGAATGCGCGTTTTATGCTCGGCAACCGATATTCCGGAAGCTCCATTATGAAAAACGACCTGACCGGGCTTTCCCTGACGATCCTTCGGATTATAAGCGCCCCGACGATGACGATGGCAATGCCCATGAAGTACATGGTCGTTCCGACCCAGGCCGCATCTTTGAAGAAGACCCCTGCAAACAGCGCTATGACCGGCAATTTGGCTCCACACGGCATAAACGGTGTGAGCATGGCTGTCGTCCGGCGCTGGCGCGGATCACGTATCGTCCTGGTGGCCATGACTCCGGGTATCGCGCAGCCGGTCCCGAGGATCATTGGGATGATGGACCTTCCGGAAAGCCCTACTTTTTTAAGATAGCGATCCATAACGACTGCGACACGAGCCATATATCCGCAGTCCTCCAGAAGTGCCAGAAGGAAAAACATGACCATGATCAGCGGCAGGAATCCCACAACGGCACCGACGCCACCAATGATCCCGTCCAGCAATAATGCACTCAGCAGCGGTGATACCCCATCACCGAGCAATCCCTCCACATAGGCATATAAACCGTCGATCCAGCCAACGAAATAGTCGGCCAGCAGCGGTCCCAACCATACCTGTGATATGGAAAATACAGCAAATATCACAACGGCAAAAATGGGGATCCCCCATATCTTATGGGCTACAATGCGGTCCACCGCATCCTGTATCGTCAGCCTTGAGCTGTCGATTTTCCGGACCTCCACTTCCTCCACCAGCTTATCCACGAAAGCAAACCTTTCGCGGTCGGCAGCTTCAACACCAGCTCTGTCTGTGTCGTCCAAACCGGCCGGACTGCTGAAAGGCGCCTCCTGACCTTTACCTCTGACCTCTGCAGCAGCAGCGATCAGTTCGGCAAGGCCTTTCTTCCGGGTGGAAGATGTTTCGATCACTTTGCATTTCAGTTTTTCTGCCAGCTTATCAGTATTGATGGTGATACCCTTTCTCTTCACCTGGTCTATCTTATTGAGAGCAATGACTACAGGGATACCCAGCTCCAGCAGCTGTGTCGTGAAAAACAGGCTTCTGCGCAAGCTGGCGGCATCCACTATGTTGATTATCACATCAGGATCCTCATCCCTGATAAAATTGCTGGTAATGCATTCTTCAGATGTGAAGGGTGAAATGGAGTATGCTCCGGGAAGATCCACCGCACGGATCGTACTTCCGGTCCTGTTCAGCTCCCTTTTGACATATCCTTCTTTTTTGGCAACAGTCACACCGGGCCAGTTACCCACGTGTTCGATCCTGCCGGTGATCGCATTGAATAAAGTAGTCTTCCCGCTGTTCGGGTTGCCTGCAAGTGCTATCCTCATGATTGTCCTCCTGGATGTATACAACTTGTTCGTGTTTTGTTAGCTTAAGCTAACATTTAAAGCAAAAAAAAGTGCATTGTGACAGACCGGCTATCCCTATATCAGGATAGCTCTGGCCAATTCCTTGTCAATGCTGTATCTTGCATCCTTTACATGTATGATATAGTTATCTGCCAATACTGAGATAACCGTCACTTTTTCGCCCTCAAAGCATCCCAGGGTGAACAGGAAATCTTTCATGCACTTGTCCTCCGTGTCGATCCCCCTGATGTTGTAAGTGCAGTTGACCTTGGCATGTGTAAGATTCTGCTGTTTTACGGCATCCAGTTTCCTGTTTTTCGCCTTACGATTGAACAACAAGTTAGTTATTGCCAGTTCCATGTTGACCTCCTGTATCGCATTTACTATGATGTACTATCCTCCAAATAAGCCTCTATTGCCTCCATCATTTTATCAGAAATGACGTGTTCCATCCTGCACGCATTGTTTGCCGCTTCTTCCGGACTGAGTCCCAGAGACTTCTCCAGAAAACTGGCGATGGTGCAGTGTTTGTGATAGATCTTTACAGCGAGGGCTTCTCCTTTTTCGGTCAGGGTAATGTGTCCGTAGGTCTCCTTGTTGATGAGGCCTTCTTCCTTCAAGCGGTTCATCGCCTTAGTCACGCTTGGTTTCGTTATGCCGAGTCTTTCGGCTATATCAGCCACATGGGCGTGATCATGATCGCTTTCAAGGATGTATATGGTTTCCAGATACATTTCCTTTGATTTGTTAAAATTCATCCAGTGATTCCTTTCGCATGATCTATCAGATCCCTGGTGTTAGCCTGGGCTAACTCTCTAAGAGTATTTTACTGCTTTTTTATTCAGTTGTCAATGATTTTTACAGCGCAGACATGGCTTCTTCCGCTTGCATGCAGAATCCGGACGCCGGGCACTGCTCCCGGACACTTATCTAAGGCAGATGCCATGCCAACAAGTGTCTGAACGTCGTACCCGGCACCTTTTTCAGAGACTGAAAGGTCCCTCGTCATCGACCTGGTCGAATTTGATGTCAAGATAGCGGGCTGCTTCGCGCAAGGCAGGGAAATAGCTGCCGTAAGCGCAGCCCACATGATGGATGTACGGACCGAATATGAATTTTTCTTCCCACCGCTTCCAGTTTTCCGTCTCAAGATACACATATGTGCCGTTGGTCTCTGTCCCTGTGGTGGCCTTCCCTTCGCCAGCGAAGAGCTGATAGACACCGTTGAGGTCATCGAACCGGCAAACAGTCAGTTTGCCCTTCCTGAGCCTGAACTGCTCCACGCCGTTGACGAGCTTTGCCCCGCAGGACGGATCCTTCAGTGAATACGGAAAACAGCCGCAGTGCCAGAGAAGCTCGGAGTTATCATTATTAGGATCGCGTATGGTAAGGTCGGCAAGAAAAACCGGCCCCTCATCAAGTGAACATGCCCTCAGGATCGCCATGGTAACAGCACCGTTCACATCCGTCTCACAGGAGATGGGATAACCGTCGTCGGCCATTTCGCCCAGTACGCTGCATATCATGACTCCAAACTGGTCTTTGGCTGTCCAGCATTCCATCGCACCAACAGTACAGTTGTTCTCGAGCATCTTTTTCTTCACAGCCAGCTTCAGCGCCGCTGACCGCTTCACCAAATCCTCCGGCATGGCCGAGCAGTCCATCCTGTTTTTCAGATCAGCCAGATAGCTTCTGAAAAATTCACCGTTTTCTCTCTCGATTGCAGTGGCTTCATCCACAACCTCATGGATTTTGACTGGTACGGTAGTGATGCCGAACTTCGTCATCAAGTCGCCTTCATTTGCTGTAACACTCAGGAATGGCCCCGGCCTGGCTCCAAACTTCGCGATGCGCAGGCCTCTCAGCGCCTTCAGGACTGCCACGGTCCTGATGAAATTGGTGTATCCGTCACTGAATTCACTGCTTTCAGTGGCACAGTTGAATATATAGCTGAACCTGACACCATAGCGCATCAATACTTTGGTGCAGGCAAACATCCCGCACTGGGTGTCGCGTCCCCGGGCTTCGTCAGTATTGGGCCGCTCATCCCTGGGCCCCCATATCAGCGTCGGAACCATAAGTGCCGCAGCAACCGAGGCTGACACCTGCTCTTCACCAAAATCACAGTGAGGTATGAACAGTGCATCGATGCCTGCCGCTCTGAATTTGGCGATGACTTTGTCCGTATCCGTTGTCCTGTACATTATCCCATTTTCACATATATCATCGATATCCACGATTTCCACAATGCCTGGTTTGATGCTGCGAATAACGGCCATGAACCTGTCCTTCTGGCGCTTCGCCTCTTCCATGCTCAGAAAGCTTCGTTTGGTCGGTGCAACTCCAAGTGTGATCTTTGTTTCATATTTACGGCTGTATAGTTCCGACATTGGACAACCCCCTCTTATATAACTCCACTCGTTTATCAATTTCTGTGTAATCGATCTTTCCTGTTTCCATGAATTTCAATGCTGTCGCCATATCAGGTATACCGGCCCTGCCTCCCTGACGGGTGCACTTGATGGATGCCACGGCGTTGGAGAAATCTGAACACTGTCGGATGGTCCAGCCCTGAAGCAGTCCAGCGAGAAATGCACCATGGAAAACATCTCCCGCCCCTGTTGTGTCGACTACCTCCACCGGATATGTCTCCAGTTTGAAGAAGCCCTCATCGCAGAGACCGACACAGCCTTTGCCGCCCAATGTAAATACAACGGCTTTCGGACCCATGTCCAGTATTTTTCTGCAATTCTCCTCATAGTCTCTGTTGCTGAACAGCGCCTCATATACGAATTCAGAAGCTATGAAGTAATCGATCAGATGGATCTGCTCCATCATCGCTTCGGAATATGTGTCCGCATCGATGAATATTTCAGCCCCCGCCTGCTTAGCCGTCGTGCAGCACCAGATGGCGGTCTCGTCCATGTTGGATACAAAAAAGAAACGTGTCTGTTCCAGCTTGCGGTGATCTATTTCTTCAATGGAACACGGTCCGGCGCTTCCATGGTGGAACACGAAGCTTCTCCCGCCGGTCTCCCGGTCGCTGATAACAATGGATAGCGAAGTGGACGAATTGCTTCTGACCACCATGCCGGAGGTGTCTATTCCGTGCTGCTCAAAGTCCCACAGACAAAAGCGGCCAAAGCTGTCATCGCCGACAGCTCCAAGTATCGCACACCTGGCACCCAGCCGGGCGGCAGCCACCATCCCTGTCGAAACCTTGTTGCCACCCTGCCAGCTCAGGCTGTTTACACGGGCTCCCCCGTTGGGCTTCGGGAAGCTGTCCACAGTGGTCAGCAGATCCATGCATGGCATATCTATTCCTACAACATCGTACATGTTTGCCTCCTGTTGCGTTTGCAGTGTTTGGCACCATTAGTCTGCAGTCCCGATATCAGCCGCCAGACTGATCTGGGGCCATCCTGAATGCGGTCCGGTCCATGCCGGTAAAGACTTGATTATTGGCAACTCAGCCGGCATCACTGATAATAGTATGAGAGACCGCTATATCGTAAACCGGTTGGGATTCAGCAGACGGATCTTCTTACGGACGAAGTCGATGATGGCTTCTTCTGATTCCCTGGTAAGCTTGAAAAACGATCCTTTCTTCTCGTCTTCACCCATACCTTTGCCGAAAATCCGATATATCGCACGGTCATATTCCGTTGCTATGTTGAATTTGCTTATCCCCAGTTCCACGCTTTCCTGAAGCTGATCTTCCGGGATGTCCGAACAGCCATGGAGCACCAGCGGTATGTCCAGAGACTTGCGCAGCGCCCTGATCCGGTCCATGTCCAGCCTGGGCTCCCGGATATACGCTCCGTGAGCATTGCCGACAGCGACTGCAAGGGAATTACAGCCGGTCACGGCAACAAACCCCACCGCCTGCTCCACGGAGGTATACCTGCTGGAATCCACTATGTCCTCAAGATTTGCGCCGGAGCCCACATAGCCCAGCTCCGCTTCCACATCCACCCCGAATACCGATGCAGTACGTACCACTTCTGCAGTCAGTCTGACATTTTCTTCGAAAGACAATGCGGAGCCATCCACCATTACAGACGGAAAACCATCCCTTATTCCGGCAACGGCCGTCTCATATTTGTTGGAGTGGTCCAGATGCACTGCCACAGGCACACTTGCCTTCTTAGCCATATCCTTTGCGATGACCGCAACATACCGGCATGGCATGTGCTCCCCGAATCCGGGATAATATTGTATGATAATGGGCACTCGCTCAGCTTCGGCGGCCTGGATCGACCATTTGATGGTTTCGTAGCTGAATACGTTTATAGCTGCTACACCGTATTTTTTAGACATTGCATGTGTAAGTAGTTCATTGACTTTTACAAGTGACATGTGCCTTTTCCTTTCATCAATATATAAACGGCAGGATACAGCCGAAATGAAGCTACTATCCAACGTGGTCTCTGCCGGTGTATCCCGCCGGAACTCTGTGTTCACATTGCTGTTACTCTTCTATTATCTCAGTGGAGAAAAACAGAGCGTATCTTGGCAGTGTATCTGTAAACCTGCGGCTGGCTTCGTCGATTTCCGCATATTCCTCCTCAGTAAATCTCCACCCGGTAGCTTCGATGTTCTCCCTGGCCTGTTTTACATTTTTGGCCCCTACGATGGGAGCGGTGATGCCAGGTGTCATGAGAAGCCAGTTGATGGCACCCTGGGCGGGTGTCTTCCCGTGTCTTGCCGAAACATCCTTCAGTACTTCGGTCACATCAAGGCAGCGCTGGTAGTTTTCCGGCTGGAACAGTGCAGCACGTCTGCGCCCGTCAGTGAAGACATCGGTCTTTTTATACTTGCCTGTAAGAAGGCCTTGTGCCAGAGGGCTGTAAGGTACGATACCTATATCGTTTTCTAAGCAGAACGGCAGGAGATCCTTGTCATGATACCGCCACAGCAGGCTGTAACACGGTTGGATCACATCCACAGGCCCATAGCGCATTGCTTCCTTCTGCTGCTCCAGACTGAAGTTGGAAAGTCCTATGGCCCTGATCTTGCCTCTTTCTTTAAGCTCAAGCATTGCTTCCATCGACTCACCGATGGGTACATCGTCAACAGGATAGTGCAGGAAATAGACATCGAGATAGTCGGTGTTCAAATTCCTGAGACTTCTCTCACATGCCTTGATCAGCCGGTCGCGGCTCATATTATGCTTAAAGACTTTGGAAATGACCACACACTTGTCTCTGTCGGTTCCTTCGAGGGCTTTTGCCAGGACGGTTTCTGAGTGTCCGTTGCCATACACTTCAGCAGTGTCGAATGTGTTGACACCCAACTCCAGTGAAGCCCTAATTGCTTCGACAGAATCCCGGTCGGTCACATCGCCGAAATATCCGCCCCCCATCGCCCAGCACCCGAGTATGATCTCAGAGACTTTCACATCACTTTTACCCAGCGTTCTGTAATCCATAAGCTACCCTCTTCCTGTTTTTTGATGATTTATATATTAATTAATAGAAGCAGAATTGGCTTCCATAACCATTTTATTCGGGAAAAGTTAGTTTGTCAATAAAGTTTTAAAACTAACATTCGTAATCTAATTGCAAAACTTTATCAATGCGAGTATAATTTATACGGTGGCAAATATTCGCCGGTTTGACCGGTTGGTCTGTTTTGCATGCATGCAGGCAGATCAGTTCGATACCATGCACAGGCGGGATCTGTAAAGGTATGGACTCAATGCACTGGATGATTATTCTGAATAACTGATGAACAGATAAGGAGAATCTATGACACAGGTAATCCACGAACATGTCAGGAATCAGAGCAGCAAGCCGCGCCATATCAAATGGCACAATCAGAAGCTGCTTCTTTCCATGCTGCGGGCTGAAGAAGCTTTGTCGATCAGTGAGATCTCAGCAAAGACGAGCCTGAGCAAGACAACGGTAAAGAAGATATTGCAAAGCCTGTCGGAGGATGGACTGGTCTGCTCTGTCGGAAAGGGAGCTTCAACAGAAGAAGGCGGAAAAAAACCGGAACTTTTCGCATTCAATAAAAATATTAAATATATTGTGGTGCTGTACCTCGGGACCCTTACATTGCTGAATATGGGTTCGGAACCATTGGACAGCATCAGCCTGCCTGCCGGGTTTTCAGCTTATTCCTACCGCCAGACACTGATGACAATGGCTGAAAACATCCGTATACTGATGGAACGCAATGATATCAGAAAGGAAAACCTCGCTGCGATCGTTATTGGCATGGCCGGGATCATAGATCCGAAAAACGGTATCATCTGCAATGCTGTCCACCGCCCGAACTGGCCTCACAATCTCAATATCAGCAGCGATTTGGCAGAAGTCCTGGAGATGGATGTACCCGTCTATCTCAACAACGGGATCGCTTTTATGGGATATGCCGAATTGCTGAACCTGGGAGATGCCACATTTGGCACACTTGTAACCCTTTACTCGGATAAACACACAGGTGGCTGTGTTTTCAGGAAAAATGAATTGATAAATGGTGAACATGGGTCCATGGGAGAGTTTGGACATATGACCGCAGATCCGTATTCCGAAAGAAAATGCATTTGCGGGGCCAGGGGATGCTTTGAGGTCATGGTTTCCTGTGAGCGCATGTTTGAAGAAGCACGCAGGCTGTATAAGGAATACCCCGTTTCGCCTCTTTACACCGCTGCCAAAAAAGGCACTCTTACATATACGGACATTTTCACTGCTTCCAACCAGGGCGATCCCTTTGCCTGCAGATTGGTCGATGAGATCGTAATCTGGTATGGCATCCTCATACGCAATGTCATACTTGCCCACGATCCCCAGATCATTATCCTGCGCGGAACATACCAGTCGGCCGGAGAGTATTTCCTTGACCGGCTTCGCAAAGAAGTCGGATCATCGGACATATTCCGTTACCGAAAGGAAATCCGTATCATCTACTCCAACATCGATGACATGGACGCTGTTCTGCTGGGAGCCGGCTATTTTGTGTGGAACAAATTTCTGAATGAAAAGTTCCCTTTCTGCTGATATCCCGGATCCCGGGCTCTGAACCCTGAGGCTTATCGAATATGTATTTGAGCACCGCCGATATTTTACATCTTTAATTGCATTTTAGGACATATTATGCTATATTTTAACTTGATTTATTCAGGAGGTGTGTTTATGAGCGAACTAAGAGGAGCAGCAATATTCGGTCAGTCGGGCGGACCGACTTCAGTTATCAACGCCAGCGCTTGCGGCGTTTTTCAGGAAGCACTTAAGCAAGAATGCATTACTGCAGTTTATGGTGCAGCACACGGCATCAAAGGTGTGCTTGAAGAAAAATTCTATGATATGGGCCAGGAAGATCCATACGAGTTGGAGCTTTTGAAGACCACGCCTTCCTCGGCATTGGGTTCGGTTCGTTACAAGCTGAAAGATGCTGAAGAGGACGATACCGATTACAAGAGACTGCTGGAAGTATTCAAGAAGTACAATATCAGGTATTTCTTCTACAACGGCGGCAACGATTCAATGGACACCTGCAACAAGATCAGCAAGTACATGCAGTCTGTCGGGTACGAGTGCAGAGTGATGGGCGTACCCAAGACCATCGACAACGACCTTTGGGGAACGGATCACTGTCCCGGATACGGCAGTGCAGCGAAGTACATCGCCACTTCCATCATGGAAGTATATCATGACGCCCGGGTTTACGACAAAGGCCAGATCACAGTACTGGAGATCATGGGAAGAAATGCCGGCTGGCTGACAGCCTCGGCTGCACTTGCAGCAAACGCAGGTTTCGGACCCGATCTCATCTATCTGCCTGAGCTGCCTTTCGATATGGACAAGTTTATCGAAGAGACAATAGACGTATACAGAAAGCAAAACAATGTCATCATTGCAGTATCTGAGGGTGTCAGGGACAAAGACGGCAAGTACATCTCCGAATACGGTTCTGATCTGGCGAAAACCAAGGATGCGTTCGGCCATGCACAGTTGGGCGGACTGGCTTATACCCTCGCAAATATCCTGAAGGAGAAAACCGGTGCGAAGGTGCGCGGCATAGAGTTCAGCCTTCTGCAGAGATGTGCAGCTCACTGCGGATCGCTGACAGACGTGAACGAAGCTTATATGGCAGGTCAGATGGCTGTCAGATATGCTGTCGAAGGCAAAACAGACTACATGGTGGCTTTCGAAAGAGTTGCAGGACCTGAGTACAAGTGCGTCACCAAGCTTATCAACCTTACTGACGTAGCAAATACTGAGAAAAAGATACCGCGTGAGTGGATAAACGAAGCAGGTAATGGTCTTAAGCAGCCATTCATCGATTACGCACTGCCACTTATCCAGGGCGTATCGGCTCCTCCGCTGGAAAATGGTCTGCCCAGATTTGCAAAGCTCAAAAAGGTTCTTGCAACGAAATAAATTATTTCGTTACTTTTTGGGGGTCAGGTCTGACCCCCTTTTCATTTTGCTGCTGAAAAGCCGTGGTAGCCCAGCAGTTTGCCCAATGACCAGTATTTACCCTGAGAATAGCATATGAGGTCTGTTTTTTCCAGAATGAGCCTCCCTTTTTCGTCGAAAAGGGATTCGTCAGCCTGTACTGCAACCACCTCTGCGATGAACATATCATGGCTGCCAAGCTCCAGCACTTTCTTTACCACACATTCCAAAACGACCGGGCTTTCATCTATTACAGGCACATCTATGACCGAGGCTTTCTTTGGGGTAAGGCCGGTCAATTGGAATTTGTCAACGTCACGACCGGATTTTACTCCGCAAATATCAGTGGCATATGCCAGCTTTTCCGTTGTAAGGTTGACTGCAAACTGACCTTTTTCGCTGATGAGTTTATGAGAGTATCTCTCTTTCCTGACGGATATGGACACCATCGGCGGGTCGGAATTCACTGTGCCCGCCCAGGCAATGGTGATTATGTTGGGTTTCCCCGCTGAGTCGGCACATGTCACCATTACTGCCGGCACCGGGTTCAGCATAGTCGAAGGTTTCCAGTTTTGTTTTGCCAATTTTATCCCCTCCCTGTTCAATGATATTGATATTGCCGCCATTTTGTCAATAAATGAAATCCTAACTGCCAAAAAGGTGAGAACTGTCCCCCCTCCAAATGATGAAAAGGCGAGGACCGTCCTCACTGAATCTCCCCTCAAATGGCGAAAAAGTGAGAACTGTCCCCCTCCAGATGATGAAAAGGTGAGGACCGTCCCCACTTTTATGCTTCTATTTCGCTGTATTTTTTCTCTGCTGTGGCGTGGAGCGCCAGCATCGACAGTGCGCCGAGGATTCCGGCTACAACGGCGACTGCAGCAAATACGGCGGTTGCAGGAAGTCCGAGGAGCAATGTCCCGCCGGCGGCGACTGCCATTACCAGCAATATCACAAGAGATAAGAGCATTCCAAGCCCGCCATTCATGTTTTGCTTCATTGCCTCCTGCTCACTGTTCCATACCAGTTTAGGATGGAACACATCGATCAGCAGGTTCAGCGCCACCATAGGCACAGAGCCGATCAGTCCGACTATGGTCGCCAGTATTGTCCACAGTATGGGCAAATTCAGCAGTATGGCAATGACCAGACTGGTGGTCAGCACTCCTATGGCAGAAACGATGTAGCCGCACAGGAACTTGGCATCTACCTGCTGTCTGGCAGCTACAGGTATCATTTTGGCGATCCACAGGGTCTTGCCTTCCCTTGACAAAGCAGTGGAAGCCACCAGATTCATGCCTGCAGTGAACAACATTACCCCAAGGCAGCCAAGCGCCGCATAGGGCACGATTTCCGGTTCTTTCAGACTGTTTATCAGCTCGGTCAGTTCAGGATCGCTTCCCTGCACGACGAACATCATCACCAATATCAGCGGGCCTATTATGCTGCCGACAAGTCCATTGAGTACATACATGGGAGTGCGGATCATCAGCTTCCACTCACGCTTCAGCAGAGCCAGCACAGGACTGGTGCCCCTGCTCAGATGCCTGTCGATCTGTTCGCCGGTGAGTTTCCGCCTCTTTCTGCCCACCTCCTGACCAGCGAGCAATGCCTTGTAGAAGGCCCGGTTTGCCACCCACAGCATGAAAATGAACAAAACGGCACAGACAGCGAGGAACAGCACAAAATATCCCGCTCCGGAAAGCCCGTTCCCAGAAAGGGCTTTCGTCGCCCATACCGCCGGCGGGAATCTGCTTCCTATCAGCTCTGCGAGACCTGTCTGTCCGGCGAAAAACTGCTCGATATCTGAGGGATCTTCAGGCATGTTCTGCATCAGCATGCTTACAAAAAAACTTGCGAATATCAGTATGATACCACCCGCTACAGCGAGCAGATCCTTATATCTGCCGATATTGACGACTCTCATCAGCAATATTACCATCAGCGCTGCTATGGCAAGCGGTATAACCGGAGCAGCAGCCATAAGGACAATGCTTTTCAGCCAGTAAAACAGACCCTGTGAGGTCCCGATACCATATATGATTATTGGCGGCAAAAGCAAAGGCAGCGATGTGAGGTATTCATTTACCATAACTACGATAAATTTACCGCCTATTATCTCATATGGCTTGAGCGGAAGAGGGACAAGGCTCATAATGTCCTTTGAGAAATAGAATGTGCCCATTATATAGAATATGCCGAAAATCAGTATGACAAGCTGAGCAAACACAAAGGCCATGGTCAGCACTATCTCAGGCTGGCCCATCAGCATCCCGCCTGCGAATGCCGACAGTATGAAGGCAGTGTACATGGCCAGCAACGGCAACAATGAAACGATTATCGCCGCTCCTATCAGTACAGGTTCCCAGCGCTTTTTCTTCTCCCTGGTGAACCTGTATTTAAGTGCGGAAATGCTGTAATTGATATTCAACTGCATTTTTATAAATGAAAAGAACGGCTTTGCCACTTTGTTCTTCATTGCTCTGTCAACTCCAGGAATATTTTTTCGAGTGAATCTTTTTTGTCGCCATGCCTGAGTTCGTCTATGGTCCCTATCGCTATAAGTTTCCCCTTATTGATTATCGCCACCCTGTCACACAGCTTCTCAGCCACTTCCAGTACGTGGGTGGAGAAAAAAACTGTGTTGCCTTTGTCGCAATGCTCACGCATCTGGATCTTCAGCAGGTGCGATGACTTGGGGTCGAGACCTACCATCGGTTCATCGAGTATCCACAGTTTCGGGTCGTGCAGCAGTGCACCGGCCAGTGCCGTTTTCTGTCGCATCCCGTGGGAATAGCTCCTTATCAGGTCAGCTGCCGCATCCCTGAGATTGAACATCTCAAGGAAGTACTCGATTTTTTCCTTCCTGACCGATGCCGGTACCTGATAGACATCTGCCATGAAATTCAGATATTCGATGCCGGTCAGGCGTTCGTAAAGGACCGGTTCATCAGGTACATATCCCATTTTCCTTTTGGCCTCTATGGGTTCTTTTGCTATGTCGGTCCCGTCGATGATGATGCTTCCGCTGTCCGGATTCAAAAGTCCCACTATCATTTTGATAGTCGTGGTCTTGCCGGCGCCGTTGGGGCCGAGAAAACCGAATATCTCACCTCTGCTGACCTTGAGATCCAGTCCTTCAACAGCCTTTACCTGGCCATTGTTGTAGCTTTTTGACAGATTACTGATATCGATCATGGTGTAAACCTCCTGTACAGATGTACTGTCCGGAATAATGCCTGCAGTCATGCCATTCCTTACAAGCGGCAGATCTCTGTATCCAGATATATTATAACATTGGTTCCAACCATATCATTATACGAACTATATGTATTTTTGTATGAAATGATACACAAAAGACCTGGGCTGCGCATAACCGGCATTTTGTCCGCCCCTGCAAAGTCACGCCTATTCAAGCACCAGGTATGATGAGCCATCGACCCTGATCATTTTGTCACTGTTCAGATTTTCCAGGACTATCTCATAGTCATTGACAATCACATCCGTAGCCATGACCATATATGACGAGAGCACATCGCCGATGCCTACGCTGTGCTGGATGTTCCTGCCCAGTATTTCGATCACACCGGGTATTTTGCCGATGTTTTTCACGGTCCCCTTCTGCTTTATCAGCTCTTTCAGAAAATTGAGCTGGTTCTTTTTCCTGCCAACATCCCCTATTTCGAAAAATGTGCCATCCTCTTTGTAGCCCTGTCTGAAGCGGACGAAGCCTTCCGCATCATGGCCGTCGAGATGCTGCATGCCAGGCTGTATATCTATGACCAGGTCCTGTGTAGGATCTATATAGTCCATCCTGTACGGAACATATATATCGACCCCGCCCAGATGGTCGACCAGTTCTCTGAAGCCTTTGGTATTGATTTTCACATAATCGTGGATCTCAAGGCTGAACTTTTCTTCGATCACATCAGCCAGGAAGCTGATGGAGCCTGATTTGAATTTGCCGCTGTACTTTATCTTGCTGCCCACGTGGTGGGTATAATTTATCTTATGGACCCCGGGTGAATGGAGCAGATTGGCTTTATCCAGTTCGGCCTTTATCTTGTCATTGTACTCTATGTATGTATCCCTGGGCACCATGATGATTTTGACTTTTTTGTTGACGCTGTCGACACTGACTATCCCGATGGTGTCATATAAAGCGTTCATCTGGTCCTCGCCGATTATGAGTACATTTCGGGAGCCTTCTTCCACAAGCTTAACAGAATATGGCTTGCCTGCAGTCAATCTTTCAGGTCCATCCGACACAGCATGTTCCGGACCGGAGTCGCCCCCATCGCTGTCCGTGCTTTTATCTGCCGGTTTGTCGTTACTGTCTCCCTGGACGTCCTGCCCTTCTGCATTTTGATCCTGACCCGTCCCCTGCATAAGTACTCCGGTTTCACATGCAACCATGAGCAGCACGATCCCTATCACTGTCAGTATACCGATCCATATGAGCAATACCCTCTTAGTCTTCATCAGCCGTTCTCCCCGTCTGGTCGATTTGCCTCACTCAGAAGTCAGATGCCGGGTCCGTATGGCCAGACCGACCGGCAGGATCCGCATTCATCCTTCACAGTCATCGATCATGTAAAGTCAGATGACAAAATTCCTCCCGACCTGGCTTCGATATTCATTATTATACGCAAATAATCAGCAGATTACGTATACCTACTATATTATAATGCTGATTTATTTCAGTTTCAAATGATTACTGTTAAAAATTTGTTAAAATGTGTCGGACCTAAATCCTTCATTACGCGCATAAACCAGAAACAGCCGTGAAAATTCACGGCTGCTCCCGGTTCATAACAGGTGCTTCGATTCTGCTGCTTTATATAGTCATGTATGTTGTCGCGTATACTGCTTCATTTACTGATATGCATGTTGTCCCGTATGCTGTTTCATATGCTGGTGTGTATACATGTCCCTTATGTTGCATTATTTGCTGATGTGCATGCTATCCCGTTTACTGCTTCATTTGCAGTCATGTGCGCTGTTTTGTATACTGGTCTGTATAATGTGCTGTCTGATGACCTGTGCGCTGCTTCGTACAAAACACATCCATTGCCTGTATGTTGCCTCATATGCAGCATTATAAATTGCTCCGTACACTACACCATGCATAGTATCGAATATTGCCCTGTATATTGTATATACCCTGTAAATCTAAACTTTAATTAACTTTCTGTCGGGCAGATCATTTTTTTGATCCGATGCCTTTCCTGACCTTCTCAATAATGTTCTCCTTTGTCAGGCCGTATTTCTCCATCAAAGCCAACGGATTGCCTGATTTGCCGAAAGTGTCCATAGTGCCTGCCTTGAGCACGGGGACCGGATACTCCTCTGACAATACCTCACTCACGGCACTTCCCAGGCCGCACAGTACATTATGCTCTTCAGCCGTGATAATGACTCCGGTCTCGCGGGCAGCCTTCAAAATGGCTTCCCTGTCAAGGGGTTTGATCGTGTGCATGTTCAGAACGCGCACATTTATGTTTTCCTTTTCAAGCTCCTCTGCTGCCTTCAGAGCGACCTGGACCATCAACCCTGTGGCAATGACAGTGGCATCGGAGCCCTCTTTCATAGTGACGGCTTTGCCGATCTCAAAACTGTATCCGGGTCTGTCTGTCACTGATTCGACAGCCAGCCTGCCCAGTCTCAGATAGCACGGGCCTTCATATTCTGCGATGGCTCGCACTGCTTCCCTTGTTTCATTGCCATCGCAGGGGCAAATTACGACCATGCCCGGTATAACGCGCATAAGGCCGATATCCTCGAGACACTGATGTGTCGCTCCGTCCTCACCTACAGTAAGCCCGGCATGAGTCCCCACTATTTTGACATTCAACCCGGGATAAGCCACACTGTTCCTGATCTGGTCGTATGTCCTGCCTGCCGAGAACATGGCAAACGAATGCACGAACGGGATCAGACCGGTCGTGGCCATACCGGCGGCCATACCGACCATGTTGGCCTCAGCTATCCCCACGTTATAAAAGCGTTCGGGATATTTTTCACCAAACATGCACGACATGGTACATGTGGATACATCAGCATCGAGGGCTACAATCTTTGGATTGCTTCCGATTTCTGTGAGTGCTTCACCGTATGCGTGCCTTGTTGCGATTTTTTCTGCCATTTTTATCCCTCCAGTTCTTTCCTTCTCAGTTCCAGTTCATCAAATGCTGTTACGAATTCTTCATCACACGGTGTCTTCCCATGCCACTGGCATTTGTTTTCCATGAAGGAAATGCCTTTGCCCTTCACAGTGTTGGCAATGATCACTGTGGGCTGTTCTTTTGTCTCTTTTGCTTCATCTATCGCATCAGATATCTGCTTTACGTCATGTCCATCTATTGAAATCACATGGAAGCCAAAGCTCCTGAATTTGCTTTCCAGGTCACCGGTGTCAAGGATTTCTTCGACGGTTCCGTCAAGCTGCACTTTATTCGAATCGACGATTACCGTCAGATTGTCCAGCTTATTCGCACCGGCATACATGCATGCTTCCCATATCTGACCTTCTGCCAGTTCTCCGTCGCCTACCACCGCGTAGGTGCGGAAGCTCTTCCCAAGCTGTTTTGCAGCTACTGCCATACCTACAGCAGTTGACAATCCCTGTCCCAGTGAGCCCGTCGACATGTCGACACCCGGCACCTGGGTCATTTCAGCATGACCGGACAGATAGCTGTCTATCTTCCTGAAAGTCTTGAGATCCTCTGTCGGGAAAAAGCCTCTGAGGGCCAGGGTAGGATAAAGCGCTACGGTAGCATGTCCTTTTGACAGGACAAAGCGATCTCTGTCTTCCCATCGCGGTTCTTCCGGACGTATGTTCATTTTTTCGAAGTACAGTACTGCCATTATTTCAGACAGTGAAAATGCACCACCTATGTGGCCTGAACGGGCGCACTTGACCATGTTTAGCCCTGTTACGCGCAGTTCATGTGCTTTTTTTTCGAGTTCCCTGATTCTTTGAGCGTCCATACAGTTCATCCTTTCTTTCAATATTTGCTGCATATGAGATTCGATCTTTACTTCTGTCTGATTGCTCTTTCTCTGGTTGCATATTTACTGTGTCTGTATTCGTTTATCTCTGTTTGTCCGTTCATCCCATACGGTCCCGGACATGCTTTGTGCTCAGTAACAGGTGTACCCGCCGTCTATGACTATGTTGCACCCTGTCGTAAATGTTGAGGCGTCACTGGCCAGGTATACCACTGCTCCTGCTATCTCGCTGGCAGTGCCCAGCCGCTTCATCGGGGACATGGCAAACCACGTGTCCATCCAGGCTTTGTTGGATGTGGGTGGTGTCATGTCTGTACATATATATCCCGGGCTTATGGCATTTACCCTGATATTGTGCTTAGCCCACTCACAGGCCAGCGATTTGGTCAGGTGTATCACGCCTGCTTTGGCTGCATTATATGCCACCTGCTCCTGGGGATAGTTGACGATCATCCCGGACATCGACGCAGTGTTGATGATAGAGCCGCCGTTGCCGTCCGCTATCATATATCTGCCTGCTGCTCTTGCCACAAGGAATACTGCATCCAGATCTATTGCCAGTACCTTTCGCCATTCCTCGAATGTCATGTCCTCACACTTTACGCAGTACGCAATGCCTGCATTGTTGAAAACAACATCGATCCTCCCTGATTTTTTCTTGATCTGTGCGAAGGCATCATCAACTTCTTTTTCTTTCGTCAGATCGACTTTTATACTGTAGGCCTCTCTCCCCAGTTCTTTGATCTGTCTGACGGTGTCATCAGCATCGAGGATATCGAGTATCGCCACGTCTGCTCCGACTTCGGCCAGTGCTATGGCGCTTGCTTTGCCTATGCCCCTTGCTCCTCCTGTGACCACTGCTTTCTTATCATGCAGCATGAAATAATCCAGAATGCCCATAGATACACTTCCTTTCCTGTTTTTGGGAATAGTAAACCAGCCATGCATTTATTTAAACTAAAATACACGTTGCGAAAAACACGGTTTGAAATTTTATACTAAAATTCCTCCGACAAAGTTAATTTTTCCGAAATGTCTGCGTTTTAATCCAACAAATCTATTATTTTATGTGTTTCCAGATAATACTTGGTCATCGCAATGGATGCACCCAGAAGTACCGAATTCTCATCAAATTTGGAAAGCCGCAGATCCAGTCTTTCATACAGTATAGACGGAAGCATGTCCTTCAGATTGCTCCTGAGCTTCTGCAGAAATCTCTCACTGCGTATTATCTTGTCTCCCAGGATGATCACATCAGGGTTGAGAATGAAGATCAAGCCTGTCAGCCCATATGCCAGTAATCTGGCTACCCTGTTGACTGCCCACACTGCCAGTTCATCCTTGTTTTCATATGCCTGGTAAATATCATAGAGAGTCGATTTTTCACTGAGACAACTGTCCGGGAAATCCATCAGCCTGTCCTGGATAAGGCCCTGCAGTGCTCTCGGCGATGCATATTCTTCAAATGTGCCTCTGAATGAGCTGGTGCTGTTGGGACTGTAGTTGACGGAATTGAAGTTTATGCCCATATGGCCTATCTCCCCGGCAATCCCGTTGGCGCCATGGAAAAGCTTTCCGTCGATGATGATGCCGGCACCAAAGCCGATACCGCCGATGATACTGAGCATCGTGCCTGTGTCGTTGTCGCAGTTTCTGATATACTCGTCCCACTCTGCCAGGGCACTGAGATTTGCGTCGTGGTCCAGCATCACTATATATCCCGGGAACATCTTCTGCATCTCTTCCCTGAAATCGACCTTGCTCAGCTCAGGGAATGCGTCAGTCATGGCTATCATCCGTCCATCACTGCAGAACAGCCAGCCAAGTATCCCTAACGATATACCCAGCACCTTTCTCCCCTTCTGGTTGTCCAGAAGTCGTCTGGTATACTTTTCAAGCTTGTCGAGTATGCTCCCGATATCGTCATCGTTTGTGATATCTACCTTCATCAGGTCGGAAATCTCACCATGGATATTGCAGTATGCAAAGCTGAGATCATACCTGTTGATACGGATGACCAGTGTGACATAGTCGCGCATTGAAAGCCGGATCCCCGCTGTCCTCCTGCCATTGCTGGCAATCACGGTCCCTGCTTCTTCCACGATGCCGATGTGTGAAAAATCATTTATAATATTGGTGATAGTCGCTTTGTTGAGTCCGGTCTGCCGTACTATATCTGCCCTTGATATGCTGTCATTCCGCAACAGGATCTCTATCACGGAGCACCGATTCATTCTTCGCATATCATGTGCATTTCCAACCTTCATGGTATATATCCTCTTTTCTTTTTAATGATTATTACTATTATATACCATCTAAAAGTTTATTGCATAAACTTTTGCTATCTTTATAATATTTTATTATTAAGTATTTGTCAAGCTATTTTTTTCAATTTCATGTCCATTTTTTTAATGTTGATATATAAAGGTACATAAAGCATATTTGCCATATATGGTCATTGCAAATATCCTGTATTGATGATATCCTTTTATTAGCTGGTAAAAGTTTTAGCGATAAACTTTTAGAGGTGTTTTGTTTGAATTCTGGCGTGATTTTCGATATCAAAGAATTTGCTATATATGATGGCCCGGGGATCAGACAGACAGTGTTCCTGAAAGGCTGCCCGCTGCGATGCAGCTGGTGTCACAATCCCGAAGGGCTCGACCCTGCTCCCGAGCTGCTGGTCAACAGGAACACCGGCATCAGCAGGGTTTTCGGCGAAGTGCTGACTGCCGCCGAGCTTGCCGGACGCATCCTTGAGAATGCCGATTATTACCACGCATATGGAGGCGGGGTGACTTTTTCGGGCGGCGAGCCTTTGCTGCAGCCGGAATTCCTTTCAGAAACGCTGTCGCTGTTGCCGGATATCCACAAAACTATAGAAACATCAGGTTTTTCTGAGCCGGATACCTTCAGAGAGATAATACACATGACCGATCTGGTGATGATGGATGTAAAAATGGTCGACACCGGAAAACATATAAAATACACAGGCCAGGACAACGGATGCATACTGGAAAACCTGAGATATCTCTGCCAAAGCGGAGTTCCGTCCATTATACGTATTCCGGTCATCCCGGGCGTCAATGACGATGCGGACAATTATGCGAAGACGGCAGAACTGATAAAAGATTCGAAGTCACTGGTGAGAGTCGAGCTCCTGCCTTTCCATAAGACTGCCGGTGCCAAGTATGACATGTATGGGATCGACTATGAGCCCATGTTCGACGTAGACCGTGAAGGCCAATACAGCACCGATATTTTTGCAGACTACGGTATCACAAGTGTGATACTGTAACCGGACTTATATACGACCCAGGAAACGCAGCAATAAGACCAGGCAACATACCAACTAAGGAGCGTGATATCATGACTGAGCGTATCAGAGAACTCCGGGATTTTTTCACAGTGGAGAAAAGGCACCGGTCCGTAAGGAAGCAGCCGGAGGACCCGGCAGTGCTGACAGAAACGTTCATGCGGGAAAATGTACCGGAAATGCAGCGGGCTGTTTTACGTCTGAAATATATGCTGGACAATGAAACCCCTGTCGTATTCAAAAATGAACAGATAGCACTAACCAGAACAATCCCGCAGGTCCCCGAATTATACACTCCCGGGGAAATGGAGCAGATAAGGAGCATATATCGGCTTCATGAGAGAGGCGAGGTCTGCAATATCAATGTGGATTACTCAATGCTGCTGGATAAGGGCTTTGATGAAAAGCGTGCAGAGATCAGGACTGCTCTGCTGAAGTTCAGCAAACGGAACGATACTGCTTCCTGCGAGTATCTCGAGTATTTGCTTTCCATACTTGATTCAGTGGAGGGTCTGGCCGAAAGGTACAGGAAAAAAGCAGAGGAGGTCGGCAATCTGATCGTTGCTGAAAGCTTCAGGCAAATCCCGGCCGGCCCTCCCCGAACCTTCCTTGAGGCACTGCAGATGCTCCGGCTGATCCATTTCACCATGTGGTGCGGGAACAACTATCACAATACCCTGGGACGCTTTGACCAGTATATGTACAAATATCTGAAAAAGGATATGGATGACGGCATACTGGATTATGACAGCGCCCTGGAGCTTGTCGAAGAGTTTTTCATCTCACTCAACAGGGACAGCGACCTTTATCCCGGCATGCAGCAGGGCGACAACGGCCAGAGTCTTGTTCTGGGCGGCCTCGATCCTGACGGCACCGACAGCTATAATCTGCTTTCCGAGTTGTGTCTTAAGGCAAGCCTCGAACTGAAGCTCATCGATCCCAAAATCAACCTGCGGGTGAGCAGTTCGACTCCGCCTGAGCGTTTTGAACTGGCTACTTTGCTTACCAGGCAGGGGCTGGGATTCCCCCAGTATTCAAACGACGATATAGTCATAGAAGGGCTGACGAGACTTGGATATGACAGAGAAGCGGTATATTCAGACCGGGCACCGGCTCAGCCATGTATTATATATGGCATTCGAAAGATATGAAGGCCACGGCAGACGGGAGAAGTCACGGCGAGGAGTTTGCCGCCAATTACTCCCCCAGCCTTTTTGCCCGCCTGAAAGGCCCGGTTTCTATCATCAGATCCTTCACCAAACCTGATCTGAAACGTGTGATAAATGGCGGACCTCTGACTCTGGAACTGCATGAGACTGTTTTCCGGACGGAGGAGGCAATCAAAAAGGTGGCCTTGTTTGTAAAATCATTCATAGATATGGGCGGACACCAGCTTCAGTTGAATTCCGTCAATCCGGAAACCCTGCTCGATGCCAGGGAACACCCGGAAAAACACAGGAACCTGATAGTCAGGGTCTGGGGCTGGAGCGGATATTTTGTGGAACTGAGCCGCGAATACCAGGACCACATTATTAAACGCTCTCAATTGATGTTTTAGAGATGACTTGTGTTTAGTCACTGCATCCTGCCCAGGCTTTCAGGATCACTCAGGAGAATCGATGGCTTTCCCCTGAGAAATCCCACATAAATCCACTGGAGAACACAAAAGACCTCTGCGGTATGATCCGCCGAGGCCCTTTTGCATTATGACCAGATGGTCAGTATTGAAATAGGAGGTTCCTATGTCGTTTTCAGTCGTTCAGAATTTGTCGATGAAATCACCGAGTGCCAGGTACTTCTGATATTTCTCATTGTATTTTTCCGATTTTTCCGCATTCGGCAGGAAGCTGTCTTTGTACGGCTCACACAGAGCATCCTGGGCTGCGGTCACATCAGGATAGAATCCTGCAGCCACGGCAGCATAGATAGCTGCACCCAGCGCAGGGACCTGTTCTTCCTGGCTAACCATGACAGGCCTTTCCAGCACATCGGCCATCATTTGCATGATGAATGGCGATTTTTTAGCTATCCCGCCCACCATAATGATGCGTTCCACATTTATGCCGTTTTCTATGAAGCCTTCAAATACCCGTCTCGACCCGAAAACCGTCGCCTCGGCCAATGCCCTGTAAATCTCGGGAGCAGTGCTTCCCAGGCTCAGTCCTGATATGGCGGCTATGGCATTTTCATTCAAGAACGGATATCTGCGTCCGTTGAACCAATCCAATGCAGTGATGTCCACATCCTCGATCTGTTCGGCTCTTGTCTCCAGTTCCCTGATGATCTTTTTCTTCGCATCTTCTATCAGCTTCTTTGCGGAGTCATCAGAAATTATCCCCGATCCGGGTACCAGCTCATTCAAAGGCCACATCAGGAGTGAAGAGAACCATGCGTACACATCTCCAAACGCAGCCTGACTGGCCTCTATGCCTATATACCCGGGCACGATGGAGTCTTCAGCCAGTCCGCAGTATGCTCTCAGATCCTTGCCCTCCAGCTTTTCCTTGTCCTCCACCAGCATATCTACAGTGGATGTCCCGACGACCTTGACCATGGTGCCGGGTCTGACGCCCGCTCCTACAGCTCCGGCATGTGCATCAAAGGAGCCTCCGCCTATTATGGTGTCCTGAGGCACACCCAGCTTTTCAGCCCATTCGCGCGTGATTACGCCCAAACGCGTGCCTGCCGGCTTCGGTGCGGTATTGTACCTGTCATATATCAGTGCCAGATAAGGGTCCAGGCTCCCAAGGCAGTCCCGGTCGGGCAGCCCGCCGAAATGACTGTTCCAGAGCGCTTTATGTCCGGCACCGGTGGATCCCCTGTACAGATTATTGGGATCCGTGTTCCCCGTCAGCAGCGCAGGTATCCAGTCACTGTGCTCCAGCCATGTCCACGCAGCCTGCCTTACCCTTTCATTGGCTCTGACAGTTCGCAGTATCTTGGCCCAGTACCATTCAGATGAGTAGATGCCCTGATACATGGTATAGTCCATTTTTGCATTGGAAAAAGCGTGGTTTATCTCCTTTGCTTCTTCTACTGCAGTATGGTCCTTCCACAGGTGGAACATGGCATCGGGATCATCACTGAATTCATCCAGCATGGCCAGCGGAGTGCACCTGTCGTCCACAGGGCATGGTGTCGATCCCGTAGTATCTACGGCAATGGCACACAGATCTCCTTTCCTCGAGCCTGTCTGAGCCATGGCTTCCCGCATGCAGGCTGTGAAGCTTTCTATATAGTCGAGGGGATGCTGTCTGAATTGGTTGGCAGCAGCATCGCAGTACATCTGCTTCTGCCACCTGGGATAATATGCGACAGCCTTAGCCACTCTTTCTCCTGTAAGAGCATCTATGATAATAACGCGAACGGAGTCGCTGCCGAAATCGGCACCAGCTACCAGATTTCTCATATCGTCCTCCTTGCCTTGCAAAAAAGCAAAAGTGTTCATTCAGCGTCAGGATTGATCCTGACAACACATTTTGTGACTTTGTCCTTGTTGTCGATGGAATGATCCATGGCTCTCTGGATGTCACTGAAGTCATATATGTCAGAAGCTATTTCCTTCAGCGGGATCATCCCTTTGCTGACCGCCTCGATTATGGTCGGATAAATGTTCCTGTATCTGAATACCGTCTTTATGGTGACTTCGTTGTCGATTATCCAGTTTACATTCATCTTCGCTGTACCATCACTGGTGTACCCGATCAATGTTATGGTACCACCTCTCCTGACCATTTTTCCTGTCTGGAATATGGTCGTTTCGGTACCTGCGGTTTCAAAAACGTATTCTGCCCCTCCGCCTGTCAGTTCCAGTACTCTCTGGACAGGATCGCACGCTGAGGCATCGACGATCTCGGATGCTCCAAGCTCCAGTGCCCGTTCCAGTCTGTTCTTTACGATGTCCACAACAATGATCTCCCTGACGCCCATGCTCTTTATCGCCAGCATGGTAACCAGACCGATGCAGCCGGCTCCGATGACTACGGCCTTCGATCCTACCTTGATGCCTGACTGGATTGCCGCATGCATCCCGACAGCCATCGGTTCCATCAGCGCTCCTTCCAGCGTGCTGACATTGTCCGGCAGCTTATAGCATAAATTTGCCGGGTGTGCAATATATTCTGCAAAGCAACCTTCCACCACCGGCAGCGATGCATAAAAATAAACGTTGGGACATAGATTGTATCTCCCGCTCTTGCAAAAATCGCATGTCCAGTCCGGAATACCGGGCTCGACAGCTACCCGGTCTCCAACCTTCAGATCTGTGACGCCTTCTCCCACCTCGGCAACGGTACCTGCAGGCTCATGTCCGAGGACCATCGGCTCAGTGACATAGCTCTCTCCGATAAATCCATGTCTGAACAGGTGCATGTCCGAACCGCATATCCCGACATAGTCCAGCTTTACGAGTACATAACCCGGTTTTACTTCTGGTATCGGCTTTTCTTCAAAATCAAATCTGCCGGGTTCATTCATCATTGCAACTTTCATTGTTCCTTTCATTGCAATATTCTCCTTTCACGCACAGTGCAGCTTATAGGGTACATAAGGTACAACTTCTCACGACTGTATTCCCTATCCTTTTACTGCTCCCAATGTCAATCCCTTTACAAGAGTCTTCTGTGTGAAGAAACCAAGTATTACAGGTATTATGACAACAAGTGTGGATGCAGCACTCATCTTTGCCCAGAAGTATCCCTGCTGAGTGAGGAACCGGTTGAGGTATACTGGCAGTGTAGCCGATTTCGAATACGTCATGTTGACTGCAAAGAAGAACTCATTCCATGTAGTTATGAAAACCAGCAATGCAGTCGAGAAAATCCCGCCTTTTATCAGTGGAAGTATTATCCTGAAAAAGGATGTAAACCTTGTGCATCCGTCTATATCTGCAGCCTCGATTATTTCATACGGCACGTCTGTAAAGAATGTCCTCACCATCCAGATCATCAGAGGCACACCTGCTCCGGTATAGAGCAATACCAGACCGAGCTTCGTATCCAGCAGCCCTGTGTAGTTGAAAGCGAGAAATATCGGAATGATCACAGCCACCGCCGGTAGCAGTGTGGTCGTTATGAACCAGTAATATATCCCCTCTGCACTTTTCAGCCTGCCGAACACAAGTGAATATGCGGCAGGAACAGCCAGCAGTATAGTAAGTATGACCGTGGCTATGGTGATGAATACCGAGTTGAATGAATGCAGCATAAGGTCTTCCGAAATCACCGCATCATAGTTCTCCAGCGTAGGAGTAAAGGACAGGCTGGGAGGAGCCACCATCTCCTCAGGCTTGAATCCGGTGATCAACATGTATAGTATGGGGAAGGCATAGACCAGCGCAAGCACCCATGTGAGAATGGTCGCAGTATTGGCTCTCAGCCGCTTGCTCAGCGATCTTTTCATATCGTACTCCCCCTTTGCTTTCTGCGAATTAGATTGAAAAAGCTCTGTATGATTATAAGTGTGATTGCTACAGTCACTACAGCGATAGCAGCCGATCTGCCCATCTGCCAGTCGTAGAATGCTGTCCTGTAAACATAGTAGGGCAGATTGGCGGACGATACGCCCGGACCGCCTTGTGTCGTTACAAAGACCAGTCCGAATACTTTCAGTATATTTATCAACCCAAACATCATCCCGACTTCGAAATAGTGTTTTATCATCGGGATCTTAATGTAAAGGATCATTTTCAGACCATAAGCTCCGTCTATCCTTGCGCTTTCCAGCACATCCTCGGACAGGTTCTGCAATCCTGCCAGCAGGATCATGAAAAGAAACGGAGTCCACTGCCATACTATCAGGATTATGATGGTCACAAGCGACAGCCTGCTGCTGAAGAATGCCACAGGTTCCATGCCGAAAAAGCTTGCAAGTACCTGGTTGATTCCGAATGACGGACTCAGTATCAGTGTCTTCCACACGATGCCTACCACCGATTCCATTACGAAATACGGTATTATGATCAGCGAGCGTGCTATGAATATACCTTTGAATGCTCTGTTGAACACCAGCGCCAGCAAAAATCCGAATATCGTACACAGTGCCAGGGCAACGGCAGCCTGCACAAGGCTGTTCAACAGGACCTGGTAAAATTTGCTGTCCGTAAAAATGAACTTATAATTATCAAAGCCGGCAAACTCCACTGGAAGGTCCGGCCTTTTTATATTCCATCTGATGAATGACAGTATCAGCGTCATCAGGAATGGTATCTGTGTTATCGCCGCGACAAATATGATCGCCGGCAATACCAGATAATTTACCAGACTCTTTCTGGGCTTTTCTATTCCTCTACTACTCAACATTCCGGGTACACCCGCCCTTTATTATTTTATATATATTATCTCCATAGTGCCGTACATTACGGCACTATGGAGTATAATGGTATGACTCGTAACTGTCGCGGCTGCAGATATCCTTATGTTATTTTATATATCCGCCGTCTCTCATTGCCTGCTCAGCGATCCTCTGACTCTCGGCAAGTGCGTCGTCCAGAGATTTACCGCCGGAGATATAGTCTGCCAGGATTTGTCCGACCTGCTCACCGATACTTGCATACTCAGGTATATTGGGCAGCGAGTTGCCTGTATACGGTGTCGGATTTACAGCCTGCTTGTCAAATGAAGCTCCGGACAGTGATTTCAGTGTGATGTCTGCAAAACTTGCTACTGCCTTATAATTGGGGTTAGTATAAGTGGAAGTACGTGCGCCGGAGGGTACATTGATCCATCCGTCTCTGTCAGCTACCAACTGGACATAATCCTTGCTGGTTACCCATGTGAGATACTTAAATGCTGCATCCTTGTTCTTGCATGAGGATGTGATCGAAAGTCCCCAGCCACCTATAGTCTGAGTGTTTCCTTTACCCGGACCGGATGGTGACATTGCATATCCGACCTTGCCCTTTATTGCTGAGTTATCTGATTCAAATACTGCTGCTGATACTGTTGCGTCATAGTATATTGCTGCATTTCCGCTGGCCATGAGATTGAGTGTTTCTGTATAGCCGTTAGATGTAACGTCTTTCGCGCCAGCTTCATTCTGGAGCTTCTTATAGAATTCCCATGCTGCTCTCATTTCGTTTGTCTGAAGCTGAGGCTGCCAGTCCATATCGAACCACTGTGCCCCATAGGCATAAAGTATGGTACCGAAGACGTACATGTTTTCGCCATAACCGGGCTTGCCGCGGAGTGCCATGCCGACCATATTGTTCGCCGGGTCATGGAGCTGCTTTGCAAATTCGTAGATCTGTTCCCAAGTAGGTTCTTCAGGCATTGTAAGTCCTGCTTTTTCGAACAGGTCCTTACGGTACATGATCATAGTACTCTCACCGTACAGCGGTATTGCTGCCAGTCCCTTTGTTGCCGAAGAATATGCAGGTATGTTTGCCTCGATAAGATCGTCGAAGTCATACCATTCCTTTTCTTCTTCAGTCATTTTGTCGAACAACGGCTGCAATGGTTCTGTCCATCCGTTGTCAAGATATGTGCCGATATCGTTGGTTCCAAGCGTAACGAGGTCAAACTGTCCTCCGCCAACAGCGACGTCCTGCTGTATCTTTGAGCGGATATCGTTTTCAGTCAGCATTACGTAATTGACCTTGATTCCGGTCTGTTTCGTAAACTCGCTGGAAAGCTCACTCATTGTGACCATCGGCCCATTATTTACCGATGCTACTGTAAGTTCGATGCCTGCAGAAGGTTGATCACCGGGTGTGTCTTGTGGTGTTTTCGTTGAAGGATCTTTTGTGTCTGGTGTCTGCTGCTTGGCACCACAGCCTGTAAATAACGTTGCCATCATTGCCACGATCAGGAGCGCCAGGCACATGGACTTGAAATACTTCTTCATTCTGATACCTCCATTTTTGGGATATTTTGCAGTCAGTATTATTTTCACAAACATACTGGGCCCTGGTATGCCTGTGGAATAAAGTTATAACAGCCATGTAGTTGTTATAACGAAATTCTGAATTTTTTATTCATTTTTAAGTGATTTTTTGTAACAGTAAGTAAATAATTCTCATCGCTTCACTATGTTTAGTCAGTAAACCTTTTTTCGCTTGTTTCGTTTAATCAATAAACTATTTCGCGTCTGACAAGTTAAATGTTATCACATTTTCACAAATTGTCAATATACTTGCGCTATATTTTTGTAGAATTTTAATTTTACCTTACCGTTTTAGTCCTTTTCGTTTATCTTATAAACTATTTTACATCAAAATCATCAAAACGTAAACCACTTTTTCAAAATTTCAGTTTTTAAAAAAAAAGGGTTCCGGTTTTAGGCGCGTGTCCATAGGGACACAAACTGAACCGTGGGTTTTAGGGAAGGCAGGCAGCAGACTTTGCTGTCTGCCTTTGCCGTTAGACGGCTATTTTCCGTGAATCTTCCGCAAATGCGCCGAGGACGCCGATGTCTCGGTAGCGGATGACAATCTCCTGTTCCGCTGTTCTGGAGTAACGCTCGCCGCGTTCGCCAACTTCGATTCGTTCAATAAACAGGTGCAGAAGCTCTCCGGTCAGCTCTGGAATCTCGGTATAGCGTTTCACTTTCTCCACGAACCGTGAGACATTGGAGATGGATTCCTGCAGTTTGATAATCCGCTCTGTAGCCTGCGGGATTCGTTCCTTCAGGCTGTTTTGCTCGTCATTGTAGTCGGCGGACAGCATCCGGAACTGCTCGTTGGTAATACGCCCCAGCACATTGTCCTCGTAGAGCCGCTTGAATAAGGCTGTCAGTTCGGTTTCTCTGCGGCGCATGCTGTCCAGCTCCCGCTGGAGCCCGTCTATCTCCCGTTTGGTTTCGGCGCTGTTTTTCTGGTTGATGTGTTGGATGAACAACGCCTCATTCTGCCTGGCGAAATGGGTGACCCGGCGCAGATCGTCCAGAACGATTTCAGCCAGCTGTTTCTCCCGGATATAGTGCCCGGTGCAGATTTCCTTGCCGCGTTTCCTGTAGGTGGAGCACATGAAGTTGTTTTTCACCGCGTCCATTGTACGCGCCCGGTGGAGCACCATCGTCCCGCCGCAGTCGGTGCAGTAGACTAAACCTGAGAACATATTCTGCTCCGCCATGTTCGCCCTGCGCCGCTTGTGCTTCCGGATGTCCTGAACGATATCCCAGGTTTCCTTCGTTACCAGCGGCTCATGGGTGTTCTCAAACCGCAGCTGCTCCGACTTGGGGCGATTAATCCGCTTTTTGTTTTTGTAGGACATAGTGGTATATTTCAGATTAATCGTGTGCCCCAGATAGGTCTCGTCCTCCAGAATATCTGCGACAGTCCGGCTGCTCCAATCATAGGGTCTTGTGATATCGACGTTGGTAAGACGTATACCGGTTTTGCTGTAGTAATAATTGCCCGGCGTTAGAACCTGTTCCTTTTTCAACTGCCTTGCAATCTGACTGGGGCCTTTCCCTCCGGCACACAGGCTGAAAATCCGCTGTACTATCGGGGCAGCATCCTCGTCAGGAACGATCTTTTTCTTGGGATCGTTCTCGTCTTTTTTGTAGCCGTAGGGCGCTCGGGTTCCAACACGCTCGCCCCGTTCCGCCTGTGCTTTCTTAACCGCACGGATCTTCCGGCTGGTATCCTTGGCATAGAAATCATTGAACAGGTTTTTGAACGGAGTGAAGTCGTTGTCACCGTAGAGGCTGTCCACGTTATCATTGATGGCGATGAAGCGGATACCGTAACTCGGAAATACCAGCTCGGTGTACTGCCCGACCTGCAGGTATTCTCTCCCCAGCCGGGACATGTCCTTGACGATGATTGTGGATACTTCACCGTTTTCTACCAGCTTCATCAGCTCGTTCCAGGCGGGTCGGTTAAAATTGGTTCCGCTGTAGCCATCGTCAGAAAGGAACAGGGTGTTTTCAAAACCGTTGTCGGCGGCGTATTTTTCCAGCATCATCCGCTGGTTCTGGATGCTGTTGGACTCGCCTTCCCGGTCGTCCTCCTGACTGAGCCTGCCGTATAAAATGGTATATTTTTGGTTTGCCTGTTTCATAAATACCTCCTTCTTGATGGCAAACCGATACGGAAAATGGGATTGCGGAGTTTCCGCAATCCCAATCATACCGAAGGATTTGCCACAAGTCTAGCGGATTTCAGAAAGAATTCCGTTCTGTTTCCTGTTCTTTATCAATAAGGGAAAGCAGCTTGTCGGTTGGGGTTAGGTGTGCATCCTTCGGGAACACCGAGCTTATGACGAACTTTTTTCCGCCTACAATCATCCTGCGTTCCAAGCAAATATCGTCCGGTTCCTCTTTCAGTTCCGTATCCTCGAACAGCGCGACCGGCTTGCCGTCAAGCTCGCTGTCAACAATTCCAGCCGTGTCATAGCTGCCGCAAAGACCGGTTTCAAGGTAGTGCCGATTGGCGTTTTTGACCCGCCTGACCCATATCCGCCGTTTCATTATGCCGTATTTTTCAAACACTCTCTCGGTTTGTGATGCCTTTGGATGGTTGCTACGAAGTATGATAATGCATCCGTGGAATGCATAAGCATTAAAAAACGCCTGCTTTTTTGTTGTATTCATAATTAGATACGTCCTTTCATTAAATTGCTGTAAATAAAAAACAGTCCCCTCAAATAGGACTGGCTTCATAACATAACTTATTGTAATCGGAAGGTTTGTCCCATCGTTGGTTCCTGTAAGGGCGTGGTGATCCGCTGAAAAAGAGCATCCATTTTACCGTAATTACGTGCAAAGGCTTCCGCGCTGGCCTCGATCATTTCTCTGCCGGTAACCTGCGAAAAGTCTACCTGGTATCCCGCGTTTTCGGCAAGGTACTGTATAAACAGCCGTTGTACCCGTCCGTTGCCTTCCCGAAACGGGTGGATCACATTGATCTCACTGAGATAAAAGGATAAGCGGAAGGGTATCTCATTTTCCGGAGTGCCGGTCAGATACATCTCCTTTTTCAGCCTGCCAAACAGCTCGGTTGCATTGGATTCTATGTACGGGTAGAGGCAGAACTGATTTCCCTTTGCGATGTTCACCCACCGCAGTTCGCCCGCCCAATCATAGATATCTTTGAAAATGTACCGGTGTATGTCCCGCAGATGCTTTAGATCAAACCTGCCGGGAATGGGATTGACCCTTGCCTCCAGTATCCTAACGGAGGCGATTTCCCTTTCCGCAATGCGCAGTTGTTCGGCGTCCCTTATGCCCAGCTTGTTTTTCAGTACAAACGATTTGGGATAGCAGTATCTGCTATCCCATTCATAGTCATATTCATAATTTCTGTTCATGAACGTCCTCCGCTTTGACCGAATGCTTCCGTATCAGTTCAGCGACAACCTGATCCGTTTTCTTTTTATCTCCGGCGCAATACCGCATCCGCGCTTTATCTTCCTCGGTGAGGGGCATGCCCTCCATCGCCATGGAGGCGTTCACATCCTCAATCATTCTCTCCAGATCTTTCATCAAAAAACACCTCATTTTCATATTCAGTATAGCATAAAATCTGTAATAATTCTATCAGGGGAAGGCTTTTGCGGCTTTTGCCGTATCTATCTGTCCTTCTGAAAATGATAAACGTCCTCAAAATTTACGCTGCCGACGGAACGCTTGACGTCCTGCACACACTTTCCACGGAGTCTGCCAAGTGTTGTTTCATCTATGTCCACATTCGCAGCAAGGATATTCATCATCATGGACATCTCAACCGCCAGCTTGAACAGCAGACGGGCGGTTCGGTTTTCAGACGCGTCAACCGCGCCTGCCACGGCAGAGGTAATGGCAGTCGGCAGAAATCTCGCAGCGTCGCTCGCCGAAATATATCCGCAGTAAAAACGGACAGCTTTTTCAATAAACTCGCTCCGGCTTTTGCAGTTGTCCTGCTCCTGCCATCGGTCAATGCTTTCCAGTGTGGATGGATAAAGCCAGAGCGGAATGCGTTTTTTGTTTTCTTCTGTCATAATGAGTCCTCCTTTAATTTTTTTTAAACCACCTGTAGGGTGTACCCGGACAAATGCCTTTCTGTGGGGATTCTTTTCACGTTTTTATGCGCCACGGGCACCTGCGACGTGCCAAAGCCATGTTTTAGGTGTACCTTCTTTACGTTTCTCGACCCGCATTGCGGGGCGATGTGAGCGGCGGGAGGTCGCGTTGCGACCACCTGCCTTTAACCAGTACCCACATCGCCAGTTATCACTGCAAACAACCGGTTCCGCGCCACATACTCTAATCTGCTGCAAACCTCGTCCATCTCCGGATTGTTGTATAAATACTTTTCCGGTATATCCCGTGTAAAGGGTG
>FZPS01000062.1_pt2715 | contig 50522 bp, 50 predicted proteins | sample 1817821 | NCBI WGS metagenome assembly FZPS01 (sample SAMEA104158645, study PRJEB21678) | metagenome | place: Germany | collected 2015-04-21 | reverse complement strand
CCCTTATACAGGCCCACCACAACATCCAGTCCGCTTTCCTTCAGATTAAGAGCATGAGCATGACCCTGACTACCGTATCCTATTACCGCTATCTTCTTTCCCTTCAAAAGCTCCATGTTTGCATCCGATTCATAATACATTTTTGCCATAAAACACTTCCTCCTCATTTTCCGTGTGAGTATATTTCACCATTTTCATTCCTCTGTCAATAGAAATATTGCCGGTACGCACCATTTCCAAAATGCCGAAGTCGTCCAGCATTTCCTCCAAAGCGGCAATCTTTTTGCTGTCTCCAGTAATCTCCACAATAATGGAATCCCGGTTCACATCCACTACCTTGGCCCTGAAAATATTGACGATGTCTACAATCTGATTTCGCGTAACAGGTGTCGCCCTCACTTTGATAAGCGCCAACTCCCTGGATATGGAATCCTCACCGATGATGGCTACCTTGATGACATTGATCAATTTGTTAAGCTGTTTGGTCAATTGATCCACAATGTACTCATCGCCATCTACCACAATAGTAATTCGCGAAATTTCCGGGTTCTCGGTTACGCCCACGGCCAAACTGTCGATGTTGAAGCCTCTACGACTGAACAGCCCCGACACCTTGGAGAGTACGCCGGGATGATTGTCAACCAATACACCCAATACATATTTCATCTGTCTTCTCTCCCTTAATTTATTGATAAAAAAATAAAACCTCTCGCCCATACAAGTTATACTCTTGTATAGGGGCGAAAGGTTATTTCCGCGGTACCACCCTGATTTTATCTGTTCCTCGCGAAACAGACCTTGCGAAGTTCCATCAAACTTCCGGCCTGTAACGGGACCTCCCGGTAAGCCCTACTGAAACCGAAATACCAGTTTGTTCAGGTTACCCCTCAGGAGTGAGCATACAACTCGATAATCCACCGGTTTGCACTAACCACCGGCTCACTGAAGATGATTATTTCGAGTCTTCTGTCTCCATCATAGGGTGTAAATGAGATTTAATTATGGATATAGTAATACCCGGTGACAGCTTCTCGATTGAAGAAACTTGCCGCCGGGTCTTTTATTCCCACGGTGTAATACACCACTGGTGTATTTTGTACCGCTCGGTCGCAGACCCGCATAAGCGGCGGAACCCTAGGTACACTTTCTTCCTGAAAAAGGTTGAATTGCATTGTATTGTACCAAAGGGACAATAGAATTGTCAATAGAATTTTTTGAATTTTCATTGATAACATTTTGACAATGTCTTTCCCTTAAATACAATGCAGGTTAAGAGCTGGTATCAGCTTTTCTAACCACTTTTTTAACCCTTTTCATAAAGGTTTCCCGATCTAACATAACAATCCGATTACAATTCAGACATTTGATCTTAAAATCTGCACCTGTACGGATAATTTTCCATTGATCGTTACCGCAGGGATGCTGCTTTCTGGTTTGTATGATATCCCCCAGGCTGTATTCCCTGTGCATACCACTCACCCCATTCATCCTTTCATTTCTAGTAACTCATCTCAATAACTTTCATAATAAAATAGTGCAAAAATATCAAATGAGTTTTTGCAGCATATTTATAAATTACAAAATCAAGGTGTTTTCCTCTCGATGCATCTTTTGGACAATCTCCTTCATGCCAACCGTTCTTCCTACTGCCAGGCTACTTTTGAGTCCGTAAAACTCCAGACAGGTTTCAGATGTGAGAATATCCACACCTTTTTCTGCCAGAATCCGAAGATCGGATAAAAGCTCGGAGCCTTCTACTGTCAATGCCACTCCGCCATTGAGAAAAATAAGAGTTCTAGGGCAGGGTCTGCAATGTTTCAAATGATAAAAATAGCTCTTCATCAGGGTTTTGCCTAAAGCAGGATCTCCCCGTCCCAAAGTATTGCCGGTAATAACTACAACACAGGTGTGAGGAGAGGCAGACTTATCCCTTTCCTGAAGTGCTGATTGATTCAAATGAATAAGGTATTCCCCACCGGCTTCTTCCAAGTAGACATCAATTCCCCTTTGACGTGCTATTTCCTGTATCTTTCGGGCCTGCTCCAAACTGTCTGTTACAGTAGTTATGGAATGGAGATCTGTTTGTGAAATATTTTCTAATATGAGGGGTATTGATTGACGGTCAGCCATACCTCGAATATCAATCCTATTAACCATAAGAACCTCCTTAAACTCTCCATCCAAAGCACAATAAATACTAATGTTTTGAATCAGATGCCTCGATGGCTGAGTCTACAAAAGCCTGAAATAATTTTAACATAAAGGGATCATCCAGCATACATTCCGGATGCCATTGTACTCCTATTATAAAGGGATGATGGTTCAGCTCCAATGCTTCAATTACGCCGTCTGCTGTAGTTCCCACTACCTCCAGCTGGGGGGCAGGCTCACGCACTGCCTGATGATGAAAACTATTAGTTGGAAGCGTGCTGGTTCCCAGTATTTTGTGGAGCCTGGAGCCTTCCTTGATATGTACATCATGGAAACCAAACCATTTCGGTGCTGGCTGATCATGACAAATTAAATGCTTATCCTCCAGCTGAGCCTTCAAATCCTGATAAACATCGCCACCAAGAGCGATGTTTAAAAGTTGTAAACCCCTGCAAATACCAAATACCGGTATGCCGGATTTCACTGCATAACGACATAGGGCTAGTTCCATCTCATCCCGATAGGGATTCACACGGCCAATGGATGCATGGGGTGCTTCGCCAAAATAGTGAGGATGAACATCCTGACCTCCAGATAAAAGCAGACCATCAAGCTGTTTGATTATCTGGTTTATGCCCTTGTACACTGTATCCCCATACAAGGGAGGTATGATAAAAGGCAGTCCGCCACAGCGGTGTATACCTTCCACATAGCCTGGCTTTAATTGAAAGATGCCTTTTTCCCAGTCATAGTCACAGGTAATACCAATAATTGGTCTCATGCCCCCACATCCCTGTCCACAATATTGTAGTATTTATCAATATAATTATGTTTTTTTCAAAGGGTGTATGAATATCCCTAGAATTTGTTGAGGTATCTATCCAGTTCCCATTGGGTTATCTGCATCTTGTATTCATTCCATTCGATAAGCTTGGCTTCTCGATAACGGCTGTAAGAATGTTCACACAGGGTATTTCTAATAACGCTATCCTCACTCAAGGCTTCCAGAGCCTCGTATAGATTACTAGGCAGGCAACTTATGCAATTCGCCTGGCGTTCCTCATCAGTCATATCGTAAATGTTTCGGTTAACCGGGGCTGGAGGGGCTATTTTATTGCGAATACCTTCCAAGCCGGCCTTAAGTGTAACTGCCAAAGCCAGATAGGGATTACAGGACGGGTCAGGGCTTCTCAACTCTACTCTGGTTGCCTTGCCTCTTTTCGCTGGAATACGGATGAGAGGGCTGCGATTCTGAGAAGACCAGGCTATATATACCGGTGCTTCGTAACCTGCAACTAGACGTTTGTATGAATTTACCAGGGGATTGGTAATAGCGGTTATAGCCGGTGCATGCTTAAGCAAGCCGCCTATGTAATAGTATGCCTCTTGACTGAGTTGTCTTTCATCATTTGGGTCATAAAAGACATTATCTCCGTTTCTAAATAGCGACTGATTGATATGCATACCCGAACCCGCCTCCCCATAGATGGGTTTTGGCATAAATGTGGCATGGAGGCCATGCTTCCTGGCAATAAAACGCACTACCATTTTGAAGGTCATCACATTATCAGCTGTGGTAAGAGCATCATCGTACTTAAAATCAATTTCATGCTGCCCGGGAGCCACCTCATGGTGAGATGCTTCAATTTCAAAGCCCATTTCCTCCAGAATCAGGCACATATCTCTACGGGCATCTTCTCCCCTATCCACCGGACCTAAATCAAAATATCCGGCATTATCATGGGTAGTCATGGTAGACTTACCTTCTGAATCTGTATGAAACAAGAAAAACTCAGCCTCCGGGCCTGCCTGCATTGTATAGCCCATATCCTCTGCTTCCTTTAATACCCTCTTCAGTGTGTTTCTGGGGCAGCCCTCAAAGGGTGTACCATCTGCATTGTGAACATCGCAGATCAACCTTCCTACTTTACCCTCAGAAGCACTCCAGGGGTAAATAACAAAGGTATTGGGATCTGGGTATAGTATCATATCGGATTCTTCTATTCGTACAAACCCCTCAATTGAGGAACCATCGAACATTATTTCATTATTCAATGCTTTTTCCAGTTGTTTTACAGTTATAGCAACATTTTTCAAAGTGCCGAATATATCGGTAAATTGCAGGCGAATAAACTCAACCTGCTGTTCTTTGCACATTTTAATAATACTTTCTTTTGTATGCTTAGCCATATTACACGCTCCCAATAATGGTTTTCTGAAGTGTTATATATTGCACTTAATTATATCATCTATTGCCTTAATTGCAACAAAAAACCAATGTTCCTGCAGAACACTTTAAATCTGATTGACTCATAAACAAAAAAGAAAACCGGAAGTAATATTTCTTATATGTTTATCAATTGGGAATGTATTATATATCACCTTTGAAACAAATATGTATACAATGTAAGCAAATGCGTTTATCAATATATATTGAGCCGTTTATAATAGGGTCATAATCTTAATTAAAGAGAGTGTGCTGATTGAATAAAGATATGTTAAAGGAAAGCATGGAAAATAAATTCAGCAAGGTCAGAAGAATACTTTGGCTAATCCTGCTGATAAATTTGGCAGTAGCTGGGGTAAAAATTGTTATGGGAACTATTATTAAAAGCAGCAGTATGACTGCCGACGGATTTCATTCCCTGACAGACGGTTCTTCCAATGTCATAGGGCTAATTGGCATTCGTCTGGCTTCCCGACCGGTCGATGAAGATCATCCTTATGGTCACACAAAGTATGAAACTTTGGCTGGGCTTTTGATTTCAGGTATTCTTTTTGTTTTAAGCAGCCGTATTATTATAGACGCAATTCAAAGACTTATTAGCCCTGTTACTCCCAATATCTCTATAGAAAGCTTGATCCTGCTTCTTGCCACCCTTATCATAAATATCTTGGTTAGCACAATAGAGTACAAAAAGGGAAAAGAACTGGAAAGTCAGATTCTGATTTCTGATTCTCTACATACCCGCAGCGATATATTTATTTCCTTGGGGGTACTGGTTACTCTTGCCGGTATCAGACTAGGGCTGCCTATCATTATTGATCCGCTGGTTTCTCTTGGGGTATCCGCATTTATAATTCATTCTGCATATGAAATATTCAAGCTTAATAGAGATGTTTTAGTAGATAGAGCCGTTGTGGATGCGGAAAAGATAAGATCAATCACCATGAGCTATGAAGAGGTATTGGACGCTCATCGCATCCGAAGCCGAGGAGATAAAAATGCTCTACATATTGACATGCATATTATGACTAAACCAGACTTGAGTATTGAACAATCTCATCGATTGATACATGAAATAGAAAATCGAATCCGAGAAGAGATTAATGAGAATGCACAGGTTACCGCTCATCTGGAGCCCTATGAGAAAGTAAGCCATCTTAATGAATAAACATGAAGAAAATAGAAATTTTTTAGCTATTAGTAGGCTTTATTCAACTATTGTTATGTTTGTTGTCATGCAGTACTTGGTCCAGTACAATTACCAAAGCTAGTATAAATACCGGATCCTCTTCACCAATAATATCTACCCCATATGTATCAGACCAGGAAAACCAGCGCTTGGACACTTGGGCAATCTGCCTTCCCTCTCGCAAAATATTGAAATCCATAGCCCAGATATTTCCTTCTACTCGATATTGAGCGTTAGTGCCTTGAATTTGGAACTTAGGCCGGAAAAAGGAAAACTCTTTTTTAACTACAGCATAAAGTTGCCCTAAATAGTATATATGATATTCTGGCAGAAAACGGAACACCTTTTGTTCAATATATACCAGTTCATTTTCCTGCATATCATATATCCTAAGCTTGTTACCGAAGGAAAATACCTTTCCTCTAACCCGATAGCAATCCTGTCCATATTCATCACGTATGGTAAAACTGTCTCCAAAAGAAAAAATCTTCTGTTTAACTGCATATCTCATTATTCCCCAGCTCTCCTCTACTCTGCTTTACACTTTGCACTGTCATATCCTTAATATATTCTACGCCACTTCCACTATTCCTTCTGCATTGTTGTAGCTTGGAGTTTTTATTTATAGTTTCAAATTGCATCTGCCAAGCATCAAAATAATTATTTAATTTAAAAAACTGCAGCATATTTAGCTGCAGCAAATTAAGGCAATATTCTATTTTGATACTATTCCAAACTTCCATTAACAATGCGCTTGTCTAAAATACCTTTTACTGGCTTACCCGAATCCAGTTGATTCATAACAAAAACACTATCGGGCAGCAGCTTATTTTTAAGGGAGTCTACATATTCCAGGTTCTCCAAATAGGTACACACCATATTGGCCATCATTGAAAGTAAAATTGCCTCCCTGCCTGTAATCTCCCGCTGTTTCCAGCCATTGAACGACAGCACCCCATCAGTTCGCGCACCCCTAATAAGGGGAATTACCAGTGAATCCTCCCTAACGATGTATTCACTCTCTTCTTTTATTGATGCATTCTTTTTTTGCTCCATAATCAATCGATAAATCTCTTCTTTTTCCTGGACAGTAGGCTTTCCATACACCTCTACTTCCCCGCTTCTGATCAGAAAAACACACACTCTCTGAGCAGGAAATATTTCTCTGCATAAAGCCAGCAGCTTTTCCATTACATAGGCAATTCCATCTTCATAGTTGAACCGTCCAGTCATCTCATAAAGTACCAGCAGTTTGCTGTTCATACTGTCCATCTCATTATATTTTTCCTTGAGACTCTGAAGTTTACTGTCCATACGCGAATATTGAGTAAAGAACAGAAATGGCACAATATAGAATAGAATAAGACTAATAGCCAATATAATAGAATCTACATTTCTATTTCCACTTCTCGAAAATAGAAAGCTGTTATAATATAATATACCAATTATTATGCCAGGCAGTAAACCCGCTATACCTCCTGCTAAACCCTTCCACCCATAAATATAGTGCAGGGTAAATATAGGTATAATAAGGCTGACGATAAATGGGCTGTTCATACCTCCAGTTAGCAGTATAATAGTATAGGCAATGAAAAGATCTGATACACATAATAACAGTCTGGTAGAATTTATCTTCATTACCGGCCAATATGCACAGGCAGCCAATACATAATAAATTGCAAATGCTGGCAGGATTATGTCTCCATATTGATAATTCCATGCTTGTGTTTTCAGTATCAGCAAAGCAGAAAATAAAAGTGCGCAAAAACGTAAAAGCAGTAAAATGAAAATTGAGGTATTGTTTAATTGCCCTTGTCCATTCCCCGTCTTCATCCATTATTCCCCCAAATAAAAAGGCTTTAACTGCTATACGTTTTAATTTCATTCTTATCCTACTCAAACCTTTATTTCCCATATTATTGCCCAGTTTTTCGTTCATCACATTTTTACCCAATCCCATATGATCCGACAAGTATCCCTATCATTTTGCATTGTCTGCCTATGATACATCTTGTTTGTTCCAATACTCGATCAATAAAGGCTGCAGCTGCTCCTTTTTTAACGCTTCCCGTACTGCCGGGACCATCAAATCAAATTTTGCAACTATAGAATTTGGCTTGGCAAAGGGATCATCCTGGCCAAAGGGAATAAAGTAAACATTTTTTGTGCTAAGTAAGCTGCCAATTGCCTTTGCACAAATACCCAGGCCGTCATTAGTGGCAACTCCCAGTAAAACTGGCTTATTGTTGCGGAACTGCCCTTTGGCAGTCATTAATACCGGTGTATCTGTTGCTGCATCAGCCAACTTGGAAAGGGTAGAACCCGTAGCTGGTGCAATAATCACAATATCTAGCGGATAATTCTGTGTTCCTAGTGGTTCAGCATCTACAATGGTTTTAATAGGTCCTTTTCCTGTAATTTCCTGCATCATCCTTAAAAAGTCTTCAGCCTTACCGTATCTTGAATCCGTAACCGCAGTCTGATAGGAAACAATGGGGGTGACATCAGCACCCTCGTCAACCAACTTCTGCAGCTGAGGAAGCACCTGGTCAAATACACAGTAGGAACCGGTGAAAGCAAAACCAATACGTACACCCTTCAAAAGCATAAAGTTGCCTCCTTTATATTCAATTAATGGCATTCCTTATCATTCTATTTTTGAGCTGATTTAAATATACCGAATCTCACTATATAAAGGGTTATTTTGGCATGACAAAATATCCTGCTTTTCCAATGTATTCAAGGCTTCTGTTATCTTGTTCTTTACTATATAATGTGATAAACTTGTTCTATGAAAAAACTGTATATTATTTGGATATACTTTTACATAAGCCTGTCTTAAATTGTATAGAAAGGTAGAATAGAAGGAATGAAAAAATTCTTAGTGCTGTTACTTTCTTCTTTGATACTGGTTATGCCTGTATCTTCTTTGGCTGCACCCTCTCCCTTAACTAGGGTGTCTTCTGCTGCCATTTTATCTGAAGAAGAAAATATACAGTTAATCTCCTACAAAGCTTATCTAAAAGTAAATTCAGATACAACCCTGACCCATGCCACCTTTATCATTCAAAATACCAATGATGAAGAGCAATATAGTATAATGGCAGGTATTCCTTCACATATATATCAGGGTGAAGTTAAAATAGAAAACCTGCAGGTGACTATGGATGGAGTCAAACAGCGTCTCACCAGTCGCAAAGATCGTACAAAGCAGGACGAATTCGATAATATTGAACTTCCTCCTAATTGGTCTACTTGGACGATTAAATTACAGCCTGGAGAATATAAAGTTATAGATATTACCTATACAACAGACAATCAAAAAGATGTTAACGGAACTAATTTCATATATATTCCCCTTGAGTATCTATCATACTGGTACAATATGCCTCAAAACATAGAAATAACTGTTGATCTGGAGGATACAGCGCCCTATCTGTTTGAGCCTAATCCTTCAGTATTGCCCCATGAATATGATAATAAGGGCAGATTAACCTGGATATATAGTAATACCTACCCCTCTGAGTATATACAATTGTTCTATCGCCCTATTGAACAGCTGGCTGTAGAGTATATTTCTCAACAGGCACAAGGAGATCGGAGTGTTTCGTCCATTCTTGATTCGTTTGTCAATAAATCCTATAGCCTAACCATCAATCTAATTGATCAATACCTAGAATCAGAAGAAGAAAGCATTTTGACAAATGAAATGCTATATTTAAAGGCCTTGTCCTTGCAAAATCTATTCCAAACCGCTGAAACTGTGGCTCTTTTTGATCAATTAGAGAATCTGCCCTTGTTTGGGGAGCTGGAGGGTACATTTAAAAATAAAATTATTTATGATAAATATACACATATGAAGTCTTTGCTTGCAGACGAGAATAAACTTTATGATTACCTGAATGCCAGCAAAAATTATGTTATGGACAATGCTATGTTCCTAATGTGGATGGAAGAAGAACTAAGTGAACTGAGTGCTTTTATAACAATCCCTGAGGAAGAACCGGAACATGTCGAAGAGGAGATCCCTTCGCCGGGTGAGCAACAGGAAGAAGACACCGATAACAATCTTGTTAAATCTGTTACCATAGGGCATTATGAGATATCAGTTGAGTTTATCTTCCTGGGTATTCTGGCAGTCGTTATTATCTTAACCACAATTATCAACAGAAGAAGAAAGAAAAAATATAGAAACAGGGGCTATTATTTCCGTTAATCAGCCCGGGAGAGCAGCATGAAATTACTTTTTATTGTTAACCCTGTAGCCGGAAAAGGTAAAACAAGGGATGCTATACCTTATATCAGAAAGTTCTGTAAGGAGCATGGCTTTGAGTGTACCATAATTGAAACCTCCAAGCCTGGGGAAGCCCCGCAGATCGTCAAAGATAATTGCAAAGGATATTCAGTTGTTATAGCAGTGGGCGGTGATGGCACCGTACTGGAAGTAACAAATGGGCTTGCGGGAACAAACGTTCCCCTTGGTGTAATTCCCTTAGGCTCTGGTAATGACTTTGCCAGAGCAGTAAGTATACCTGCAGGCCTTGAAAATATTGATAAATCTCTGCAAATAATAGCAAGTAAGCCTGCTAGGTTAGTTGACCTGGCTAGTTTTAATGGTCATGTTTTTCTCAATATTGCCAGTATTGGTTTTGATGCTGAAATTATCCGTGATCTTCACCGTATTAAGAAGTTTGTTAAGGGAAAGGCTGCATATTTGCTATCTGTATTTATAAAATTTCTTACCTATAAACCTAAGGATATTGAGCTTAAGCTGGACAATACAAAAATAAAGACTAAAGCTTTTTTGACTGCCATTTGTAATGGTAACTCATACGGGGGTGGTATGCTGGTTAACCCCAACGGCTCCATAACCGACGGACTGCTGGATGTGATTTTAATTAAACCCGTTCCCCGTTATAAAATACCACTTTTGCTTTCAAAATTTATTAAGGGAGAGCATCTTAGTTTACCCTTCGTATCCAGCTATCAATGCCGAGATGTACAAATTACATCCCCCGAAGCTTTGGCTGTTAATGTGGATGGAGAATGTCCTCTTACTACACCCGTATCTCTGGGATTGACACCACTATCCATGCGAGTAATTGGTAATTTATAACAGGAGGAAATATGAACCAGATTTTTGAATTTGCGCAAATCTATTATGTAGAAGTAATTTGTGTTGCAGTTTTATTCTCGCTATTATCTATAATATTGGTTATATTGAACTTCAGGCGTACTAGTAGAATTATTAGAAAATATAAGCGGCTGATGAGAGGTGCGGACAATAAAAATTTGGAAGCCATGCTGTATAAGCAATTGGATTCCATCCAATCCGCTATTACTAAAATCGACGATTTGGAAAAAAACCAATCTGAATTTAGAAGCCGGCTGAAGCGCAGCACTCAGCATATTGGTGTAGTTCGTTATAATGCATTTGATCACATGGGCAGCGATCAAAGCTTTTCTATTGCCATGCTTGACGAATATGGGGATGGCTTCGTTCTGACCAGCTTATATGGTAGGAACACTTCCTGTACTTTTGCAAAGCCAATAAATCACAGGCAATCCTCCTATCCCTTATCCGATGAGGAGCAGGAAGCGATTAGAAAGGCTTTCACATAAACAAAACATTGGAATAAATATGACACCTTCCCGGCATACTAGCTTGGGAGGTGTTTTTTAGTGAAAATAATTGCCTTGGAAAGAGGTTTGGATGAATTAAAGCAATTTTTAGATGAAAGAGGATACAACACAGTATATGCTGATGAAGCTGATACTGCTGTATCTGTATATATCTATCAGGAACAAAACGCATTAGGGCAGATAAGCCTTCATTCTTCCTTGAATAATACTACGCTGACAGACCAGGGGTCATCAGGAATACTACTTATTCAGGCAAGGGATAAAACACCTGAACAGGTTGTTGCCATGATAGAAAACAGGCTATACAGCCCTTTGTTTTATTATTGATTTCCCATTTCCATACGCCTGGTTAACTTTAATGCATCCCTTTTATTTTGATTCACCTTTTCCCCTGTATTAAAATTCTTTATCAGCTTCCATATATTAAAGTGGATGCCGCTGCTGATAATATCTGCCATCCGCATAACCAGGTTTAACCGGGTATTCTGCAAAATTAAATACTCCATAAATCCGCTCATATTCACAATCCCGATAATATGAATATGCCCAATTTCCGGCAATGACTTGTTTACCCCCGCTCCAGGTCGTAAAGGGCCTTTACCCATACTGATAATGCCTACCCGTTCAGGCCTTCCCAGGCAGGCATCTATGGCAATAATAAAGGGTCTAAAATGCTTGCGCTTAATTTCATCTATTACATTACAAAGATTCTTTGCATGAACGGGGTCATCCAATGTTCCATATACGGTTATTTGCTTATACTTTATTAATCTCAGTTTGTGGCCTACTAATGGCCCCAGACAATCTCCTGTGGATCTATCTGTACCAATACATAATATTACTATATCACTATAATCTTTTGTATAATGCTTTCTGAATAACTTCTCAAAACCTCTGCCAAATTGCGTTAATGCATGAGAATGGTTAACATCTATCGAAATTTCATCTCGCTTTCTTTCCATGCCTACCTCCTGATGAATCTGCACCTGCCAATATTTTCTCCTGAGAGACAAAATCCATGTAAGCCAGATGCATTGAATATTTATCTCATTAGTATTTTATGAAGGCGAATCGTCCACTTATGCCTGTACCTGATCAGAGAAGGACTTGTGTCTAAGATTAGTTAAGATATTTTTCATCAGGAAGGAATTTATTGATTTGTAACGAATTATATAGAATAATGTGTTGAAGGAGAAAACCATGCGCCGAAGAACCAAATTTTTCATAGCCTTGATTTCGATAATTGCCGTTGCAGCAATTTATTTTTTATATCCCCAAATACAAAGTCAATTGGCACCTGAATTTCATCAGGTATTTTCTGCCCAACCTATCCCCTTTACCAAACAGCAAGATCTACATTTCTTTGCTGAAGGCTGGATTGTGTGTGGAACCCCCTCTAAGTTCTACAGTTGGGACCAAAGCGAGAGAGAGCCTCCTTTTACCCAAGATGATTTGTTGGCTGAAAATGAAGAGATATCCATTGTTGCCCATACAAAGAATTATATAGTTACGGAAAACAACCGTATTTACGATACCCAAACTATACCTTTTACCCTTGTCTATCATTGCGATTTTGGGATCATTTACGATGTTAAAGAAAATGAAGACTTTATCGTAGTGATCCTACAGGAAGATGAATCCAAACCTGCACACCCTTATATACTGGTTAAGGGTAGTGATTTCTTGATTTCTCTTGACGGCATGGGCAATGGAAACTATATCTCAGCAAGCATCCATAAAACCGATATATCACTCCTCTCCCTCAGCCTGGATTCACCAGTACCAATTACACGAGTTTTTCACTATCAAAATCGTAATGAGCTATACGGTGTATTAAGCTTGGAAAACCAATTTGTATATGATATATATAGAACTAGAAACAATGTTATTTTAATGGGAATTAAGGATATATTGTGTTACAATGTGGAAGGAGAATTACAGTGGTCCATTCCCCATGAGTCAGAAGGGGTATTTGAAGTAATAATTGATGAGAATGAAATGCTGTTTTATTTTCCGGAAAAATCTCATATCGGTGAGAACAATGGGAATGTAATTATAGTTGATGACAAAGGTTATTCTGTGAAAACTTTCCCAAAATACCTTTCCAACTTGAATACATACAATTCCGGGTATATAGCTACAGAATTCGGGAAAAACCTTGTATATTTAAGTAAAAATGGAAGAGCAATAAAGAGACAGCATTTGAATGAGACAGTCAATTGGATAAAATGTGACCCTGTTCATCCTGATAATCTATTTATTCGTACAGATAATCAAGTTTTACAATTGTATACATCCGATAAACAGGAGGAAGACAGCGAATGAGTATTATTGATTTTATTATCTTGTTAATTATGTGTGTAAGTGCAGTAGTGGGTATGTACAATGGCCTTGTACTATCAGCCCTCCATACAGCCTCTTTTTTCATTTCTTGGTTGTTTGCAGCTATTTTCTATCCATTTGTTTCAAAGCTAATTTTGCGAATGTTCCCCTCACTGATACAAATAATCACTATATATGCAGAGGGCAGCACTCATATCCATAGTATAGAGGAAAGAAGGGCAAGTATTCAAAGCTTCTCTCCTGGAAAGTTGAGCGAAATAGTTGAAAGTGCTCAGTTACCCAACCCATTCAGTAAGATATTAGTATCCGATTTTTCAAAACCCTTAGAAGGTGTCCAAACCTTAGCAGATTATTTTGATTCTACCATTGCTATTGTTATTATAAATATTTTTAGTTTTCTGGTACTGTTTCTTCTTCTCAAAGTAATATTTACGATTATAGTGTCTATATACAAAACCGTACACAGCCTGCCAGTACTTAAAAAATACGATGGAGCTGCTGGAGCTGGTCTGGGACTGATACGAGGATTTTTTATCCTATACCTCATTTTCGCATTAGTTCCAATTTTGCTTGTATTGGCTCCAACCGATATTATTCATGAATTTCTGGACGCCTCCAAGCTAGCTGGTTTTTTCCTCTACTCCAATATCTTTACAAGCTTTGTACGAGGTAGATAATTGTTCCACGTGAAACAAAAATATGAAATGTTTCACGTGGAACATTTTTATGTTGTTATTTACTATTGAACTTTAAGAGTTAAGAAAGTATAAAGTATAGCCTGCTAACATCACACGATACTATAGAAATCTCTTATACATTTCTATATCCCTTAGGGTGTTCATTCATATATGATTAACTCTCCCAACTTGGTATTTATATACCAGCTATACAATTATCCAAGTACAAATTTTAATCCACAACAATTGAATTTTGACACTTAGCTATAAATTATATATAAAAACACGCAAAATAAGACCAGGTCTTTATGGATCTACCCTTTTGACCTGGTGTAATTTATCTAAACAAATATATTATTGTTCTGAGTAGTACTATAAAAATGTTTCACGTGAAACTTTTTTATACTTTGGTAGTTACTCTTTCAATAATCCTTTCTAAATCTTCATTACTATAATATTCTATTTCAATAATCCCTTTCTTAGCACCAGGGTTGATTTGTACTCTGGTACCCAGGGATTCCTCTAACTCAGATTCTATTTCTAATATATAGCTGGGTTTTTGCTTCATCTTTGCTTTCTTTGGTCTCTTGTTCAGATTCTGTATCAGCTTTTCTGTTTGCCTCACGTTAAGGCCTTTACTTATAATGGTGGCTGCGATCTCTTCCCTCTTTTTTTCGTTTGTAATTGAAAGTAACGCCCTGGCATGACCAGCAGTTAACTTATTATCAGCAAGCAGATCTTGTATTGTTTCTGATAGCTGCAGCAATCTAAGAGCATTGGCTACAGCCGGCCTACTTTTTCCCAACCGCTCTGCCGCCTCTTCCTGCGTTATATTCAGCTGGTTAACCATATCCTGTATTCCCTTGGCTTCTTCAATAGGATTTAAATCTTCCCTCTGAAGATTTTCAATTAAACTAATTTCCAGAGCATCCTTATCGTTCATATCTAAAACAACAGCTGGAATAGTAGTTTTATTGGCAACTCTGGACGCTCTCCACCTTCTCTCACCAGCTATCAATATGTATCTGTTTCCTGAAGGGCGTACTATAATTGGCTGAACAACGCCATGATTTTTTATAGAATCCGCCAATTCATTGATTTTATCTTCATCAAATTGTTTTCGCGGTTGCTCTGGATTAGGGTCTATATCTGTTATTTTTATCTCTTGCACTTTGGAATTTTCCTTATTATCCGACCCGATTTCCTCTCTATAGCTTTCAAATAAAGCATCTAATCCTTTCCCCAATCCTTTTTTTACAGCCATCCGTCATCCTCCGTTTCGTTATCTATCATTTCCTCTGCCAACTCCATATAGGCTTCAGCTCCTGCACATTTGGGATCATACACTATAACTGGCACCCCGTGACTGGGCGCTTCACCCAAGCGGACATTTCTTGGAATTATAGTTGTATATACTTTATTTCGAAAATGCTTTTTAACCTCATCCACCACCTGAATGGAAAGATTGGTTCTTGCATCAAACATGGTCAAAACAACACCTTCAATATCAAGGTCGGGATTTAAGTTCCTTTTTACCAGCTCAAAAGTACTTAGCAATTGAGTAAGGCCTTCCAAGGCATAGTATTCACATTGAATTGGCACAAGCAGCGTATCAGCTGCGGTTAAAGCATTAATAGTGATTAATCCCAAAGAAGGAGGACAGTCAATCAGTATATAATCATATTCATCTCTTATTTCCTCCACAGCCTTTTTTAGAATGGTTTCCCTGGCCATCATAGGCACAAGTTCGATTTCAGCACCTGCCAATTCTATTTTGGAAACTATGATATCCAGGTTGTTATAATCGGTGTGATGAATAGTGTCACGAATAGGGACGCCATTGATAATAACGTCGTATATGGATTTTTTAATTCGGTTTTTATCTATCCCTAAGCCGCTGGTTGTATTTCCCTGAGGATCAATATCTATGGTTAAAACCTTTTTGCCAAGTGACGCCAGACAGGCACTTAAATTTACATTGGTAGTGGTTTTACCTACACCGCCCTTCTGGTTGGCTATTGCAATAACCCTGGACATGGTATGCACTCCCTTAAATCATGTTATATCTATTATAGAGGATATTTTGTATAGTTGAAAGGGTAATGTCATATTTTTCTTTCAATTAACGTATAGATTTATATATATATAAATAATTAAGCATATATGGGGGATGTGCATGAAAACATTTATCCTTACCTTTTGTTTGATTTTTATGGCTGAATTGGGTGATAAAACACAATTGGCAACCATGTTGATGGCTGCCAAATCCGATTCAATTTGGTTGGTTTATATAGGGTCTTCCCTTGCTCTTGCTGCTTCATCGTTAATAGGAGTATTAACTGGCGGTGTACTTACTAAATACATCCCCCGGAGCTATATTCATTACGCTTCGGGCATTGCATTTATTGTAATAGGTATACTCTTAATCAGTGGAAAACTTTGAAAAAGGTTGGTTATTATGTTTTAGGTATTTTTACTGTTATCTCTATTAAGTCGCCTTTATCCATCTGGGAATATTGTACTGCCAAACCATAGGTTTTCAGCATGTTTACTGCATTACGAATAGTATTGATAAAAATTCTTGCATCCTTTGTCCGCCTAAATATTTTTCTCTGCGTCTTCCCACTATTCGACTCCACTTTATCATTTTTTTCTTCCAGCTTTTGCAGACTTTCTATTAAACTATTTATCACTGCTTCCGTATCTCTGACATTCATTTTATTTTCAACAACTTGCCTTACAGCTTTCATACGAAGGTTATCGTCTGGCAGTTTTAAAAGTGCTCGTGCATGCCTTTCTGTAAGATTTTCCCGTATTAATACTTCCTTAATTTCATTGGAAAGCCGTAGAATTCTAAGTTTATTGGCGATTGTAGATTGACTCTTTCCCAGCTTAGCTGCAAGTTCTTCCTGCGTAAACCCATGATCCTTTATTAAGCTTAAATATCCTTTTGCTTCCTCCAAATAATGAAGATTCTCTCTTTGTAGGTTTTCTATCATAGCCATAATGGCCGAGTCTTGTTCATAAACATTTACTATCATGGCAGGGATATAATCCAGACCCGCAAGTCTTACAGCACGAAGCCTTCTTTCACCAGCTATCATTTCATACCCGCCCTGGGGACAACTTCTAACAGTTATGGGCTGAATTACTCCGTATTGCTTTATAGATTGAGCAAGTTCTTCCAGACTCTGCATGGAGAAATTTTTCCTAGGTTGATAGGGATTTGGCTTAATCATATGGACCGGTATGTTTTCTATTCTCCTTGAGTTTCTGCCTGAGCTGATTGAGCTGCTGTCATGGATACGCAATAGCTTTTTCATAACTATCCCTCCATATTCCATTACCAGTAATATTCTCCATTTTTGATCATATTCCTTCTATTTTGAGCTATTTTTTTATATATATGATTCTACATCTTATTTACTCCGTTTTACTGTATTTTTCTTAGTTTTTCTTCAATTTAATCTAAATTTCAATATAATATAACAAAAAAACCGCTACATATTAGCGGTTTGTAAAATTCTATTGTATTTCATAGAGGTGACTTTTTTGGTTTTCCTGCATTTCTGGGATAATTCTTTGGCGTTTTATTTGTCTTTTTGACAACTACCAGGTTATGAGTTTTTTCAGAAAAGGGTACATCCATAAGCCTGGTTTCTACCCAATTTCCCCCTAAAATTTTAAGAGCATTCGCCGCCTGTTCTAATTCTTGGTCAGCACTTGGTCCCTTGTGAGCTACAAAGAATCCATCTAGTTTTACAAAAGGGAGACAATATTCGGCTAATATACGCATTTCAGCGACTGCTCGGGACAATACCACATGGAAAGCCTCTCGTTTACCAGATTGCTTCGCCATATCTTCTGCTCTGGCATGAATTGCCTGACACTTTTGTAAATTAAGCTGCTCGATTACTTCGCTTAAAAACCCAACCTTTTTCTGAACTGAATCCAGTAAAACCAAGGATATATCAGGTCGCATTATCTTTATTGGAATACCTGGAAAACCTGCCCCAGTACCAATATCTAAAAGTTTATGATCATATTCTATAATATCAAGCTTTAGAACTGACAATGAATCAAGGAAATGTTGAACTATGATCTCCTTAGGATCTCTGATGGCAGTAAGATTTATTTTTTGATTCCATTCCAACAGCAGGGCAAGGTAATTTTCAAAATCATTCAATTGCTTTTCATTAAGATCTAAATCCATTTTAGCGCAACCCTCAATGAAGGGCTGCATATCATGCTTCATTATCCTTCTTCTCCCTTCTACGCTTTTCCAGGTACACCATTAAAACTGATATATCAGCAGGGGATACGCCTGAAATTCTAGAAGCCTGGCCTAAGTTTTCCGGTCGTAATTTTTCAAGCTTTTGTCTGGATTCCAATTTCAGGCCGGTAACGTTTGTGTAATCCATATCTGGGGGAATTCTTAGCCCCTCCATTTTTTTATACTGTTCCACTTGTTTTAATTGTTTTTGAATATAACCCTCATATTTAATATGAATTTCCAATTGCTCCTGTATTTCTGGTTCAATATCATCTGCTATTCCCGTCAATTTAACAACATCTGAAAAACTTATCTCCGGCCGCTTAAGTAAATCATATAAGTGAATTCCGCTCTTTAGCGGTGAGGATCCTTTACTTTTCAGATATTCGTTAACAAGTTCGCTGGGAGAAATAACACCTTTACTTAGTTTCTCCAGTTCCTTCTGGATTGTTTCTTGTTTGTATCGTAATTTCTTATATCGCTCTTCATCCGCCAGCCCCACCTTATAGCCTTTTTCAGTCAGGCGCATATCAGCATTATCCTGTCGCAGCAGTAATCGGTATTCGGCCCGGGAAGTCATCATTCGATAGGGCTCAGGAGTTCCCTTAGTTACCAGGTCATCTATTAATACGCCTATATAGGCATCTGAACGATCTAATATAAGGGGCTCTTCTTCTTTTATATATTGCACTGCATTGATGCCGGCAATTATACCCTGGGCAGCGGCTTCTTCGTAACCGGAGCTGCCATTTATCTGCCCCGCTAAAAACAACCCTTCCACTTCTTTACATTCCAAGGATAACTTTAGCTGAGTTGGGTCGATACAATCATATTCAATGGCATAGGCAGGCCTCATAATTTGTACATTCTCCATACCCGAAATAGTTCGATAAGCTGCAATTTGAACATCAACAGGCAGGCTGGAAGACATACCTTGCACATACATTTCATTCGTATCGATACCCTCCGGCTCAATAAACACTTGATGACTCTCCTTGTCGCTGAAGCGTACCACCTTATCCTCTATGGAGGGACAATATCTAGCTCCAATTCCCTCTATATTCCCTGAATACATAGGAGAACGGTGCAGGTTTGCCCGAATAATCTCATGAGTACGTTCATTGGTATAGGTAAGCCAGCAAGGTATTTGTTCCGTATCTATAGTTTTATTCATAAAGGAAAAGGGATAAATCTTAGTATCGCCTGGTTGAATGGCAAATTTAGAGAAATCAAGAGAATTTTTATTTACACGAGCTGGGGTACCGGTTTTAAATCGTTGAAGCCTGAATCCTAAATCTTGAAGATTTTCAGACAATTGATTTGCTGGAAACAGTCCATTAGGTCCACTATTAACAGAATATTCACCAATAATGATTCGGCTTTTCAGGTAAACACCGGATGCAACAATAACAGAACGGCAAGTGTAAACTTCACCTGTTGCCAGCTTAACACCACTAACTCTTCCACCTTTGGTTGTAATTTCTTTCACTTCACCCTGGCATAGAGTAAGGTTTTCCTCATTCTCCAATGTAAGCTTCATTTCGGTCTGATACTTTTTCTTGTCCGCCTGAGCTCTAAGAGAGTGAACCGCCGGACCTTTTCCAGTGTTAAGCATTCTGATCTGTATATATGATTTATCGATATTTTTACCTATTTCGCCGCCAAGAGCATCCACTTCCCGTACCAGATGACCTTTGGAAGTGCCTCCGATGGCGGGATTACAAGCCATCAGAGCTACTGCATCCAAATTTAATGCAACAACCAGAGTTTTCATTCCCATTCTAGCTGCCGCCAGAGCAGCTTCACACCCTGCATGGCCTGCACCTGTCACAATAATATCGTAATTTCCCGCGTAAAATTCCATGCTCTACCTACTTTCCTAAGCAGAATTCCGTAAAGATTTTGTCAATAAGATTTTCTGTAAGACTTTCTCCAGTTATTTCACCTAAAGCTTCCCATACATTTCTGATATCTATGGATACTATATCAAGGGGCATGGATGCATTCAAGGCATCTAAAGCTTCACCTAGAAACCTTTCAGCTCTGATAAGCGCTTCTTTATGTCGATTATTGGTTATCATAACAGAGTTTCTGGGTTCAAGAGCTCCAGAGTAAACCATATTATAAATAAAATCTTCTACCTGATCCAGCCCAGTACCATCTACCATAGATGTTTTTATAATAGTGCTGTCAGTCAGGTTTTCCAGGTCTTCCTGTTTTATGGCAGAGGGTTGGTCTGACTTATTAAGTAGAATTAATACCTTCTTATCCTCAAGCAACTTGAGAATTTCCATATCCTGTTCTTCCAGGGGTTGAGAAGAATCCAGCAAAAATAAAATTAAATCAGCATCCTGGGCCAACTCCCTGGATTTTTCCACACCTATTTTTTCTACCAAATCCTTTGTTTCACGGATACCTGCCGTATCCAGTATTCGAACCAAAAGCCCCTTTATATTCACATACTCTTCAATAACATCACGGGTGGTTCCAGGAATATCTGTCACTATTGCACGATTTTCACGCACCAAAGCATTTAACAAGGAAGATTTTCCAACATTGGGTTTGCCTATTATAACTGTTTTAATACCCTCCCGAATTAACCGTCCCTGATGGGCTGAATCAAGTAAGCTGTTGCATCTGTCCTGAGCAGCAATCAGACGATTACGAATCTCATCTTCCACCATATCTTCAATATCTTCCTCAGGATAATCAACAGTTACCTCTATTCTAGCCAAAACATCCAGCATATCATCTCTTATAGCCTTAATTTCTTTAGACAGGGAGCCTTCCATTTGCTTAAGAGATGCCCTGGCAGCCTGCTCAGTTTTGGATGAAATCAAATCCATCACACCCTCCGCCTGAGCCAAATCAATGCGGCCGTTTAAAAAAGCCCTTTTAGTAAATTCACCGGGTTGAGCTAGGCGGGCACCATGTTTTATCAAAAGATCCAAAATCTTTTGTACCGGTATCATGCCGCCATGACAATGTATCTCTACTACATCTTCCCTTGTGTATGTTCTTGGAGATTTCATATAAACCAAAAGCACTTCGTCTACTATATTTTGATTTTCATCCAAAATATAGCCATAGTTCAAATATCTATCTTTGAGTTGGATTTTCTTTTCCCTTTTAGCATTTACGAATAATTTTTCTGCTATTTTAAGGGATTCAGATCCGCTAAGACGAATTACCGCAATGCCGCCTTCTCCCGGTGGAGTGGCCAAAGCTGTAATTGTATCATCCATTACCATGCTATTCATCCTTTAATATAATTCACCTTCAAAAGGTCTTTATTATTCATGGGTTTTTTGCTAAAATTCAAACCCAGTATTGCTACTGGGTTTTATATATTTCTCTTTTATTTTTGCATTATACTATAAGCTTATTTAAGAGCAATAACAACTTTTCGGTAGGGCTCATCCCCTTCACTGTGGGTAACTACATGAGGGTCTTTCTGAAGAGTGGAATGTATAACCCTGCGCTCAAAGGGATTCATAGGTTCCAGCACAATTTTTCGTTTGGTTTTATGCACTTTACGAGCCAATCGTTTAGCCAATTTGGCTAAGGTTTCTTCTCGTTTTTTACGATAGTTTTCCGTATCTATAATAACCCTTTTATACTTTTTTGAGTCACGATTAACAGCCAAACTGGTCAAATATTGGACCGCATCCAAAGTTTCTCCTCTATGACCTATCAATATACCCATTTTAGGACCGCTGATATTAACAGATATTAAGTCATCGCTTTCCTTTACTTCTAATTTGGCTTCCAAATCCATTTTATCAAATAACTCTGTTAAGAATGTATGAGTTTTTTCCGCCATGGACTGGATTACCGATGCCTTAATTTTAGCATCCTTGCCTCCAAAAACACCAAACAGACCTTTAACAGGCTCCTCGAGTACTTCAATCTCAAGCTTATCTCTCTGTACTGCCAATTGTATAGCAGCAGCTAAAATGGCATCTTCCATAGTTTTGCCCGTGGTAATTACTGATTTCATTCCTCTTCACCTTCCTTTACCTCCGGTGCAAAATGCCTCTTTATAATGAATTGTTGTGCAATCTGGAATAAATTCGAAGTCACCCAATAAATTGCAAAGGATGCAGTATATTGAACACATAACCATACAGACATTAAGGGCATTATTACATTGAAACTTGACATCTGCTGATTACTTTTGCTGTTCTTAGGCTGAGATAGTGATATTTGAAAATAGGAAGTTACGCCAGCTAATATGGCTAAAATGAACAGGCCATTGAAGTTTGGTCCAAAAAGTGAAATTTTTTCTCCAGCCATATTGATAAGAGGGGAATCAGGGTGCCAAATATTCTTTATCCATAAAAAGGGAGCAGGAACACTAGCAATAGCTGGATTATCTGAAATCGTCCTCAATGCAGCAAATAATGCAATAAACAAGGGCATTTGCAATAACATTGGTAAACATCCGCCAAAGGGATTAATTTGATGCTTTTGATAAAGTTCCATAGTTTTCTTGTTTAGTTTTTCAGGGTCATTCTTATACTTCTTTTGCAACTCACTTAGCTCAGGCTGAATTTCCTGTATCTTGTAATTTGCTTTTCTTGACTTTATATCCAAGGGCATAAGAACAAGGCGCATTAGCAAAGTAAACAAGATTATTGCCAAGCCGTAACCACCGAAAGGTGCTGGTATTGATCCGGTCAGCTTATTCAGGCTTTCAAGTATGCTGCCTAAAAAATTAACGAAAGAAGCCCATAAACCGGTCCTTTGTGCTTCTTGTGCAGCGTTCATCAGTATTATAGGTAAATTCATCTCTTGTACCCCCGTGTTTATTTTAATGGGTCGTATCCGCCGGGATGCAGGGGATTGCATTTCAGTATTCTTTTCACCGAAAGAGCCATCCCTTTTACTGACCCATATTTTTCAATAGCTTGCATGGAATATTGCGAACATGTAGGATAAAAGCGGCAACTTGGGGGAAACCAGGAAGAAATTCTTTTTCGATAAAATCGGATAATACTCAATAATATGTTCTTCATGGAACCAAATCACCTTGTATATACAATTTTCCCCTTTTCAGGAGATTATGCACTGCGCCTTCCAACATTTGATAGGAAGCCCCTCTGGCTTCCTTGCGCACAACAAATATTATATCGTATCCATTTTTCAGTTGGTTATATTGCAATCGCAAGATTTCTCGTAATTGTCTCTTGATGCGGTTTCTTTGAACAGCATTCCCGAATTTTTTGGTAATGGAAAAACCAATTCTGCTCTCATCACGATCGGTTCTGCGGTAAATCAATACGAGTAAAGGGTGCCTGATTGACCGCCCCTTTTTGTATGTGTATTGGAAATCACGATTCCTTCTGAGCCGGTATTTTTTATTCACCCTATTCCTCCAGGAAGATTACCTATTGGTAGAAAAGGCCACTGGTAAGCGGCCTTATGCAGTCAGTCTCTTTCTACCTTTTGCTCTTCTTCTTTTTAGTACTAATCTGCCATTTTTAGTGCTCATTCTCTTTCGAAACCCATGTTCCTTGCTTCTCTGTCTCTTCTTTGGCTGATATGTTCTTTTCATTATGCACAGCCCCCTTTCCAATTCTATTTCATCACCTATTGTAATGGTACCATTCTTCCCTTGTTGGCGTTAGAAAGGGAATCGGCATTTTACTACGTATAGTATTATAAGTCATTCAGCTTTAATGTGTCAAGAAAATCAAGCAGCTTAATGGTATTATAGAACATCCATATATCAATAATCCACAGATTTTTAAGTAATTTTACTTTACTGTTGATAACTTCTACACTATAATATATAGAAGGAATTCGTTTTAGAGTTTTGCACACTCTGTGGATAACATTGTGCATAACTTGTCGTCTATTCGACTTTTTTCGTATTTTTTCTGTTCTTTAAGGCTGTTGATATTGTGAATGGGATAACTCTTCTTTGTGTATAAGTTTTCCCAAAATCACTTAAATTCTATCCGTATGCTTATGCATATTTTCTTTTATATTAATTTATGCTGTGCAGAGCAAGCTAATGTACAGCAATTTTATTCTTTATTTTTTTGTATGTTGTAGGAGGTCTGTTATGGATAACTATTTAGAGGAATTATGGCTTAAAACTCTTCGGTTGATACGAAATGAAATTACAGATGTCAGCTTTGATACTTGGATAAAGGCTATAGAACCGGTTTCAATAAAGGGAGATCAACTTTACCTTTGTGTCCCTAATGATTTTACTAAAAGCATATTGGAAGGACGCTATACCAGTTTAATATCCAATGCAGTAAAACAGGTATCCTCTCGGTCTTATTACATAAACTTTGTGTTGACCAGCGAAGCTGATAAATATATGAATAAACCCGAAAAAGTTAATTCAGAAACAAGTGAATTTGAAAGCCTCCTGAACCCCAAATATACCTTTAATACTTTTGTTATCGGAAACAGTAACCGTTTTGCCCATGCTGCTTCTCTGGCAGTTGCTGAAGCACCGGCGAAATCATATAACCCGCTATTTATCTACGGGGGTGTAGGGTTAGGCAAAACTCACCTTATGCACGCCATCGGACATTATATTCTGTCTCAGAATCCAAATTCCAAGGTATTATATGTAACCTCCGAAAAATTTACCAATGAATTGATTAATTCCATTCAAACCAACAAAAATGTGGAGTTTCGCAATCGCTACAGAAATGTTGATGTACTTCTTATAGACGATATTCAATTTATTGCCGGAAAGGAAAGTACTCAGGAGGAATTTTTCCACACCTTTAATGCTTTGCATGAGGCAAATAAGCAAATAATTATGTCCAGCGACCGGCCTCCAAAAGAAATTCCTACTTTGGAAGACAGACTTCGTTCCAGATTCGAATGGGGTCTTATTACGGACATTCAGCCACCTGATCTGGAAACCAGAATTGCTATATTAAAGAAAAAGGCTGATATGGAAAACCTGGAAGTAGATAATGAAGTATTAGCATTTATTGCTAAGCGTATTGAATCCAATATTCGTGAGCTGGAAGGAGCTCTTACCCGAATTGTAGCCTATTCTTCTCTTACCAACAGCAATCTGGATGTTGCAGTGGCAGACGAAGCCTTAAAGGACATAATATTCAATCATCGGCCGAAAAAAATTACTCCTGAGCTGATTCAAAATGTAACAGCCGATTACTACCAGCTGAAGGTTGAGGATTTGAAATCCAAGAAACGGAACCGTCCAATTGCCTATCCAAGGCAGGTTGCCATGTACCTTTGCAGAGAACTAACGGATTTATCGCTGCCCAAAATAGGTGATATATTCGGAGGCAGAGATCATACTACAGTAATCCATGCCTGCGATAAAATTGCCGGCGAAATTGAATCGGATTTACAGGTTAAGCGTACCGTAAACGAGTTAATCAAGAGAATCAAAGACAATTAACAGGCATTGTGGACAAAAACAATAGTCGAAAACTAATTTATCCCCATTATATCCACATGAAGAATATGAGGTTGACTAGATTCGACAGCATAATTCACATTTCCACAAGCCCTACTGCTATTACTACTAAATTATTAATATATGCAATAACATCAGGAGGTATTCCATGAAATTCACATGTATGCAAAATAAATTTTTGGAAGTTATTCAAATAGTACAGAAAGCTGTACCTACCAGGTCCAGCACACCTATATTGGAAGGCATCCTGCTGGAAACTGAAAAAGATGTTTTAAAACTAGTGGGCACCAATCTGGAATTCGGAATTCAAAGCCATATGGAAGCAAATATTTTACGAGAAGGCAGTGTAGTTGTTCCTTCCAGATTGATGTCTGAGGTAGTTCGAAAATTTCCAAATGCGGAGGTAGAAGTTGAGGTATCAGATAATTATACTGTTAAATTAACTTGCCTTAATTCAACAATTACCCTCCAAGGTTTTGAACCGGATGAGTTTCCTTCACTTCCTGATATAGATGAGAAGGAAACTATAGAAATAAGTAAGATGCTGTTGTCCAATATGATTCGTGAAACGATTTTTGCTGTTGCTGTTGATGAAGCCCGTCCAATTCTCACTGGCGCTTTGCTTGAGGTGGAAGGCAAAAATGTTACCATGGTTTGTCTGGACGGCTATCGCCTGGCCCTAAGAAGAGGTATGATTGATTCTACTCACGAAAATATTAAAGTTATTATACCTGGTAAAACACTATCGGAAGTGGCCAAGATTTTAGATGATGAAGATCAGCAGATAAGCATTACTATATCTGACCGCCATGTTTTATTTGATTTAGGATATACTATAATTGTTTCCCGTGTTTTGGAAGGAGAGTATATTAATTACAAACAAATTATACCAGAAGATTATAAGACAAGAGTGAAGGCAGATACAAAGATATTGGATTCCAGTATTGATCGTGCCTCGCTTATAGCCAGAGAGGGCAAGAACAATCTGATTAAATTATCTTTGCAGGATCAAAAAATGATTATTACCTCAAATTCAGAATCCGGTCAGGTATATGAAGAGATACCTATTTTACTGGAAGGCAAGGATTTGGATATCGCATTTAATTCCAGATACTTTATGGATATGCTTAAAGTAATTGAAGATCAGGAAATGTGCCTGGACTTTACTACCAGTGTCAGCCCCTGTGTTGTTAGGCCAATTGAAGGCAACAATTTCATATACTTGCTGCTCCCGGTAAGAATTTATGCGTGAGGCGGAAATAAAAATGGAAAAGGTAAAAATTCATACTCAGTTTATTAAACTGAATCAACTATTGAAATGGGTAAATGCTGCGGAATCAGGTGCAGCAGCCAATCATTTGATTGGAGAGGGCCTTGTCAAGGTTAATGGAGAGCCGGAGCTTAGAAAAGGAAAAAAGATTTATGCTGGAGATTTGGTAGAGATAGAACAGGTGGGAAGCTTTCTTGTTGAATAAAAGGGGTGCAGGCTTTGCGGCTCAGGGAATTGATTCTCAGAAATTTTAGAAACTATGAAAATCTGGAGCTTTCATTATATTCTAATTTAATTTTGCTTGTAGGTAATAATGCCCAGGGCAAAACAAATATCCTGGAATCTATTTTCATGGCCTGTACCGGACGTTCTCATCGTACTCCCAGAGACCGTGAGCTTATTCGATGGGGGGGGGAAGAGGCGTTAATCCGAACAAAGGTGGAAAAACAGCTGGGTGCAAGTGAAATTGCTATATTACTCCAAGCGCGAGATAATAAAAAGGTATTAATAAATCATAGCCCAGCCTCTCGGTTGGGTGAATTGATGGGACATATAAATTCCGTGATGTTTTCTCCGGATGATTTAAAGCTTATTCGAGAAGGCCCTGCCGAGCGCAGACGTTTTATGGATATAGAGCTGTCACAGATTCGGCCAAAATATTTTTATTATCTCCAGCAGTATAACCGGGTTTTAAACCATCGTAATAATTTGCTGAAAAGTATTCAATCTAACCCCTCTCTGGCAGACACACTTCCAGCATGGGATAATCAATTAGTAGAAACAGGAAGTTATATTATTTTGGAACGAATGCTTTTTATTGAATCACTGCAATCAATTGCTCAGGAAATACATAATAAAATTACCCATAGAACTGAAAAGCTCACATTGGAATATAAATCTTCCATACCCTTTCAGACAGGGACATTGGACGATATTAAACAGAAATTTCTTAAAGTATTGGAACTTAGGCACAAGGATGATATAGAAAGAGGCGTAACAGGTAAAGGTTGCCACAGAGATGATATAATATTTCAAATTAATGGGTCTGATGTGAGAGTGTTTGGCTCTCAGGGTCAAAAGCGAACTACGGTGATATCACTAAAGCTTTCAGAACTTGAATATATGTTTCAGGAAACAGGGGAATATCCCCTGCTTTTGCTGGATGATGTAATGTCTGAATTGGATTTAAGCAGGCAGCAAATGCTTATTGAATATATTGGAAAGGTTCAAACCTTTATTACAATAACAGATTTAAGTCAGATACCTGATTTGAAACAAAAGGATACTCAGATTTTTAAAATACGATCAGGTACAGCACAAGCAATGGAAAGTACATCCTTTTAAGGAGGAAGAAAATAGGATATAATATAATAGATATGTGGAAAAGGAAGGAATTATGATATGATACTACATTTGGGAGGAGATGCAGTGGTTTCCATGGAGGATGTTATTGCAATCTTCGATATGGAAGCAATCTACCAAAGGGATTTTAACCTGGAGTTTATCCAATTTGCCCGAGATGAGGGTCTAATAAAAAACATATCGGAAGATACTCCCAAATCATTGGTTTTGGCAGAAGTTAATAAAAAAACAATTGTGTTTCTGTCTCCGATTTCTTCAATTACACTAATGAAACGTAGTAAAGATTTTTTAGATACTTCACATTATAGGCTAAAAAACAAGGGGGAAACTAAGTGACCAACCAGGAGAAGAACAACATTAATAATCATTATGATGAATCGGATATACAAGTTCTAGAAGGCATGGAAGCTGTACGAAAGCGGCCTGGTATGTATATTGGAAGCACCGGTATTCGCGGCTTACACCACCTGGTATATGAAATTGTTGATAATAGTATGGACGAAGCTCTGGCAGGCTTTTGTGATCGTATTCATGTAATTATTCATAAAGATTTGTCTGTCAGTGTTATGGATAACGGCAGAGGTATACCGGTAGGTATTAATCCGAAATATGGTATACCTGCAGTGGAAATTGTTTTTACCATGCTCCACGCCGGTGGTAAATTCGGAGGAGGAGGATACAAGGTATCCGGAGGTCTTCACGGAGTAGGAGCATCTGTGGTAAATGCTCTTTCTGAGTGGATGGTGGTAAATGTCAGGAATGATGGTAAGGAATATCAAATTGAATTTGAACGGGGAGTTACTACATCTCCACTCAAGGTAATAGGAGAGAGTGAAGAAACTGGTTCAAAAATTCATTTTAAGCCAGACCACCTAATATTTGAAGAATTGGATTTCACCTATGATATATTAAAAAAACGTCTGCGGGAAATGGCATTCCTGAACAAGGGAATAACCATAATTCTGGAAGATGAGCGGGAAGATATATACAATGAATTCTATTATGAAGGCGGTATTGTATCCTTTGTGGAATACCTGAATAAAAACAGAACTGCACTGCATAACCCGCCTATTTATATTACCGGTGAAAAAGAAAATGCAACTCTGGAAATTGCCTTGCAATATAATGATTCATTTATAGAAAATATTTATTCCTTTGCAAATAATATCTCTACCCCAGAAGGGGGAACTCATCTGGTAGGGTTTAAGTCGGGTCTTACCAGGACAATCAATGACTATGCCCGAAAAACAAATGTTTTAAAGGCAGGTGATCCAAATTTCTCCGGTGAGGATACTCGTGAAGGGCTGACAGCAATTATCAGTGTTAAGCTTACCGAGCCTCAATTTGAAGGCCAAACAAAAACCAAATTGGGTAACAGTGATATAAGAGGCTTTGTGGAAAATATTATCAATGAACGTTTTTCTGTTTTCCTGGAAGAGAACCCGTCAGTAGCCAAATTGATAGTAGAGAAAGCCCTGAGTGCTTCAAGAGCCAGGGAAGCTGCCAAGAAAGCCCGTGAGTTGACCAGGAGAAAGAGTGTACTGGAAAGTGCATCTTTGCCAGGTAAGCTGGCTGACTGTTCTGAAAAGGATCCTGCTCTGTGCGAAATATTCATCGTAGAGGGAGATTCTGCTGGCGGATCTGCCAAGCAGGGCAGAGAGCGAAAGTATCAGGCAATTCTTCCCCTAAGAGGTAAGATTCTAAACGTTGAAAAAACCAGACTTGACAGAATTCTGGCTAATGAAGAGATAAAGGCTATGATTACTGCATTCGGTGCAGGTGTAGGCAGTGAATTTGATGAAACCAAGTTGAGATATCATAAAATTATCTGCATGACCGACGCAGATGTAGACGGCAGTCATATTCGTACTCTGCTTCTTACCTTTTTCTACAGGTTTATGCCTCCCTTGATAGAAAACGGGTATGTGTATATAGCTCAACCCCCCCTTTATAAGGTAGCAAAAAATAAAAAGGAATTCTATGTTTACAGCGACCAAGAACTAGAGGAAAAACTGGAGGAAATCGGGCGGGACGGAGTTGAGTTGCAGAGATATAAAGGTCTCGGTGAAATGAACCCGGAGCAACTTTGGGAAACTACTATGAATCCAGAAACTCGTACTATTTTGCGGGTGGAATTGGAAGATGCCATATCCGCCGATGAAACATTCAATATCCTGATGGGGGACAAGGTTGAGCCCAGGCGGGAGTTTATTGAAGCCAATGCAAAAAAGGCTAGAAATCTGGATATTTAACTGGAATTACCTATCAGAACACATAACATAAAATGATTTTATATTTCTAATCGGAAATAAGAAGGAGAAACAAGGTAAATGGATTCATTGAATCAAAGAATAATAGATGTTGACCTGGAACAGGAAATGAAAAAGTCGTACATCGACTACGCTATGAGTGTTATCGTAGGTCGTGCCCTCCCTGATGTACGAGACGGTTTAAAACCAGTTCATCGCAGAATTTTATTTTCCATGCATGAGCTGGGCATGACTTCGGATAAACCTTACCGGAAATCAGCAAGAATTGTGGGTGATGTACTGGGTAAATACCATCCCCACGGAGATACGGCTGTATATGATGCCATGGTTCGCCTGGCACAGGAATTTTCTACTCGTTATCCATTGATAGACGGCCATGGAAATTTTGGTTCCATAGACGGTGATTCTGCTGCAGCAATGCGTTACACCGAAGCCAGGATGGCAAGAATTACAACTGAAATGCTGGCGGATATCGGAAAAGAGACAGTAGATTTTATGCCTAACTTCGATGAATCGCTGAAAGAGCCAGTTGTATTACCTTCCAGATTTCCCAACTTATTGGTAAATGGTTCCTCTGGTATTGCGGTAGGAATGGCAACTAACATCCCACCTCATAATATGGGGGAAGTAATCGATGGAACTATTGCTTTAATTGATAATCCTGATGCAGATTTGGATGAAATCACCAAACACATTAAAGGCCCTGATTTTCCAACTGGTGGGCTGATTTTAGGCAAATCTGGAATTAGGGATGCTTACCGCACAGGAAGAGGCCGTATTGTGGTAAGAGCAAAAACTGAAATTCAGGAATTACCCAATAATCGCTCTCGAATTGTGGTTACTGAAATTCCCTATCAGGTTAATAAGGCAAAATTGATAGAAAAAATTGCTGATCTGGTTAAGGATAAAAGACTGGAAGGCATTTCTGATATTCGGGATGAATCCGACAGGAACGGAATGTCCATTGTTATTGACATAAAAAGGGATGTTAACCCTAATATTGTACTAAACTATCTTTATAAGCATACCCAATTGCAGGATACCTTTGGAGTTATTATGTTGGCTCTTGTGAATAATGAGCCTAAGGTAATGAACATTAAGGAAGTTCTGACCCATTATATCAATCATCAGAAAGACGTTGTTACAAGGCGAACTCAATATGAATTAGACAAGGCAGAGGCCAGAGCGCATATTCTCGAAGGTCTGCTCACTGCTTTAGATCATATAGATGCTGTTATTTCATTGATACGTGGTTCTCGTACAGCTCAGATTGCTAAAGAAGGCCTGATGACTAAGTTCAATTTATCCGAAAAACAGGCACAGGCAATTTTGGATATGCGTCTGCAAAGGTTGACTGGATTGGAGCGGGAAAAAATTGAGGGTGAACATGCAGAGCTTTTAAAAACAATCCAGTATATGAAGGATGTATTGTCCAATGAAGAGCTGCTTCTTGGTATCATCAAGGATGAACTGCTTACTATCAGGAATAAATACAATGATTCAAGAAGAACTGAGATCATACCTCATCAGGATGAAATTGACATTGAGGATTTAATTGATGAGCATGATGTGGTAGTTACTTTGACTCATTATGGATATGTAAAACGAACTCCTCTTAATACCTATCGAACTCAGCGCAGAGGAGGAAGGGGAATAACCGGACTGCAAACCCGGGAAGAAGATTTTGTGGAAGATCTCTTTATCACATCCACTCATCAGCGATTGCTCTTCTTCACTTCCAAAGGAAAGGCCTATGAGCTTAAGGCATACGAGATTCCAGAAGCCGGCCGTAATGCCAGAGGAACAGCTATTATAAATCTATTGCAAATGGATCCAGGTGAGAGGATAGAAGCGTTTATTCCCATTAAAGATGAACATTTTGAGAAGGATTTATACTTGCTAATGGCTACCCGGAATGGATTGGTAAAGAAAACACCTTTAAATGACTTTGCCAATATTCGGAAGTCTGGAATTATTGCTATTACTTTGAGGGAAGACGATGAGTTAATTAGAGTAATCCTTACTGATGGAGATCAGGAAATTATTATGGCTACCCGATATGGCCAATCCATAAGGTACCATGAAAGCGATGTCAGAGCTATGGGCCGAACTGCCATGGGCGTAAAGAGCATGGATCTTCAGGCTGGAGATTATGTAATTGATATGGAACGACTGATAGAGGATGCAGATGTTCTCAGTATAAGCGAAAATGGTTTTGGAAAACGTACCCATGAAAGCGAATACCGGTCTCAGAACAGAGGCGGCAGAGGTATAAAAACTATGAATATTACTGAGAAAACAGGTGAGTTGTCTGCTCTCAAAGTGGTAACCGGGGAAGAAGACCTGATAATAATTAACTCCGAAGGCGTTATTATCCGAATTGACACCAATGAAATTTCCAGAACCGGTCGAAATACCCAGGGTGTAACTCTTATGCGTGTGGAAGAAGATGGGCATATTGTGTCTGTTGCAAAAGCTAAGAAGGAAGAGGATGAAATTCCAGACAACGATGAAGAAATACTTTCCGATGATAATAATGGGTCAGAGGAAGATAGTGGAATAGTATTGCCTTTTGCCGATGGAAATACAGAACAAAATAAAGATAGTTCATTGGAAAGACTGTTAGAACGGGCGCAGGAGCCTGAAGATGAAGATGATAGGGATAACTAGTCTATTACCTTCTACATTCAATGAAAAGGGGTATAATGGATAGAGATAGGCTGCCATTTGATAATTTATAAGCGGAGGATTAGGGAGTATGGAGATACGTGTAGTAAAAATACAAGAGCCTAAAGTTAAACCAAATGACAATGAATTAGGGTTTGGGCAATATTTTACTGATCATATGTTTGTTGTAGACTATGATGTGGACAAGGGATGGTATGATCCCAGAATAGTTCCCTACGGGCCTTTTGAGGTAGAGCCTTCCTGTATGGTGTTCCACTATGGCCAAGCCATATTTGAGGGCATGAAGGCGTATTTGAACAAGGATGGGGAAGCTGTTACCTTCCGACCCTTTTTCAATATTAAACGACTTAATCGTTCAGCTGAGCGGCTTTGTATTCCTCAATTGGATGAGGATCTGGTATGGGAAGGACTTAAAAAGCTTTTGCAGCTGGATAAGGAATGGATTCCTAATAGCGAAGGAACTTCTCTGTACATCCGTCCCTTTGTTATAGCTACCGACTCCCATTTAGGTGTTAGTCCTTCTAAAACATATAAGTTTTTCATTATCCTTTCTCCTGTAGGAGCTTATTACAAAGAAGGTTTGAAGCCGGTAAAAATATATGTTACCGATAAATATGTCCGCGCAGCGAAAGGCGGGGTAGGGTTCACCAAAACTGCAGGCAACTATGCTGCCAGTCTCTATGCAGCAGAGGAAGCTGCAAAAAAGGGATATACTCAGGTGTTGTGGTTGGATGCCAAAGAGAATAAGTATGTAGAAGAAGTAGGCACCATGAATATTTTCTTTAAGATAAAGGATGTACTTATAACGGCTCCGCTGGACAGTGGAACCATATTAGGCGGGGTGACCCGGGATTCTGTTATCCAACTGGCTGAGGAAATGGGATATACCGTAGAACAAAGGTCTCTTTCTATTCAAGAGGTATACGATGCCTATGAGGCAGGAGAACTGGAGGAAGTTTTCGGAACTGGTACAGCAGCGGTTATTTCACCGGTAGGTGTTCTGAATTGGAATGATCGAATAATAGAAATCAATGAAGGTAAAATGGGAGTAGTGTCCCAAAAATTATATGATAAAATTACAGCTATTCAATACGGCAAGGAACAAGATAAATACGGTTGGATAGAAAAAATTTAGTATATTTCATTAATTAAGCTTACTAAACTCCTTTTTTGGGTAACTATATGCTAAAGAGTTACCTGAAAGGAGAAATAAAATGAATAAAAGAACTGGTTTAGTAACTATGGGTGGGAATCAGGTTACCCTAATCGGCAATGAGGCAAAACCAGGGGATAAGGCTCCTGATTTTACAGTATTAACTGGAGACTTACAGCCTTACTCTTTGAAAGATGCTGGAAATAAAGTCAAGATTATCAGTGTAGTACCTTCATTGGATACCGGCGTATGTGAAATGCAAACCCTGCGTTTCAATAATGAAGCTTCTAAGCTGAAAGATACAGTTATATTGACTATCAGTGTGGATCTGCCCTTTGCACAAAAAAGATTTTGTGAAGCTAATTCTGTAGAAAATGTAGTTGTTCTGTCAGACCATAAGGATTTGTCCTTTGGAATGAATTATGGTTTTGTATTGGAAGAACACAGGCTGCTAAGCAGAGGAATTGTGGTGTTGGATAGGGACAATACCATACGATATGTAGAGTATGTGAAGGAAGTGCGGGAGCATCCTGATTATGAAAAAGCCTTGGCAGAGGCAGCCAAGCTGGCATAAAATGACGTTATGTCATTTTTACTTAGGAAATGCTGCGAATTAGGCAGCTGATTTAGAGCTAGACAAATATTCCTTGACTATTATTAAGTGGTCATTTATTACAATATAATCAACAATAATGTGGTATTGGAGTTTGGAGAACATATATGTTTGAGTTATCCGCTATATCAGCAGATAATAAAAAGGAATTTTATAAGGAATTAAACAGCATGTTGGCAGGCTTAATTGGAGATGAATCCGATTGGCTTGCCAATGCGGCTAATGCTGCATCGCTTTTATATCAGATGCTGCCGGAAATAAATTGGGCAGGCTTTTATCTATTTAAGGGTGGCGAACTTGTTTTAGGCCCATTTAATGGTAAACCTGCCTGTGTTCGTATTCAAATGGGTAAAGGTGTATGCGGTACAGCGGCGCATACGGGTAAAATTCAGCTAGTAGAAGATGTTAATCAATTTCCGGGGCATATTGCCTGTGATGCTGCATCTCAATCTGAGATTGTACTGCCAATATATCAAAATGATAGATTGGTTGGAGTGCTGGATATTGACAGCCCTATAAAGGCTAGATTTAATAATGATGATGCAGAAGGGTTATCCGGATGTATAGATATATTAAATCAGCACATAAACTGGCCTGAATTTGACTGATATATAGTGATTTTTATTAGTACATAGACACAATCCATATTAATATAATAAATTTGAAGCAGATGAACTCTGCAAACTAAATCAACTAACTAAAGAAGTCTTTTGAACTTATTTGTATTTTAAGAATAGAGGCTTCTTTTTTATTTTAGATTTAACCATAATCTGAAATCTATATTGACAATTTGGTCTATTGGGCATAGCCTTATATAAAGGCTGAAGCCAGATAGGCCAAGTAGGTGGGCGTTCTTGCCGTAATTTTTGTCATTTTTATTAGTGGCCAGAAATTAAGTAACCATAAAGCTGTAGATTGAAATATTCAAGGGGGTGTAGAAAATTAGGAATATATTAAATTATAAAAAGCATAGGTTTTGGATTGCTGCTGTTACTGTGATAATAATAGCTACAGTCTGTGTTGGCTTATTAACTAACCCAGTTAAAAATGGTAATGCTATGGTGAATGATAGCCCAAACCCAACAACAACTCCTTATTCTAATAATCTTGCAGCAAATTATGAACAGGAAGAAAACAAGTCTGAAGGAACAATTAATACACCGGAAGAAATTCCAGAAATAAATGATACAGATCAAAATAATAATGAAAATACTGATAAGAATCGAAATCAGCCAATTGAAAATGATATTGCAGAATACATTAGCTATGATTATGTTGACAGATCAATATATATTGCAGGATTAAAAATTTTTGAAGAATTCAGCACAGAAGAATTTGGTTATTCAAACGAAGGTAATTGCTCAATTATTGAAAATGAAAACACATTGAGATTCGGCATAACCACAGCTACAGGGTCTATCACTGGTACTCTAGATGGATCTACAGTTTATTTTAAAATGGATCTTGATACAAATAAAATTATTGAAAAAGAATTTGGACCCGCTCCTGACTATGATGAATTAGGGATGACAGAATTTAAACAGTATAGTGGAATGACAATTGAACTTAGTGACGAACGTATGGCTGAGATTGGGGTGTATTTTAAGGAGTATATATTGAAGATAGAAGCAGGAGGATTCTTGCCTGGGGAGATGAATTAATAAAAAATATAGCTAACAAGACAAAAGTTATTTGACTGTAAACAGACTTCATAGTTTATGCTTAAGGCAACAAATAGGAAAGGGCACAGGTTATGAAGATAAAAGAGATAGAAGAGCTCACTGGGATGGAAAGAGCAAACATACGGTTTTATGAGCGGGAAGGGCTTATTACACCAAAGCGCATGCAAAATGGATATAGAGATTATTCTGACCATGAGGTGCAAATGCTTTTACGTATTAAGCTTCTGCGAAGCCTTCATGTTTCATTGGATGAAATCAAGGCTCTTAAAGATGGAAATAAGAGTTTAGCAGATATTCTTTCCTATCAAATTGCCAAGCTGGAACAGGAAAAACAAGATGCTTCTTATGCACAAAATGTATGTCGAGCTATTCAAGAGGACAAGGTAACTTTCTTTAATTTAGATGCTAAAAAATATCTTGATGATATTAATAGGACAATGAAAGAAAGAAGCAGCTTATATTTTACTGTGAAGGGTGATGATCTTCCCCAGGTATATCATCCGTGGCGCAGATATCTTGCTAGAATGTTAGACATATTTATATACAGTATAATTTGGTGGGCTTTTTTGGCTTTTGTCTTTCACTCAAATATAGCTACTAGAAGCAATATTGAGAATTTACTTCATTCTTTTATAGTACTTACTATAATGTTATTTGTAGAGCCCTTATGGCTTCATTTGTTTGGAACAACTCCAGGAAAGGCAATTTTTGGACTTAGGATAGAAAATCCAGATGGAAGTAATATTTCATATAGTGAAGGCTTACAGAGAACATGGGGAGTGATTGGTTATGGAATGGGATATAATCTCCCAGTCTATAGCACTATCCGCATTTGGAAAAGTTACAAGCTATGCAGTGACAATGAAATACAGCCATGGGATGAGCATATTTCATACACCATAAAGGATACAAAAAAATATCGGAGTGTGCTATATATTGGTGCTTGCGTAGCCTTATGCGCTGTACTGATAACCATTTTTTTTGCACAACAACTTCCCCCTAACAGAGGCAATTTGACAATAGCAGAATTCGTAGAGAATCATAATTATTATGCCAAATATCATGGTATAGATCTTGGCAATGAATACCTGAATAAAGATGGGGAGTGGGTGAAGAAGGCAGAAAAGGAAGGTGGCGGCACATTTCATTATGAAATTGGTTATGCAGAAAAACCGGAATATCATTTTGCAGTGAAAAATGGATATGTAACTGGTGTTTCATTTACTATAGAAACCAAGAATAATGATGATTGGATTAATTCTTATAATAAGCATATGATTCTGGCTTCACTTGCTTTTGCTGGTGCACAGGATAAAATGAGGTTGTTTTCAAACATTCCTAACCGAATATCAGAGCAAATAGAAAACAATACTTTTAAGGATTTTCAATTTGACGAGGCTGGTATTACTTTTGCATGTGATGTTGAGTATAGCGGCTATGAAGATTGGAATCTTGAATATCTTTTTCCAGAGGAATATGTAGAAGAAACTTATTTCAAATTAGTTTTTTCCATGAACAAGTGATATACATCAATATACTATGATATAGGAGAAAGTAAAAATAGATGAGCAATAAAGCAAATATTGATCGGAATAACTTATTAGAAGTATTATCTATGTATAATATAAATGAGCAAATCTCTATAAATGAGCAAATCTCTGATTTTAGTTTTTTTATAAACTGGTATGATAATAATGCATCTGAGATGAAAGTAATTACCAAAGTTACCTTTTCTGATAGAATGCCGCTTGTAATTAAATTTGTAAATGAAAAAAAGCATCCACCCAAGATCATTGAAAATCAAAGTATTTTTTCCGAGCATTTAAGAAGCCAGGGGATTTTAACACCTAAAAGGTACATGAGTAATAAGAAGTATTGCATTAAATATGAACTGAATAATATGCCAGTATATGTAACCGTTGAGGATTATTTTGGAGATGAGATAAAGACCATTGATTTTAACCTGGCATTCAAGATTGGCCAACTTTTAGCTAGGATTCACAGGATATCACAAAAAGGCAAGTGCCACATCGGAGCCGGTACGATTTTCAATGTTACAGGATATAACGAAGTAAGTGGATATGATTGTTTTACTGAGCTTGGTGAAGCTGAAAAAATAGATTCGGTGATGTACCAAAAGATAAAATCACTGTACCAGAGGAAGCTGGATAAAATTAATGAGGTATGGGATAAGCTGCCCAAATCTGCTACCCAGGGAGATATTTCTATTAACAACCTTACTTTAGTTGGAGATGAAATAGGAATTTTTGATTATAACATTGCAGGAGATGAGACACTTGTCGGGGACATGGTGCTAGAAGGGCTGCTGACAGCAAATGAAATGGATTTGTCGGATGGGTTAACGGATAAAGATCGACCAAAGTTGTTCAAATGTTTTTTCCGTGGTTACGTAAATGAAAGACAATTGACAGAAAAAGAAATGAGTATATTTAATGAAATATACTCAATTTCATCTGCCTTATGGTTTACAAAAATCAAATACAATGAAGATTCACTAGCTAAATTAGTGGAACGGAATGAGCATCAAAAAGTGAATTCATTACTTCAAGAAATCTACGTTACCCTATGTCAAAATGATTTCCAATTTTTAAGATAGCTGATAAAAAGAACTATTCAAGCGGGTTTTCCATAATGCCCAGGAAAAGAGGTGCGCCAGTTACCTCATCTACAATACCGTAAATAAATGGCCGGTCAAATATTAATTGAATTTCTGGATCCATACCAGCGCTTGTAACTCTCATTTCCACTGATGTTACTGCAGAAGCTTCCGTTCCCAATTCATCTACCCGGCAAAATGTTTTATGACGTACTTCACCTATATACAGGTTTTCTCTAGCGTCCCCTGGGTTTTCGAGCATGAGAGAAAAGTCAGCACTATTTGGATCAAAAGCAATTTCCATGCCCATGTTGGACAACTCATCATTAAGTTCAGCTTTCTCTCCCATTACCCGTAGAATAGAGATATAATCACGGCATGCTTCATTAAATTCTTCAGATGAAATATTAGCTGCCTTCAAAGTATCCAGCATGGCCTGACGGGTTTCACCGTCGGATCCGTTGTATGTCATACCTAATGCCAGATAAACAGAAGCTGGGGAAATCAGAATATTTCCCTGATTTTCAGAGGAAACCTGAAATAAGCCCCATGCAAAATCAAGCAGGGAGCTTCGAAATGCACTATCTATTTTATCAGGAGCATCAGGCCAGGGCATACTGCTGTCTACTTTTAACTCAGTATTATATTCTCTGCTGTCTAACTCATTTTTTATAGGAGTACATGCTGTAACCAACATCAATATTATCATTAATGATGCTATTAATCTGTTTTTTATTTTACACAAAACAATCAACTCCCTATTTTGTGTTAAAGTTAATTAGCTATATAAGGGTCTACTTTATAATGCTCACCGGCTTTTACCAACATAGACGCGATATTGTGACTTTTGTTTCGATTATGATATTTAAAGTAATAATTAATAATCCACATTATTATCAGCTTGCAGGACTAAATATCCATAGCATGTGGAAAGTATGGGATAAATCCTGTGGATAATGTGGATAGAAGTGGGGATTAATTAACATAAAATATATCCCTTTAAAACAATACTGTGGATAAGTAGCGCCTTATCCACAGTATCCACATAGTTGTTAACATAAAATATAAACTTTTCCTATATATCAGATGGGATTACCTGGTATAATTCGTTCTTTTTGCATGAACCTGAATTAACTCTAATACCTTTTCGATACCATTGTTAGTGCCGCTTTCTTCCATAGCCTTAATATATTTTTCCCTGTTATGAAAAAGATCCACAATGTGATCGTATAGGGTATCCTCCGTCATGCTTTCCTGCTCCAGAACCTTACTGAAGCCCTGTTTCTGGAAGGAACGGGCATTTAAGATCTGATCTCCCCGACTGGCAGAGAGGGGAAGAGGTATGAGCAGGGCAGTTTTTTTCAATGCAAGGAATTCGAAAATTGAGTTAGCACCAGCGCGGGAAACTACTAAATCTGTTAATGCCAATAAATCTGGCAGTTCATCACTCACATATTCAAATTGCTTATAACCTGGATAGTTATCCAGGGCAGAATCAAAGTTTCCATTACCACATATATGAATAATATTAAAGCGCCTGGTCAATTTGCTTAATAGTGACCTGATAGTTTGGTTTATAGCAACTGCTCCCAGGCTGCCGCCCATTACCAATATTACCGGTTTATCCTCTACAAAACCGCAGATTCGCTTACCTCTGTCTGCTTTTCCTGCAAACAATTCTTTTCGAATAGGAGTGCCTGTATGAACAGCCTTTCCCTCGGAAAAGTGCTCGACGGTTTCCGGAAAGGTAGTACATACTACTTTTGCAAACTTTGTAGCAATTTTATTGGCCAGCCCCGGGGTAATATCTGATTCATGGACGATAACCGGTATGCGGTTGAGCCAACCTCCCATTACTACTGGAACTGAGACAAAGCCTCCCTTGGAAAAGATAATTTCCGGCTGTATTTTTCGAATCAGATTAACCGATTGCCCAATGCCTGCTATAACTCGGAAGGGGTCGGTTAGGTTTTTGATATCCACATATCTTCTCAATTTGCCGGATTTTATACTATGATAGTTAACGCCGGGAATTTCAGAAATAAGTTTATGTTCAATTCCGTCTTTAGTTCCAATATAATGGATTTCCCATCCCTGATTTTTAAGCTCAGTTATCAGTGCAATATTGGGAGTAACATGGCCGGCGGTTCCTCCTCCGGTTAATACAATTCTTTTCAAGCTGGCACCTCCTGCTTTACCATTTACAGCACTTGAAATATAGCTGGTACATTCTATTTACATTAGGCACATGATATTACAAAGTCCTAAAAGCATTAAAAAGAAAAAACTATCAAACCTGCTCAGGTGCATGAAGGCCGATTAAACGCAGACCATTGAAAAGAGTTGATTTTGCAGCTTGAACCAATGCCAGCCTGGCATTTCTTAGCGCTTGATCTTCCACCAATATAGGATGTTCATGGTAGAATCGGTTGAAATCCTGAGCAACATCTACAAGATATCGGGTAAGTATGGAGGGCTCTAAAACGTCCAATGCCTGCATAACCTTTTCAGGGAAATCTGCCAGGGTTTTTACTAACCTGAATTCTTCATTTGATGAAAGCAGATTACTGTCAAAGTCATAGCCTGCTTCAACACATGCATCGCCGGCTTTTCGCAGTACACTGCATGCTCGGGCATGGGTGTATTGTACATAGGGGCCGGTTTCACCATCAAAATTCAGAACTTCATCCCAGGAGAAGGATACATCCTTTATCCGGTTACTGAACAGGTCACTGAAGATGACAGCTCCTACTCCCATTTGCTTTGCTACTTCATGTTTGTTTTCAAGGTTTGGGTTCTTTTCTTCTATGGTTTCCAGGGTTTTTTCAATAGCTTTTGAAAGAATTTCTTCCAGCAGCACAACTTTACCGGTTCTGGTAGCCAGCTTTTCACCGCCGATACTTACGGTGCCAAAGGGTACATGGTATAAATCCTTATGCCATTCATAACCCATTTTTTCTATTACCTTGAACCATTGCTTAAAATGAAGGCTCTGAGATACACCGGTAACATAAATGCACTTTTCAAAGTCATAGGTATTTTTCCTATAGATTGCTGCTGCAATATCCCGGGTGGCATAAAGGGTACTTCCGTCGGATTTTAGGATCAGGCAGGGAGGCAAATCATCCTCTTCCAAATCTACTATCATTGCTCCCTGGCTTTCTTTTAATAATCCTTTATCCTTCAATTCCTGGATAGCTGGTTGCATTTTATCATTATAGAAGGATTCACCATTATATGAATCGAACTTTACATCCAACAGGTCATAAATTTTTTGATATTCCTCCATACTGATGTCTATGAACCATTTCCATAATTGCAGGGCTTCCTCATCACCCTGTTCCAAGCGGACGAACCACTGTCTTGCTTCTTCTTCAAGTTCAGGATTTTGTTCTGCCTCCTGATGGAATTTCACATAAAGTGATACTAATTCCTTGACCAGTCCTTTATTAACAGCCTCTTCACTGCCCCAGTGCTTGTATGCAGCAATAAGTTTACCGAATTGAGTTCCCCAATCTCCCAGGTAGTTGATACCAACACAGCGATAGCCTGAAAACTCAAATATTCGATATAGGGAATTTCCAATAGAGGTAGAACGAAGGTGGCCTACATGGAAGGGTTTAGCTATATTAGGAGAGGAATAATCAATAACAATGGTTTTTCCCTTTCCTATGTCAGAGGAACCATAATCTTTTCCTGTTTCCAGTATATAGCTTAATGTTTTTTCAATAAAATGATTGCGATTTAGAAAAATATTTAAGTAACCGCCTACACATTCAATTCTTTCTATATGCTCGTTTTCCTCAACAGCTGCTGCCAATTCCTCAGCAATTTGAACAGGAGATTTCCTCAATACCTTGCTTAGTTTAAAGCAGGGCAAAGCAAGATCTCCCATTTCTGCATTGGGCGGTACTTCCAGCATATCGTGTATTTGTTGAGAATCCAGATCTGTGACATGAGGTGTCAACAGCTTGGAAACTTCTAATTTTGCATCATACATTGTGCTAAGCCTCTTTTCATTTAACATTTGTTAAGTAAAACATTTATACATAGCTTTATATTAAGTTCAATGACAAAAGTACTAAAAGTACTATTTTATAAAGTGGGACATTAGAGATTGTCCTGATGAATATGCTAAATCGCTTTCTTTAGCAGCAAATTCATCGTAGCTTTTTATAGCTCCTGTACTTTCCTTAGTTTTATGATATAGGGCAAAAGGTACAGGATCATGGGTATGGGTGCGGAGAGACAAAGGTGTAGCATGATCAGGTAAAAGCAAAATCTTGTAATCCTCATACTCTTCCATACCTTTTAATATTGTTCCCAGAACAAGTTCATCAATGAGTTCAATGGATTTAACCTTATTATGTATTTCATTACGGTGGCCACATTCATCAGGTGCTTCTATATGAATATAAACAAAATCTTTTCCATTTTTCAGAGCATTAAGTGCAGCTTCTGCTTTTCCAACATAATTAGTATGGAAATTGCCTGTGGCCCCTTCTATATCAATAGACTCCATACCGGCACATAAGCCCAAACCTTTTACCAGGTCTACTGCTGAAATCACAGCACCTTTAAGACCATATTTCTGGTAAAATGAAGGTATGGCCGGCTTCCTGCCTTGTCCCCAAATCCAAATGGAATTGGCAGGGCGCAGACCTTTACGCACTCTTTCCTTGTTAACGGGATGATTAGTGAGAAAGTGGGTACTTTCCTGCATCATTTCAAGAATAATTTCAGAATTTCTACCCTTGGGAAGATAGGAATCTATCTTTTTTTCTACAATATCATGGGGAGGAGTTAAGTCAAGGTCCGTGGAACCGTCTTTCCAAAGCAGACAATGCCGATAGCTGACCCCTGTGTAAAAGGTAAGAAAATCATTTTCAAAATGTTTTTTTACTTCTTCTATCAGCTGGGAGGCCTCATGGGTAGAAATTTCATCAGAGCTATGATCCAGCATTATACGGTCTCCATAGTTATCAGCTTCTGATAAAGTTACCAAATTGGTTCGAAAGGAAACATCATTAGCATCCATGGGTACGCCCATACTTATTGCTTCCAGGGGAGAGCGCCCAGTATAGTATTTTTCTGGATCATATCCTAATACCGATAGATTGGCTACATCACTGCCCGGTGGAAGTGATGGTGGTATAGTATGCACCAGTCCTGATTCACCTTTGGCGGCCAGAAAATCCATATTGGGTTTATTAGCGGCTTGGAGGGGTGTTTTATTGCCCAATTCCGCAACAGGATAATCTGCCATGCCGTCTCCCAGAATTACGATATATTTCATATGCTGATCCATTCCTTTTACTGCATGTTTATGCAAAAGCTGTTTGCTTCAATCATTATAACAGTTTGGCGGGGATGGGACAAGGCATTGAATCTACCTTGACAGAATTTAATCCTGCATATTATACTTAATGCGAAAATATGTCTGAATTTTAGCATTTTAGCTCTACTTTGAAGGGTTTTATGATATACAGGGAGGAAATAATCATGAGCGAAATAAGAACCAGGTTTGCACCCAGTCCTACTGGGTATCTCCATATAGGCGGGCTACGGACTGCTCTTTATACTTATCTTATAGCACGAAAAAATAAGGGAAAATTTTTACTTAGAATAGAAGATACCGATCAGGAGCGCCTGGTAGAAGGTGCTACGGAGGTAATTTACAATACGCTTAAACTGGTGGGTCTAAAGCATGATGAAGGGCCGGATATCGGGGGACCTTACGGGCCTTATATTCAATCGGAGCGAAAGCCCATTTATCTAAAGTATGCAAAGGAATTGGTTGAAAGGGGAGGAGCATATTATTGCTTCTGCTCCAAAGAACGGCTGGACAGTCTGCGGGAAAAATCCGCTAAAGACAATACAGCCTTTGGGTATGATCGGCATTGCAGGAACCTGTCCCAGCAAGAAGTTGAAGAGAAACTTAAGTCCGGTGTGCCCTATGTAATTCGCCAGAAGGTTCCAACTTCCGGTACTACCAGCTTCCAAGATGAGCTGTTTGGAACTATTACTGTAGATAATGAAACCTTGGAGGATGGAATACTATTAAAGTCAGATGGTATGCCTACTTATAATCTGGCTAATGTAATTGATGATCATCTTATGAAAATAAATCCGGTGGTCAGGGGCAGCGAATACCTTTCTTCCACACCAAAATATAATCTGATCTATGAAGCTTTTGGTTGGGAGATACCCAAATATATTCACCTGTCGCCGGTTATGAAAGAGCCTGGGAAGAAGCTTAGCAAGCGAGACGGAGATGCTTCATTTGAGGATTTCCACTCCAAGGGCTATCTGAAGGAAGCCATTCTAAACTATGTTGCTCTGCTAGGCTGGAGCCCTGGAGATGACAGAGAGTTCTTTACCCTTGAAGAGCTTGAGGAAACTTTTGACATAAAGGGCTTAAGTAAATCTCCTGCCATTTTTGATATTAATAAGCTGCGTTGGATGAACAGTGAATATATAAAAAAATTAAATCCGGATGATTTTCATGAAATGGCTCTGCCTTATTATAAGAAAGCAGGCCTACCCCTTGAAATGAACCTAAAGCGGATCAGCTCTTTAATTCAGAGCAGGACAGAGGTTCTTAACGAGATACCGGACATGGTGAGATTCTTGAAAGAACTGCCTGAATATGATGTAGAGCTGTTCGTTCACAAGAAAAGTAAAACAACATTGGAAAATTCCCAAGAAAACCTGACTAAGGTAATAGATTTGTTAAGCGGTTTGGAAGAGTGGAATGAGGAAACATTACACAAGGCCTTGTTTGACTTTATTGCTGAGCTGGGTGTAAAAAACAGCTTAGTACTATGGCCGGTTAGAATAGCAGCATCCGGCCAACGGGTTACTCCGGGAGGGGCTATTGAGATTTTAGGCCTTCTAGGCAGGGAGGAATCAATGAGGCGATTGCAGATTGGGTTGGAAAAGCTCAGGAATTCTCTATAAAACCAGCCTTGAAAATTTGAAACTGATGAAAAAACAATAAATGCATCTCACTGCATCTGGCTGATTAGCTTGATGCAGTTTTTTGCATTGAGTGGCTAATATTAGGCATTACATGTCAAGGTTTTTGCTGATACTTATATATCTCTTAAATAATACTCCTTACTATTAAGGAAGGATTGTAATAGTCTTATGCTTTCCATTTGTTCATATTCAGTTTTTTGAATGGTATTATCTCTTATTTCATATATACAAGCCCTTGGATAAGCTGTCAGAATGGGAGAGTGTGTCGAAATAATCAATTGACAACCCTTTTTTTCAGCTTCCGCCATCAGATTTAGCACTACCAACTGATTAAATGGTGAAAGAGCAGATTCGGGCTCATCCAACAGATAAAGGCCGCCTTCTATAATTCGTGATCCGAAAAAAGTGATAAAGCTTTCCCCGTGAGACTGCTTAGAAATATCTCCCTCATACATGGATTCTATTTCATAAAGTGTTCTATGGTAGGGCATGGAAGCCAAGGATTTTGCATAATCAGAGCGGTTTGCATATTCTTCACTTATATGTGTAAGAGCTTGTCGTGCTTCCTGCTTCATGTCATTCAGTTCATCAATATAGCGAATAAAATCCTCTGCCTGAAAAAAGAAATTTCTTTTCGGTTTTCTAGTCATTTCCAGTCTAAAAAATGATTCAACACTTTTTATGCGACTGAGCTTTGGACTATTGTATGCAGATGCTGTACTACCGTCAATGCGAACAGCATTTAGTTTCAAAGCTAAAATTTCAAGTAATGTAGTTTTTCCTGTGCCGTTTTCCCCTGCCAGAATTGTTATCGGGCTTGTAAAGGACAGGCGGCTTAAGTTTCTAAAAAGTGGAATAGACATAGGATAGGCAGCATAATCGTGTTGGTTACCAATTTGTCGAAGTGCTCGTAAAAATATCATAGAATTTCCCTGCCTTATTTTAGTTAGCAATTTAAACTTCAGGTTTCCATAATTTGAGTAAATAATGTATAATAAGTATATCATGGAGCTGACATCCAGGAAAGGAGCTGTAGGCGATGGGAACTACCATGGAATGCAGATTAGGATGTGGCGCCTGTTGTATTGCTCCATCTATATCTTCTCCCATACCAGGCATGCCTAATGGGAAACCTGCAGGGGTAAGATGTATTCACCTGGATCAAGCTAATATGTGCAAATTGTATGGAATGAAGGAAAGGCCAGCTGTGTGTGTCAGCTTTAAGGCATCCAAAGAAATGTGCGGTCAATCAGCTGAAGAGGCATTAGCATATTTAAGTAAGCTGGAGGAACAAACAGCAATATAGAAAAACTATGAGGTGACTAAATTGAATAATATAGTTGTAGGGCTATTAGGTTTTGGCAATATCGGTACAGGCTTTGCAGCAGTTTTGGAAGAAAATAGAACACAGATAGAAAACACTTTGGGCTGCGGCATTACCATTAAAAAGATTCTGGTAAGAGACCCAGATAAATATAGGAATACAATAGTACCTGACTCATTGTTTACTTCTAATGCAGATGAAATTCTAATAGATCCGGAAATACAAATTATAGTTGAATTAATTGGCGGGGTCCAACCAGCCTATGACTATATAGCTAAAGCCTTGGTAAATAAGAAGCATGTTGTAACCGCAAACAAAGCTGTAATTGCTCTTCATGGAAAAGAATTGTTTGCCTTGGCTGATGAAAACCATGTTAGTATTCGATATGAAGGCAGTGTGGGCGGCGGTATTCCGATTATCGGCTCCCTTACTAAAAGCCTGGCTGCAAATCAAGTTGAAGAGATTGTAGGAATTATCAATGGCACCACAAACTACATACTGACTCGAATGGATGAGGAAGGCATGAGTTTCCAGGATGCTTTAAAGGAGGCACAAGCTAAAGGTTTTGCAGAGGCCGATCCTACTTCTGATATTGAAGGGGAAGATGCAGCCTATAAGTTGTCAATTCTTACTCATGTCGCATTTGGTGTTAATGTAAATCCAAGGGAGATACCTTGTGTAGGTATAGGTCAAATTTCCGAAAAAGAAATAGATTTTGCCAAACAATTGGGATATAAAATTAAATTATTGTCTACAGTAAGAAAGAATGGCGGCTCATTGGATGTACACGTGCACCCCACACTGGTACCTTTTGAACATCCCCTTGCAGCAGTTAGTAATGAGTTTAATGCTTTATATGTAAGAGGCAATGCAGTAGGCGAACTGATGCTGTACGGTAAAGGAGCTGGTTCATTACCAACAGCCAGCGCTGTTTGGGGAGATGTATTAGAAGTAGTAAAAATTATCTGCAACCAAATACATGATAAGAATTCAATTGATATTAAAAATGGTTTCAAACCTGGAATTATCAGTTCTGGATGCAATGCCTATTATATAAGACTTCAGGTTACTGATCAGCCTGGAGTGCTTGGGAAAATTGCTTCTACTTTTGGAAAGAACGATATAAGTCTGGAATCTGTAGTTCAAAGAGGTAGGGGTGGAAAGTCGGTACCATTAATCTTCGTTACTCATGAAGCACCATGGGATAAGATGAACGCTGCATTAAATGAAATAGAGAAAATGAACACAGTTGAAGAAATAGCAAGCATATTGATGGTACAGAGCACGTTATAAAAAAACGTTATGAAAATAGTAAAAACAGTTTAGATTTACTGCGAAGTAAGAATTTAAAGTATATTGACACAAAAAAAGAGCAAGGTAGAAAAGTATCAAACAATGGTTTTACCTTGCTCTTCTGTCTTTTATAATGTTTTTTTCTCATAATGACTCCCTCTGGGATTAGCGTCATCTAATATCTTTTCATATTCTTTTATTTCCCAATGCAGAACAAATGTCAATCCTACCCGTATGGCTGCTATGCCTGCAAGTACTATTAAATTGGGAATTGTCTTTGTGATTATACTAAGGGTGATTTCTGCAGCTAATAAGAACCCCAGGCTCATATTCATACCTTCAGCTAGAGTTAATGATACAAGTCTGTTATTAAACTTAAATCCTCCTTTGATAAAATAAATCAAGGCTCTAATCCCTGAAAAGATAATCATCAGCATCGCTATAATCTCCATACTATAGCCCGTAAAATACACCAATGTTTCTAAAGTTTTATCAAGCATTATTCTTTCCTTCCCAATTCCTTATTGAAATGATTTTTGATATGCATTTAATTGTAGTTTTAAAATCATATCATAAAGGGCAGACTTATTCAATAATTGAGTCTTTTCTTCTATATAGTAGAAAGACTTTATTCGACAATTTTTTATAAAATCCAAATGATTTGTTTATTGACATAATTTTTAGGGTATGTTAGTATATAGTTCCCGCTGAGATGGCGGTTGTCAATCCAGCTACTGTAATTGATAGACGCAAGCCGGATAGATGGAAAAAGATGTTAACAAAATAGTTGTTGACAAATGATTTTAGATTTGCTATGATATAAAAGTCGCGCCGCTGAGAGCGGCAGACAAGAAAGCAAAAGATTGGTCCTTGAAAACTAAACAGTGTAGAAGAAGAATTGAAGTCAATTCTGAGAGGATAACGCGAGGCGAAAGCCAAGCAAAAAGTTTGAGAGCTAATCAAACTAAGTTAAGAATATTTAACTCGAATGAGTTTAATAAATATTTTTAATTGGAGAGTTTGATCCTGGCTCAGGACGAACGCTGGCGGCGTGCCTAACACATGCAAGTCGAGCGGGGTTAAAGTTTTACACTGAGTATTTGATGTGCAAGGTTTGTTGAGAGCCAGCGCATATGCAAAAACAACCTAATTAGTGAGAGTTACAATAAGAGTTTTTGCATTACGCGTAATAGTGCCAACACAAGTTCATTGAGTGCTGAGTGTAAAACTTTAACCTAGCGGCGGACGGGTGAGTAACGCGTGAGCAATCTGCCTCATACAGGGGGATAACAGCTGGAAACAGCTGCTAATACCGCATAAGACCACACTATCGCATGGTAGAGGGG
>FZPS01000013.1_pt276 | contig 50526 bp, 43 predicted proteins | sample 1817821 | NCBI WGS metagenome assembly FZPS01 (sample SAMEA104158645, study PRJEB21678) | metagenome | place: Germany | collected 2015-04-21 | reverse complement strand
GGCTAGCAATATGTTAGGCAGGGAGTGACCTCCTTCTTCAAAAGGCACCTCTATTTCCTTCAGCACCTTTTTCACAGAGGGTTGTATAAAGCCGGCGTCGGAAAGGAACACGTCGTAGCCTTGTTTTTTAGCCAAGACGGCGGCTCCCATTCCGCTTTCCCCACCTCCCAGAATAACCAGCTTGTTGTTCATATCGTGCGGCATTATCTGATTTTTAGAGTGATCACTGTTAAAACGGCAAGCAACAGACTGATAATCCAGAAACGAACGACTACTTTTGGTTCAGCTATGGGTTTTTCCGGATCTTTCAGGCGGATGTTGCCTTCTACTTTTTTTCTGTCGTATATGTAATGGTCGTGGAGCGGAGTACGTACAAAAATCCGTTCTCCGGGTACGACGTCCCCGGAGGTATAGGATCCCTGCTCCATCAATTCTTTCGTTTTACGTATGCGTGTGCGTTTGTACCACCACCGCTGCAGGATAACAGATACGCTTTCCGCCAGGAATACGCCACACAAGATGACCAACAACAATTCCACGCGAATTATCAAAGCAAACACGGCCAAAATGCCTCCCAGGGTTAAGCTCCCCACATCTCCCATAAACACTTGGGCCGGATATGTGTTGTACCACAAAAATCCCACAAGTGCACCTATCAGACCGGCCATGAAAACGACCATTTCTCCCGAATTTGGGATGTACATGATGTTGAGATAACGGGCATAAATGATGTTACCGGACAGGTACGCCAAGATGCCCAGCGTAACCCCGGCTATGACCACCGTTCCTGTGGCCAGTCCGTCTCGGCCGTCGGTCAAGTTTGTACCGTTAGATACGGCCGTAACAATAAAAATGGCCACCAATACGTATACTACCCATCCGGCTTTTTGTCCTGCTTCTCCTTTTAAGGGCGTAAGCCAGGAGTAGTCAAACAAATTGTCTTTGAGAAAAGGGATGGTGGTTTTGGTGCTCTTTACATGGCGGATATCTTCCGGAACAACAACTTGTTCTGTGTCGTTTACGTCTTTTGGAATTTTTCCTAACTCTACAATGACGGCTCTGTCGCTAAAAAACAAAGCCAATCCCACAATCAAACCCAATCCTACTTGTCCGTATATCTTCAGTTTCCCTTTCATGCCGTCGCGGTCTTTGCGCTGCAGTGTTTGCAGAAAACGCATCAGGCGGCCGCCTTCTTTCCCTGCTTTGTAACGAAGTTTGAGCAAGTCGTCTAAAAACCCTATCAAAGAGAGCCAAAGGGTAGAGACGAGCAGCAGCTGTACGTAGAGATTTGTCAAATCGCATAAAAGAAACACAGAAGCAAAGAGCGACAAGAGGATAATGATGCCTCCCATGGTAGGTGTTCCTGACTTGCCGTTTTCTCCGGTCTTGACTGCTTGGTCTGTAATCTGATGCTTTTTCAGACGGGCAATGATGTGCTTACCGGCTATCATAGAAAGAAGAAGCGCTACGATAACGGAAAAAATAGCACGTACGGAAATGTACCGAAACAGACCACTTCCTGGAAAATCTACGTATTGTTTCAAATATTCAAATAGGTGGTATAGCATATCAGCCGGTGTTTAACAATTGGGTAAGTATTTCTTTGTCGTCAAAGTGTTTCTTCACACCTTGTATGTCTTGGTACGTTTCGTGTCCTTTGCCCGCCACCAGGATGACGGCTCCTTTGGGCGCTGTGCGAACGGCTGTTTTGATGGCTTGGTATCTGTCTGTGATGCGCAGGCAGCGCTCTCTGCTTTCTGCCGACAAACCATCCATCATATGGTCCAGGATTGTTTCCGGGTTTTCAAACCGGGGGTTGTCAGATGTAAATACGCAGACGTCTGCGTGTGTGTCTGCTATTTGTGCCATCACAGGCCTCTTGGCGCGGTCTCTATCGCCGCCACACCCCACTACACAAATGAGCTGTTGGCCCGGCAGCAACAATTCACGCAAAGCAGTCAAAGCATTTTTCAACGCATCGGGCGTGTGGGCATAATCTACAACGGCCGTCAAATGGTTGCCGCCACGGACGTACTCCATGCGACCGCTTACTGTTTGCAAAGAGCTCAGACGGCGTAATGTTTCCTTTGCCGGCCTATCCAACAAACGAGCACAGGCGTATACAGACAAGAGGTTGTAGACGTTGTGCATACCAATGAGCGGACTCCAGAGCTCTGTTCCGTCTATGACAATTTGCATTCCTTCCACAGTCCGTTCCAGAACACGGGCGGTGAAGTCTGCCCATTGTTTGCAAGCGTATGTGTGTACGCGGGCGCGGGTATTTTGAATTACTATGTTTCCGTTCCTGTCGTCTGCATTGGTCAAAGCAAAAGCATCAGAGGGCAGGGTATCGAAGAAAGCTTTTTTTGTATCCCTGTATTTGTCAAATGTGTTGTGGTAATCCAGGTGGTCGTGGGTCAGGTTTGTGAAAATGCCCCCTGCAAAATGCAACCCGGCTGTTCTCTGCTGATCTATGGCATGAGAACTGACTTCCATAAAGCAATAGGAACAACCGCTTTGCACCATTTTTGACAGCAGGCGGTTGATGGTCAACACGTCCGGTGTGGTTAAGGCCGTCGGTTCCATCTCTTCTCCCACGTAATTGGCAATGGTGGACAGCAAGCCGCTTTTCAAACCCATTTGGTTGAAGAGCGTATAGAGTAGGGTGGCCGTCGTAGTTTTCCCGTTCGTTCCCGTAATACCTATCAAGGTGATTTTTTCCGAAGGGCAATCATAAGCTTCGTGAGCTATGATACCGAGCGCCTTGCGGCTGTCGGTCGCTTCTATAAACGTTGTGGTAGACGTGTGTGCGTTCATCCACGCAGTATCGTCAAAACATCCCCTTTGGTATAAAACGGCCGCCGCCTTTTTTTGTACCACGTCTCTTATGAACAGGTGTCCGTCAGTTTTGCTTCCCGGCAATGCAGCAAACAGGCTTCCTTCTTGAACGCGACGAGAATCTTGGCAAATATCCGCGATATTGCGATCTACCTGTCCGGTAATCTTACTGTCTAGAAGGGGTTGTATGAGGGTCGACAACTTCATAAGTTTGTTTTTCAGGATGCTTTTTGCGACGCGTTGACAGGAGCGTTCCAATAGGGGTTTGTAATGTATATGTGGTCTGCAATCTTCTTGAATACGGGGGCTGCCCAAGAGGCTCCGTAAAAATTGCCTCGGGTGGGATTGGAATACAAAATGACAATCATGCTGTACATGGGGGCATCTGAAGGGAAAAAACCCACAAAAGACGCTTGGTGTTTCCTGTATCCGTTATGAACATACGCACCGTCGTAGGCAATTTGTGCCGTTCCCGTTTTGCCGGAAATGGGATAACGGGTATCGTGTATTCTACCGGCCGTTCCCTCTTCAACAACACCCTTCAAAGCTTGATGTACGAATTTTAATGTGGAAGAAGTGCATAGCGTACCGCTTAAAGGAGCGTGTTCAAAACGCTCTATTACTTTCCCGTGTTGCATAAGCGATTCTATGAAATAAGGAGTGACCATGCGCCCGTTGTTGGCTATGGCGTTATAAAAGGTCAAGGTGTGGAGCGGTGTCAATTGCATTTCATACCCCATGGCAATCATGGGAAGCGACAATTTGGACCACCCCGGTTCTCCGGGAAAGGGGATCATGGCCCGTCCTTCTCCAAGAAGCTCAATATTCAACTTTTCGTTCAGTTTCATATTGTATAACTTGTTGATGAACTGTTTTTCTCGTTCTCCATATTTGTCAACAACCATCATGGCAAAAGCCACGTTGGAAGATTTCTCGAACGCTTGTTGTACGGTGATGGTTCCCAAGCCACCAGTAGCTTCCCTAAACGTGTTTCCGTAATACCTCCAGCCGGTTTTGCCTGTTCGTATGCTGTCTGTCAATTTTACGTACCCGTCTTCCAAAAGCGCAATCAAAGTGGCCAATTTAAATGTCGATCCGGGGTTGGTGGATTGGCTGATGGCGTAATTGAACGTTTCGTCGTACAGCCCGTTTTTCATTTTTTTCATATTGACAATGGCCCGGATGGCTCCTGTACTTACTTCCATGACAACGGCTGTGGCTCCTTCAAAAATGGAGTCTTTGGCCAATTGCTCTCTCAACGCATTTTCTGCCGCTTCTTGAATTCGGATATCTAAAGTTGTGACTACGTCCAATCCGCTCTTGGGGTCCACATCCGGACGCCCCGATACGGGAACCCACCGGTCGTCTCCGGAACGGCGACGCATCCGTTGTTTGCCAGGATGTCCTTTCAAATAGGTATTGTAAGCGTATTCAATACCTACACCGGCTTCTTCGTTGTCGCTTATGTAGCCAATGGTTCTGTAGGCCAGTCTTTTGTAAGGGTAAATTCTCTTGTCTTTTTCGTTTACTATCAATCCGCCTCGGAATTGCCCCAAATTGAAAATGGGAAATTGCTTGATTTTCAGCAGTTCATCGTGTGAGACCGTTCGGTTTCCCAAAGGGAGGTTTCTGTACCCCGGTTTTTTTGTGACTCGGGCTTGCGTTATATCTCTCTTGTAAGCAGATGCAGATTTGTCTTGAAACATGCGGGCCAATGCAACGGAAAGATCGTCCAGGTGGCGGTTGAGCATTTCGTCGGAAGGCAAGGAACAATCCATGCGAATTTCATAGAAAGGAACGGTAGTGGCCAGCACGTGCCCGTCGTATGCCAGAATACTGCCTCGGCCGGCGGGAATATCAAACGTTCTGAATACGATATCGTCTAGTTTGTTTTTGTAGTCAGAGAAAAACTGCAGGTGTACGATTTTGCCGATGGCCAAAAACGCAACAAGCAGGTACGTGAAATACACGATCAACATTTTTTGGTATGTATTCATGGCGTACTTTTTATCCAGGCAGGCGGATTTGTTGGAGCCTTCAGGTCCGATCCCCTTGCTTTCAGTCGTTTCTCAATCTCTTGCTGTTGGCTCCATTGCATGAGCGTAGCTGTCTTTCTTGTATAATCTGCGTACAGCACCTGAAGTTCTTTTTCAAGTCTGTAGTTTTGTAGTCGGGTATTTTCAACAACGTTGTTGCTGCTTATGTATAAAATGAGTAGCAAAAAAATGTATAGGATGAAATACAGGTGCTTGGAGAAGATGCCTTCCAACAAGACTCTTCCGCCAAAAAGCGTTGATATGATTTGTTCACTTTTACGCATGCAGTGCCTCCTTTTTTTCAGCGGCCCTCAATTTGGCACTACGCGCTCTTGTGTTTTGGGATACTTCTTCTTCCGAAGGCACAACGGGTTTCTTTGTGATCGGTTCCAAACGTCCCTCAAGAGCAGCGTTTCTTATAAAGTGTTTGACCATTTTGTCTTCCAAAGAATGGTATGCAATGACCACCAGACGTCCTCCGGTGCGGAGCAAAGGAATGCTCTGATTCAGGAACCCTTCCAGTGCCGGCAATTCGTTGTTTACTTCTATGCGGAGTGCTTGGTATGCTTTTGCCAAAAATTTGTGTTCATACGTACGCGGAATCAACCGTTCCAATGCGTTGCGCAGATCGTTTACCGTGTGAATGGGGGCTTTGCTGCGAGCTTTCACTACGGCGCCGGCTACAGCCCCTGCATGACTCAGCCCGCCGTACATGCGAAACAGATGTGCCAGCTCTTCTTGTGGGTATTCGTTGAGGACGTCGGCTGCTGTTTTTTTGGCAGAAGCATTCATCCGCATATCTAAGGGGGCGTCAAAACGAAAAGAGAAGCCGCGTTCCGGTGTATCAAACTGGTGCCACGACACTCCTAAATCTGCAATGATTCCGTCTACTGTCGGTATGTTTCTGTATTTGCACACTTGGTGGATAAAGCGAAAATTGGAATGAATCCAAGTGATTCTTTTGTCGTTAGGAACGTTCTGTTTCGTCCGGGCGTCTTGATCAAAGGCCAGAAGGCGGCCTGCAGGTCCTAATTTTTCCAGAATGGCTCCGCTATGTCCTCCGCCTCCAAATGTGGCATCCAAGTATATGCCTTCCGGTTTTACATCCAAAAAGGCGATACTTTCTCTCAAAAGAACCGGTATATGATAAGGAACCATAGGAGCCAATATTAAGACAACAGCTTTTCTGCAAGCGACACATAATTATCTTCTGTAATCAAACTCGCTTGATAGGATTCTCTAGCCCACAATTCAATCTTAAAATCAGCCCCTGCAAATACAACTTCCTTTTCCACTCCTATCATATTGAGTAAATGTTTTGGGATCAATATCCTTCCTGTTTTTTCGTCGGGTTCAACAACGGCCCTGTTGCTCATGTACGCACGCCAGAATACAGCGTGCTCACGGTTGAAAGAGGGGTTAAGACGGGCTTTTACCGCTTCTGATTCTTTCTCCCATTCGTCGTATGCATACATTTGTAGACAAGGACTGAACAAATCTTTCTTCACAACAAATCGTAACGGTTTATCGGGATCGGCCAACGCCTTCAGGGCAGAAGGGAAAACAAGACGACCTTTGTCGTCCACTTTCGCCATGTATTCTCCAATAAATTTAGCCACAGGTTAGATGTTTTTCTTAGCCACAAAAATAGAAAAATTTTTCCACTATTTTCCATTTTCTTACAAATATTTCCACTTTGCTCCGTTTTTTCTTAATTTTGTGGAAAGAGAATGCGAACATTATGAAATATTGCAAATATATTTTCCTGATAACCACTCTTTTAGCAATAGGGTGCACAAAAAAATCGGAAGAAAAAAAGTTATCAACAGAAGAAGTGGAAGAACACTTTTTGGATGAAAAGACAGCCACCTTTTGTACGCTTTTTGAAATACCGGTTTATCCGTATCAAACGGAAGAAGCAGTCATTAAGAAAAACGAAAGTTTTTCTACGCTGTTGCTAGGAAGAGGCATAGGGCAACCAAAGATTTATCAAATAGCACAAACAGGACGCGGGGTTTTTGATATGCGAAAACTACAGGCCGGAAATGAATATACCCTTTTGTACAAAGAGCAAGAAGAGGTTCCCTCTTATATGATTTACCAGGAAAATTACAGAACGTACGTTTGTTTTTCATTGGAAGACAGCTTGTGGGTAAGGCGGCAGGAAATTCCGTTAGATATAGAAGAAAAATATTTGGAAGTGACTATAGAGCGTTCTTTGTGGCAAGACATGGTGGATGCCGGACAAAACCCGCTGGTTGCGAACGGGTTGTCGGAAGTTTTTGCATGGACTACAGATTTCTTCGGTTTGCAAAAAGGAGATGTCTTTAAAGCGTACTACCAAGCGTATATATTGCAAGGCAGAGAAGTAGATATAGGTCCTGTTTTGGCCGCTTCTTTTACACGTTCCGGAGAAGAGAGACTGGCTTTCAGGTATGTATGCGATAGCGTACCGGGCTATTGGGATCAGAATGGAGTCAATTTGCAAAGGACGTTTTTGAAAGCCCCTTTGAAATACTCTAGAATCAGCTCCGGTTTTTCGTACGCCCGCAGACATCCCATAACGCGGGTGGTTCGCCCCCATACAGGTGTAGATTATGCGGCACCTACAGGGACGCCGGTTATGAGCATTGGGGACGGGAGGGTAATAGAGAGAACGTATACGAAAGGCGGCGGCAATACAATAAAAATCAAACACAACAGCGTCTATACAACGGCCTATTTGCATTTGTCACGTTTTGCGAAAGGGTTGGTAGTAGGCAAACGCGTGGCACAAGGTGAAGTCATTGGATATGTGGGAAGCACGGGGATGTCAACAGGACCTCATTTGGACTTCAGGGTATGGAAGAACGGAAAGCCCATCAACCCGTTGACTATGGAATCGCCTCCTGCAGATCCCATCGCGGAAGACAATATGGCCCACTTTTTGGCTTCCATAGCGCCGTACAGAAAGTATATTCAACCTGATTTGTATAGAGATACAGCTCTTAAGATTTTGGAGTTTGCCGGGGTGACGTTTGCTGATCAATAGGAATGATTTTCCTAAGCTCAAAACTTTGACCCAAATACTTACGCCTTACTTCCGGATTGGATGCCAATTCTTCTGCCGTTCCGCTTTCCAAGATGCTTCCTTCGTAAAGCAAATAAGCCCTGTCTGTTATGGCTAGCGTTTCATGGACGTTATGGTCTGTAATGATCACACCTATGTCCTTTGTCTTCAGGCGGGCCACAATGTGCTGGATGTCTTCTACGGCAATAGGGTCTACGCCGGCAAACGGTTCGTCCAACAAGATGAACTTTGGATCCAATGCCAACGCCCGGGCAATTTCGCAACGCCTTCTTTCTCCCCCCGAAAGCTGAATTCCGTAATTTTTTCTTACCGTTTGCAACCCAAATTCGGCTATCAATTGCTCCATTCTGTCTTTTCTTTCCGTCTTGGTCAAAGAAGACATTTCCATGACAGACATGATGTTGTCTTCTACACTCAACTTCCGAAAAACAGACGCTTCTTGCGCCAGGTAACCCACTCCTTTTCGTGCCCTCTCGTACATGGGGTACGTAGTGATTTCCTCGTCGTCCAGGAAGATTTTTCCTCCATTGGGTTTGATCAGTCCTGTAATCATGTAAAAACTGGTTGTTTTTCCGGCGCCGTTAGGCCCCAACAACCCTACTATTTCTCCTTGATCCACATGAATGGAAATCCCTTTTACAACAGTCCTGAGACCGTATCTTTTAACAAGATTGTGGCAATGCAAACGCATGGTATGGGGTATTAACTGATATCTAAGTTCAAATCTTTACGCAGAGCCGCTACTTGGGGATGCTTTTCTACCAGATATTTCATTTTATCTTCCGGCATGTAGCAAGTACTCTTTTCATTTGTGTTGTTTGCTTCTTCAACGGCTATGACCATTTGTGCTTTTTTGTTCTTCAGAGCTTCTCTCAAGTACGTGTTGATGGTCCTGCCTTGGTGTTCCTCTATCCAAGATTTCTGCAATTTGTTGATGACTACAAATTGGATTTTTGTGTTGTCTACCAATTCCGGTGTGCAGCGGGAAAGGGTGGCCACCAAATGAGGCTGTTTTTCAAACAAGGTGAAAAGGCCGGGCAGCACTTCATTTAGACGCTCTTGCGTAATCTCTACGTCTTCTTGTACGTCTTCCTCGGCGGTTTTTTTTGTTTTGGCCATCTGGCTTTGTTTCAACCGCTCTTTAATGGAAGTGGGCCCTTGTTCCGGAGTCGGGGAACTTGCCGAGTCCTTTGGCTCAGCATCCGCAACGACCGGCGTTTGGATGGCGTCCGAGGCATTTGGTGTTGTCTGCGGAACGGGTGTTGTCTGCGGAACGGCAGGTGCGGCTTCTGCAGCTCCCGTTGTAGTTGCAATTGCAGTTGCAGCTTTGCCGGACACCTGTGGATTTTCCATCAATCGGCTTATTCTGACCAAGGCCATTTCCAAGTGCAATCTGGGGAAATTGCTTTCCTTGTAGGCTGTCTCGGCTTGTGTGGCTATGTGAAGGGCATGAAAGAGAAAGGTAGGCGTACACGCCTCTGCTTGTTTGATGTACTTTTGGGCTGTTTCTTCTCCGTACTCCAGCAAAGGCAGGCTTCCCGGCTGTTTGCACACCAGCAAATCCCTGAAATGCGAAGCCAGTCCCCCAATAAAATGCAAGGCATTGAACCCTCGGGAAAGGACTTCGTCCAACAACAGGAGCATGGCATCAAATTTTCCTTCCAAAGCCATGTCTGTCAACTTGAAATAATATTCACGATCCAATACGTTCAAATTGGCAATGACTTGTTCGTACGTAATCTCTTTGCCGCTTATGGCAATGCATTGGTCCAACAGGGTAAGGGCGTCGCGCAGGGCTCCGTCTGCTTTTTGCGCCATCACGTAAAGCGAATCTTGTCCTATGGAAACGCCTTCTTTGGTGGCTACATCAGCCAACATGGAAATCATGGCTTTGATGGAAATCCTGTTGAAGTCAAACACTTGGCAACGAGACAGGACGGTTGGGAGTACTTTATGTTTTTCTGTGGTAGCCAAAATAAACAACGCATACGAAGGCGGTTCTTCCAACGTTTTCAGAAACGCGTTGAAAGCAGATTGGGACAACATATGTACTTCGTCAATGATGTATACGCTGTGTTTGCCTATTTGCGGTGGGATCCGTACTTTGTCTATCAGCTCTCTGATGTCTTCCACAGAGTTGTTGGAAGCAGCGTCCAGTTCATGTATGGAGTAAGACCTGCCTTCTGCAAAGGACAGACAACTTTCACAAACGCCACAGGCTTCTGTGTCCGGAGTAGGATCAAGGCAATTGATGGTTTTGGCAAAAATCCGTGCACACGTTGTTTTGCCTACGCCGCGTGGACCGCAAAACAAATAGGCATGAGCCAACTGCTTGCGTTGGATGGCGTTTTTGAGTGTGGCCACAATATTGTCTTGATCAACAACATCTTTAAACTGTTGAGGCCTGTACTTGCGAGCAGATACAACAAAAGGATTCATAAGAAGCAAAGATAAGAAATAATCCCTATTTTTGCGGCCCGCTTTTATCTGTACAATCCATGAAAGATGTCTTTTTAACTACTTTGTCTTCGGGACTGCGTTGCTCCATTTACGCAACGACGTCTCCCGTTTGTTATTGCGCTTTGAGTGCCCAGGCCGGTACGCGGTATGAACCGGAGCAATTGGCGGGATTGGCACACTTTAGCGAGCACATGTTGTTCAAAGGGACGGAAAAAAGAAAAGCGTACCACATCAACAACCGCCTGGAACGTCTTGGTGGAGAAATCAATGCGTTTACGACAAAAGAAGAGATGGTGTTGCATGCCACCGTTCTCAGAGAAGATTTGAGGAAAGCCTTGGAATTGATGTCAGATTTGGTGTTTCACTCTGTCTTTCCTCAGGAAGGCGTAGCCAAAGAAAGAGAAGTCATTCTCGAGGAGATTCGATCTTATAAAGACTCTCCCATGGATTTGATTTACGACACGTTTGAAGAGAAAATCTTTTCCGGAACACCTATGGCCACTCCCATTCTGGGTTATCCGGAACCGTTGAAAAAAATCAAACCGGAGCATATGAAAACGTTTTTGCAAGAGCGTTTTGTTCCGGAACATATGGCTTTGACTATAGTGGGAAACAATTCTGTACAACGCACAAAGGCCTTGGCAGAAAAATATTTTGGAACGTTCCCCATTGCCAACAGACTCAAAAAAGGCATCCAACCGGATGGATTTGATCCAGCCGGGGCGAATAGTTTGCCAAACCCGGCCATGCTTTTTCAAGAAACAGAAAAAAGAGGCACCCACCAAGCACATTGTCTGACCGGTTCCACGGCTTATGGTTTGCACCACAGATACAGGGTTCCCTTGATTTTGTTGCTCAATGTGATGGGAGGTCCGGCTTCCAACGCCCGCTTGCATATGTTGTTGAGAGAAAAGCACGGGCTGGTGTACACGGTGGAAGCCGCGTATCAACCGTATTCAGATACGGGGTTTGCCGGTGTGTATTTTGGAACGGACAGTCCCAACGTGGATACATGCAGGGAATTGACAGAGCAGGTCATCCATCAATTCAGGCACACGCGTTTGACAGACCTGCAATTGGACAGGGCTAAAAAGCAGCTGATAGGGCAAATAGCCGTTGCAGAAGACAACCACGAAGCCCGTTGCTTGTCTATGGGAAAAAGCCTGATTTCTTTCGGCAAAATTTTCTCTTACAAAGAAATCGTATCACAAATACAAAACGTTACGCCGCAAGCCGTTATGGAAGCAGCCAACGAAATTTGGGATGACGAAAGACGGTGTACGCTAATCTATGATTGACAACCTGTAGCGCCAACGGTTAAAGTACAAGTTGCCTCCGCGCCATTCCACTTCTCCTCTTTGGAAATCTACGGTTTCCGATCTGGGATACGTTTTGGCCGGATACAGCGGTCCGCTTATTCCCGTATTGACTACCCATCGGTAGGCATCCATGCCGCGAGAGTAAAACAGCGGCAGCGGTCCGTTTTGGATACCGAAGGATTGGTCAATGGGAATCCAACCCACTCCTTCCAAATACGCCTCGGCCCAATCGTGCAAATTGATTTCACCCGGATGCAACATCCATCCGCTTTCCCAACGGGCAGGAATACCCAGGCTTCTGCACATAGATATGAACAGCAGGCTCACTTGTCCGCAATCTCCGTGTTTGTGGTCCAGCACGTACAAAGGGATGTTTTCCAAAGTGGAATATTCACGGGCACCGGCCCAAGGATACGTTTGGCTGATGTACGTGTAAATCTTTTCAAGCTGCAGGAAGGGATTTGTTTCTTCTCCTACAATTTCTTTTGCCAAAGCAGCCACGCGTCCGTCTGTAACTACATGAGGAGCCTCTGCTTTGGTGTATTTCTTGTATTCGGGATCTTCTGTGCGGTATGGACGGATGTCTTTATGGGGATCAAAATGGTGGTATTCGCCTTGTGCCTTGTACGTAAAAGAGTAAGAGAAGATTGCGTCTTGGTCTTGTACGGCCGGCTGTTCCATGTAGATAGATTTGTGGATGTAACTATCGGGAGATATGATATAGTCCTGTTGAGAGACGGACAACAATTTGAATCCGCTTTGTCTGCCTACGTCTGTTCGTGGCAGAGGCATCCAAGCCCGAATCATTTCACCTTCCGGTACGGTGTTGGCCGGAACGGTTATCGTATAACCCAACGTATGTGTTTTCTGCCGGGCATATATGCCCTTTTTGCCGCCGGTGTTCTTTACTATGGCAGGCAAATGTTCCAGCAACAAAGGCTCTTTTACGTCTACCGGAGGACCGTTAATTTTTTCAAAGCGGGCTTTGCAATCTGCATCTATCCGGAACAAATTGCGTAGCGCTCTTGAGTAGTATCGTTTTTCGCCGTTAATGACCATACCCTCCAAGGCACGCGATTCTTCCCAAGCCTTTATCTGTTCTTGCGAAACATCAGGGTAATAGGTGCGGATATACTCCAGGGCATCTTCCGGGGTTTTTGTAAAATCCAGAACAATCCTATGCATGCGGTCTATTTCCCATTCCCATTGCATTTTTTCTTCAGGGGCCAATTCTGTATGGGCTATGTACTTGCGAATCATGTGTTCCGCTTTCTTAAAGTGCCCTTCTTCTATAGCTGTTTGTATGGTTTCCGGGGTAGGTGCTTTGCCGTTTTGTCCACAAGAGGCAAAAGCAAAAACGGCCAAAACAAAAAGTGTGGTGATGCGTGTTTTCATAATCGTTTATCTAACGCGTTCTGCGTATGTTCTGGTTCTTGTATCTACTTTAATGATTTCTCCTTGGTTGATGAAGAGGGGGACCATAATTTCTGCCCCTGTTTCTATGGTGGCTGCTTTCAAGGCGTTGGAAGAAGCCGTATCGCCTTTTACGGCCGGCTCTGTATACGTAACCTCCATTTCTACAAAAGGAGGCAGTTCGCAGGTGAGTACTCTCTCTTCGTCTGCCAGGAACATCATCTCTACAAGCTGTCCTTCTTTCATAAGATCCGAGTTTTCTACCAAATCGTCTTGCAGAGCAATTTGTTCGAACGTTTCTGTATGCATAAAGTGAAAGCCCATGTCGTCCTTATATAGGAATTGGTACGGTCGCCTTTGTACGTTTATGATATCAATCCGTTCTCCTGCCGTAAATGTGTTTTCAAGGATCCTTCCGTTTTCCAGGTTGCGTAGTTTTGTTTTCACAAAAGCCGCTCCTTTGCCCGGTTTCACATGTTGAAACCAAACGATGGAACAAGGTTTTCCATTGAAAGAAATGTACAATCCGTTTTTAAAATCTGCTGTTGTTGCCATATATATTAGTTTTTCTGAGGTTACAAATTTACAAGATTTTTTTATATACCTTTGCCTTTCGTTATGGTTACAGTTACAGAAGTAGTATCTAAGTCGGATAAAAGGAAATTCATTCGCTTTCCTCTGAAATTATACAAAGACAGTCCTTGGTATGTCCCGGAATTTACAAAAAGCGAACTATATACCATGGATCCCTTGAAGAATCCTGCCTTTGAATACCTTTCTTGCAAGTTGTTTTTGGCCTGGAAAGGTAAGAAAATAGTAGGAAGAGTGGCTGCCATTCTGAACAATGCCCACAATTACACAGCGGGTGAAAAGCAAATCCGGTTTACGCGTTTTGACTTCATAGACGATTATGAAGTGTCTCAAGCCCTTTTCAATAAAGTCATAGAATGGGCTCAGTTCTTAGGGATGAATGAAATCGTAGGTCCTTTGGGCTTTTCCTATATGGACAAAATAGGCATGTTGATAGAAGGGTTTGAAGAAATGGACTTGTATTCTACTCAATACAATTACTCGTATTACCCTAAACATATGGAACGGATAGGGTTGCAAAAGAAGACCGATTGGGTGGAATTTCAAGTACAAGTTCCGGACACAATGCCTGAGAAGCTGGAGCGCGTAGCCAAAGCGGCCAAAAAACGGTACGGATACTCCGTCAGGACGTTTGATAGAAAGAAAGACATGCTTCCCGTTTTTGAAGAAGTATTGCCTTTGTTGAACGATGTGATCAAGCAGCTGGAAGGCATAACGGCCATTTCTGAAACACAGATGGGCGACTTTGCAAAGACCATGATGCCTTTGCTCAGGAAAGAATTTATTACCGTGGTGCAAAACAAAGAGAACGAGGTAGTAGGTTACGGCTTGATGATGCCCTCTATCAGCCGCGGCGTTCGTTTGGGAAGAGGAAGGATGTTTCCTTTAGGAATGTTGGGCATCTTACGCGATGTGAGAAAAGTAAAGGTGCTGGATATGTTTCATATTGGTGTATTGCCGGCATACCAAAACAGAGGTGTCAACGGTGTCATCATGCACCACAGCATTGTACAAGCTATGAAACACGGTATCTTGTATGCAGAAACGGGACCGGAAAGGGAAGACAACATCAGTGTTCAAAGCCAATGGAAACACTTTGAACACCGTCAACACAGACGCAGACGTTGTTACACCATCAGTATTTAATCTACCAACGCTTCAAAGTCGGCACCCAAGCGGTAGCCGTTGATAAAATCAAACTGAGCCAAAGCCCTTAATTCGTAATAGTAACGCCAGTAATTGAATAAGGCTTGAACGTAGCCTACGCGCGCTTCGTCCCTGTCCAACTGGGCGTTGTTCATATCTGTTACTGTAATTTTATCTATCAAGTACCGTTGCTTGGCCACATCGTATCTTTTCTGGGCAATCGTATCTGCTTTGGCCGCAATCAGGAACTGTTGTTCTTGGATATTGAATTGCCGGACATTCAAGATGATATCTTGTTCAAAGTCCTGTCTGGATTGTTCTACTTGGCGTTGAACCAACTCTTGGTTGCTTTGCGCCATTTTTACCATTCCTCTGCCACGACCCCAGTCCAGGATGGGGACGGTCATGCCAATGCTCACTGTCTGCATGTCTCTGGGGTCTTTGTAAGAGTCAAACAGCCCGGTAGCCTGCTGGTTTAAACCAAAAGCCACGTTCAAGTTGGCCTGAAACCCCTTGTTGGCTTTTTGTTGAGCTACGTTTTTCTGCGCTTCTATCAGACGCCGTTCGTAAGAGATGATGTCGGGATTGTTCTCAAAGGACAACTGCAAGACTTGTTCTGCATCCAATACCACATTGGGCACTTGATCAGGAACCACGATGTTTATTTTCACCCGCTCGGTAAAGCCTAGATAGGAACGCAATCTGTTTTCTGCGTTTTCAAGGTTCAGTCTGCTTTCATTCAGTGTTTTCAGCGCATTTTGATAAGCCAGTTCAGATTGCAACAGATCGTTTTCTCCAATGGTTCCCAATTCGTAACGTCCGGCCGCTATGTGATACAGCGTGTCGTTGTTGTCGTGGTTGAACTCGGCAATCATCAGGCGTTGCTGAGCAATGGCCATGTTGAAGAAAAATTGGATGGCCCGCTGGTTTACGTTTTCCATGTTGCTGATGTAGTTGCGCTTGGCCTCTTCATATTTCAACGGAGAAATCTTGCGGTCCCATTTCATTTCATTCACTCCAAACAGCGATTGTGACAACCTCACATTCAGAGCCGTGGAAAGATACTCCGTACTTTGGTGGTTGTTGAACGAACCGCTAAACCTATCCGTTCTTTGCAACGAAGTACTTACGGAAAGCGTACCTCCCGTTGGCAAATTTTGACGGATGGCCAAACCTCCGCTGAAGACGTTGTAAAATTCAGAAGAATAATCGTGTCTGACTTCCCCCGTCTCGGGATCTATGCTGGGCACGTCCACAATTCTTCTGGAAAACTCAGGCAACTGGGAAGTGAACATCAAGTTGGGAAGGAAGTTGGCTTTGTAAGACCTGTATTCCCAATAGCCTACCTGAAAAGTGTTTCTGGCACGTAAGGCTTCGTTAGATTGTGTAGCCGCCAAATGCAATACTTCTTCCAAAGTAAGATTATAGGTATGAAGCACGTAATCCGCAGAGCCCGGTAGGGTTTCTCTTTCTTGGTTTTGTGCTTGCAAGGAACCGGTGGTCAACAAAAGGCCTATAAGAAAAATGTACTTATTCATATCTGAGAGATTCTATAGGATCGCGTTCTGCAGCCCGTTTTGCCGGGGAATATCCAAAGATGACTCCTACTGCGGCAGATACGCCAAATGAGATGATGATGGATGAAAAAGAAACTATGGTGGTGATGTCAAAGAACGAGCGGATGATGTAAGAGAGAACCACACCCACCACTATACCAATGACACCTCCGGCCACACTTATGAGAATGGCTTCTGACAGGAATTGTGCAATCACGTCTGCTTTTTTGGCTCCGATAGCCAAACGTGTTCCAATTTCTTTTGTCCTTTCCATAACAGAAGCAAACATGATGTTCATGATACCTATACCACCTACCAGCAAAGATATACCGGCAATGGCACCGAGTACTATATTGAAAATATCTTTCGTTCGTTGTTGTTGTTTGAGCAACAATTCCGGTACGGTAACTTCAAAATCGGGGACGTCTTGATGGCGGCGTTTGAGCATACGAGTGATGACTTCCTGGGAAGAAGTCAGTTCTTCTGTTTCGCTTACTTGTACCGTAATCCTATCCAATTGGTGGTAATTGGTATTGACAGAGGGAGCCGACGATCCCGTAACGGTGATACTCATTCTTCTGCGTCCTCCTCCGCCCATCATGACCACACCTCCGGAAGAAGAACCGGGGTTGGTAATGGCCAACGCCCTGTTTTCCTGACGCAAGAGCATGGTACGGATGGGAATGAATACTTGGTCGTCGTATCCTTGCATACCCATACTTTCAGAACCGATGGTTCCCAAAGACCCGGAACGGGCCGTAGAAGCCGTGCCGGAAGATTCCTCATCTTCGTCCTTGGGCTTCAATTCACCGGAAGTGCTTTGTTCCAACACGCCAATGACTTTGACCCAATTGGCTCCAAATTTGATGAATTGGCCTATGGGATCGTTTTGTTGGAAGAAACGCGTTTTAATATTGTGTCCTATAACACAGACAGCCATGGAATTGAGCTCTTGCTCCGGGCTGAAATACTCTCCTGATTCAAGGCCTATGCTGTACAGTTGAAAATACTCGGAAGTGACGCCCAGCACCTTGGCCGGTTGGCGTTGCCCGCTGTACGTGATGTATGTGAAAACCCCTACTTCCGGAGAAACGTGTTTGACGGAAGGCAACACCTGGCGGATGGCTTCTGCATCTGCCAACTGCAATCCCGGAGAGAATTTCTTTGCTTGGCTGGCAGCAGAACTTTCTCCGTTTTCATCCACATCTTCCACTGTAGCCGGCAGGATGACGATGTTGTTCACTCCCACCATTTTGATTTGGTCAAGGATTTCTTGCTGGGCTCCGTTACCAATGGCCAGCATGCTGATGACAGCTCCCACACCAAATACAATCCCCAAGGCCGTCAGAAAACTTTTCAGCTTGTTGCTGATGATGGATTCAACAGCAATGAGGATATCGTGTAAGTATCTATTGATGAAAAAGATATTCATGTTACTGTGCTTTTGGTTGTTGCACGCCGCTGCCTTGCTGTCCGGCACCGCTTCCCGGTGTCACACCTGCGGGAGGTGTCATACCTGCTGGAGGTGTACCGCCCGGCACCATGTTCATGCGACGCTGACCCTGGCCTTGTCCTTGTCCTCTGCCTTTTTGCTGCTCGGCTTTCTTCTTGGCTGCCTCGGCTTCTTCTTTCAATCTGCTTTTGATCACGGGTATCAATTCTTCTCCTTGCCATTTGAAGCGCGAGGGATTTTGTGGCAACGACAAATACAAGTCTTCGCCTTCTTTCAGCCCTTGTTCAATGACGGTGTGGTTTTCGTTAGAAGGTCCTTTGACGACTACTTGACGTACTCCGCAAGTTTTGTATACATACGTAATGCTGTCTCTAATAAATATGGCTTCCGAAGGAATAAAAACGGCCGAGTCTATAGAAGCCGTAATGATTTTGTTGCTCGTAGTCATGGCGGGACGCAAGATTTCGTCTTCTCCGTCTACTTTGATGATTACTTCAAAGACTTTGGCGTCTGCATTTCTCAGCTGTTCTCCAATGTTGGATACTTCTTTTACAACACCCGTATAGCTTTTCTCCGGGAAAGCGTCTACACCCATACGTACGGGCTGGCCCGGTTTTACTTTGGAGATATCAATTTCGTTTACGTACGTTTTTGAAAGCATATTGCTCAAGTCGGGGAGGGTGGCTACTACCAAATCCCAGCCGCTGATGGAAGAACCAATGCGGCGTTTTTCTCCGCTCCAGTCCCTGAAATAAATGACCATGCCGTCGTTGGGGGCATAAATGGTAAAGTTGCTCAACACTTCCCTCAACTCGTCCAATTGCCTTTTCTTGCGGTTCAACTCAATGAGCACGTCGTTGACCGTAGCTTGTGCCTGTTCTGCTTTCAGGTCGTAATTGTTCAAGGCCTGTTCGTGAGAACGTTGGGCTTTTTCCAGGTTGTTTGTATACTGTCTTTGCGTGGCCGGCGGTTCGTAGATGGATTGTTCTACGGCAATTTTGGCTTCTTCTATGTTGAACTTTTGGTTCTCAATGTCGTCACGCAGGTTCTTCAACGTCAGAGACGTGTCCAAAAGCGTTCTGTCAAACTTTCCTTGAAGCGCTTCGTATTCGTCTTCCAAGTCTTTGAGTGAATTGTCTGCAGACGTTCTGTCCAGCATGGCTACGTAGTCTCCTTTTTTGACGACCGTTCCTTCCGGAATCAAATCTTGGATTTTGATTTCACCCAAACGGACGTTCCGAGCCCGCATACCTGTAGGAGCTTCAATTCTTATATTGCTTTCTGCTTCCAGTTCTCCGGTGGTAGTTACAATGATTTCAAACAAGCCTCTCTGTGTTTTCACTACTTGAGGTTTGTACGTGTCTTTCTTTCCGGATACCAGAATGATAATACCTATAATGGCAATAGCGGCTACAACCGCCAAAATGATGATATTTTTCTTTTTCATATTTTGAAAATTTGACAAAAGTACACATTTGATAGATAGGAATACAAATGGTTTAAAATTTATTATTATCTTTGCAGGCCTAAAATATAAGGTGCCATAGCTCAGTTGGTAGAGCAAAGGACTGAAAATCCTTGTGTCCCTGGTTCGATTCCCGGTGGCACCACATAGAAAAAAATGGATCCCGGGTTTTTCCGGGATTTTTATTAACAGGAATAAGTATCATGAGAATTTTAAAAGTAAGGGCTTTAGAAATATTGGATTCCAGAGGCAATCCTACTGTAGAAGCCGATGTAATATTAGAAGACGGTACACGAGCAACGGCTATGGTACCCAGCGGAGCGTCCACCGGAGAACTGGAAGCTGTTGAACTGCGTGACGGAGACAAAAAACGTTACGGCGGCAAAGGCGTATTGAAAGCCGTCAGCCACGTCAATGAAATTGTAGCCCAAGCCATTGAAGGAAAATATTTTGATTCGCAAAGAGCACTCGATTATTTTCTGATCAACTTGGACGGAACACCCAACAAAGGCAAATTGGGAGCCAATGCGTTGTTGGCTGTATCTATGGCCTATGCCCGCGCCCAATCGTACAGCATGGGCATTCCCCTCTACCAATACTTGGGTGGCGCCAATGCCTACCTGATGCCTGTACCTTGTCTGAACGTCATCAACGGGGGCGCACACGCAGACAACACAGTAGATTTTCAAGAGTTTATGATTGCTCCGCACAACGCCCCGTCTTTCCGGGAATCCATCCGCATGGGAACCGAGGTGTTCCACGCACTAAAAAGCGTACTGAAAGCCAAAGGCTTGAGCACGGGAGTAGGCGATGAAGGAGGCTTTGCCCCCAACTTGAAAACGAACGAACAAGCCGTAGAGATGATTTTGGAAGGCATTGTCAAAGCCGGCTACAAACCGGGAGACGACGTAAGCATTTGTCTGGACCCGGCCGCCAGCGAAATGTGGAGAGACGGCAAATACAAATTCTTCAAGAGCACACAGGAAGAAGTATCGAGCGACAAGATGGTTCAACTGTGGGAGAGCTGGGTACGCCAATATCCCATCGTGTCCATTGAAGACGGTTTGGCAGAAAACGACTGGGAAGGTTGGAAAAACTTGACAGATACCTTGGGCAGCTCCATTGAGCTGGTAGGAGACGATCTGTTCTGTACCAACAAAAACATTTTGGCCAAAGGCATAGAAGCCGATGTGGCCAATTCCATTTTAATCAAACTCAACCAGATTGGAACGGTAACGGAAACGCTGGAAACGATTGAACTGGCCAACAAAAACTCTTACAACTCTTTTGTGTCGCACCGCAGCGGAGAAACCTCGGACAGTTTTATTGCAGACTTGGCCGTAGCCGTCAACTCGGGCCATATCAAAACAGGCAGTTCCTGCCGTGGAGAACGCGTAGAAAAATTCAACCAACTGTTGCGCATAGAAGAACAACTGGGAGAGGTCAGTCGCTTTGCCGGTAAGAAAGCTTTTAAAAACGCCTGACGTTGGTAGATATTCATACACATACGCACCATTCCACAGACAGTCGTATGTCTATGGAAAAAGCAGCAGAGACCATCCTGGAAAAGAAATTTTCCGGGATTGGTTTTACAGACCATTTTGATTTTGACGCTCCGCACAACTCGTCTGCCTTTACGTTTGATGTAGAAGCCCAGCAGCAAGAAATAGACGAACTCAGAAAAAAGCATCCCAACCTGCTCTTATTAAAAGGTGTGGAAATAGGCATCCAGCCCATCAGCTTGGACAACATCAAGGAGTTTATGAGCCGCCACACGTTTGATATCGTCATTGCTTCCATGCATTTTATTCGTGACATAGATCCTTATTACGGACCTTTTTACGAAGCCTACGAATACAAAAAAGCGTATTCCATGTACCTGGAAGACATCTATTATTGTATGGAGCGTTTCAAAGACTACGACATTCTGGGACACTATGATTACATAGCACGGTACGCTCCGTATGATATTCATGAAATTTCCCTGAAAACGTTTGGGGACATACTGGATCCCATCTTGCACCTGTTGGTACAAGAGGGAAAAACGCTTGAAATCAACACCAAAACGTACCAACAACAAAGGTTTGGTATCCCTACCTTAGACATCAACGTACTCAAACGATTCCGGGAACTGGGCGGAGAAGCCGTGGCGCTGGGTTCGGATGCCCACAGAGCGGAACGAATAGGTGAACACTTTGCCTACTATACAGACATGCTTAAAAGTTGCGGGTTCCGCTACGGTATTTACCACGTAGAAAGAAAGCCGCATTATTATAAACTAAACAGCTAGTTCTTCTTCTTATGAAAAGGTTTTTTCTTTTGGCAAGCCTCTTCGTGCTTGCCGGTTGCCAAACGCAACAGCAACAATTGCCCATAGTACAGGCCGCACTGTACGACACCTCTTCCGTCTTTTACACAGATTTTAACACTTACCCTGCAACCAGAAACGAACTGCCCATTGGCGTATTCGATTCCGGTACGGGTGGATTGACCGTTTTGGAAGCCATCCTGGCCAGCGAACTGCTCCCCGGGGAAGATTACATTTACCTGGGCGATCAAGCCAACATGCCGTACGGCAACTACTCGGCAGAAAACAAGACGGATTTCCTCAGGGAATTGATTATGAAAGACGCCTTTTTCTTGTTGGGAGAACAAGTCAAAGCCTTGGTAGTAGCTTGTAATACAGCAACGGCTTACGGCCTGGAAGACATCAGCGATTATCTGGACAAGAGCCAATCGGGCGTAAAAGCCATTGGAGTCATCCACGCCGGTGTCAACGCCACGCTGGACAACATCCACCCGGAAGAAGACGTAGCCGTAGGCGTTATGGCCACCACGGGAACGATTGCATCGGGCGGCTATGAAAACACCTTCTACGCCTTAGCACAAGAACGCGATTACACGGGCCGCCTGCAAGTAATCAACAGAGGTTCGTACGGTTTTGCCGAGGCCGTAGACGGCGAGCAAGACTTTGTCAGCCCAACAGCAAGAACAGTACGTGAAACATACAGAGGCCCTTCCTTGGACCACTCCGATTTTTCCATCGATGCCCAATTGCTCCCCGTGTACAGCTTTGATTTTACCAACAACCGCATGCTGTGGGAGGGCACTCCGGAAAACCTGACTGTTTTGCAATTGAACCACGCTGCCAATTACGCCCGCTACCATTTGGTCAGCTTGGTAGAAACACTCCGCCAAAGCGACAACCCGCTGCCATTACAATATCTGGTATTGGGCTGCACGCATTACCCGTATGAAAAAGCCGTGCTGGAAGAAACACTCCAACACCTTCGCAACTACGAAGACCCTCAGGGCGACCATCCCTACCGGGACCTCATAGCCCCGCACGTCCAATTGATCGACCCGGCCCTGGAAACAGCCCGCCAATTGTATACACAACTGACAGACGACAACCTGCTAACCACCGCAACCACCCCCTCCACCGCCGCTTTCTACATCTCAGTACCCATACTAGATACAGATGCCGCCCCCACGCCCTCTGGCTCTGCTGCCTCTGCTGGCTCTGCTGCCTCTGCTGGCTCTGCTGCCTCTGCCTCTACAGCCTCTGCCTCTACAGCCTCTGCCTCTACAGCCTCTGCCTCTACAGCCTCTGCCTCTACAGCCTCTGCCTCTGCCTCTGCAGAACGGTTGGACTCTTTGGGCCGCTTTACTTACGCCTACAAATACGGCCGCACACCGGGTGTTTTCACTCATGACGTCCTGGTAGTTCCCTTCTCCAAAGATAATATTGACGCAGAAACCATCGATCGCCTGAAAACACTGCCTTACACCTGGCCACTCCTGCGTTGGGAAGACAATTGACAGAAGAAATACGTTATTTACACGGAACACTGTACTCTTTTGACGCAATACCGTCCTTTTTGACGGAACTTCGTTCTTTTGGCAGAGGGTAGTAAGTACTCGAAAATTACGACTTTTATAAAGTCTTGATTCATAGCATCTTGTATAGAAGTGCGGTATTCTCTACTTACTACCCTCCCCAGAAAACACGAAAAAGCCCTCTTTTTCCCGAGGGTAGTAAGTACTCTAAAATCACTACCTCTGCAAAGTCTTGATTTGCAGTGCCTTGTGAAGAGGTGCGGTATTCTCTACTTACTACCCTCCCCAGAAAACACGAAAAAGCCCTCTTTTTCCCGAGGGTAGTAAGTACTCTAAAATCACTGCCTCTGCAAAGTCTTGATTTGCAGTGCCTTGTGAAGAGGTGCGGTATTCTCTACTTACTACCCTCCCCAGAAAACACGAAAAAACCCTCTTTTTCCCGAGGGTAGTAAGTACTCAAAAATCACAGCCTCTACAAAACTCTGACTTATAACATCTTGTAAAGAGGTGCAATATTCTCTACTTATTACCCTCCAATATAAGCAGGTGCTCAGCAATCTGTACGGCGTTCAGGGCGGCGCCTTTGCGGGTGTTATCGGCAACGGTCCACAGTTCCAGTCCGTTTTCTATGGAAGGATCGCGTCGGACGCGTTGAAATTAGATTTAAGACTTGGTGCCGCGTCACTACGGGTTTATTCTTGGTCGTTTAGTAGTACCTCATGGACCCACGCACTAAATGTATAGCACTTATCATATTGCATCGTAAGTGAGTGTTTTTTTATTACATTTACAGCAGTATTTGTAACTGGCTTAGTTTTTTTAACACACTGTCCATAAGCCCAAATACACACATTTCCCCCTTTTTCCTATTGTTAGACATATTAAAAACATGTAGTATGAACAAGGATACAAACACACAGGTATCTCCCGGCAGCGGGAGAGAACCGGACAGTTACACTCCACCTATCCTAGAGGTTACAGACATATTCGTAGTACAAAACGTATCAGACGAAGGTAGTATGATTCTTCCGTCTATGGACGGCGAATATTATTAGGCAACAGTAACACACAGAGTATTATGAAAACAAGCGCTTTAATCAAAGCTACAGTTTGCTATGCAGCTGTGCTTTTGCTGACGGGTTGTATATTTGACAGCCTGATCAACCTGGAAGAGGACTTATCAGCCACAGGCAGAACCATCACAATAGAAGTCGCCGTGCCCGATGAGAACCCCCAAGACGCTCCCCAAACACGTTTATCCTTGGAAGAGGATGGTTTAAACATTATTATGGCCTGGGAAGCAGGGGACAACATCTACCTGGTATTCACACAGGAAGGTGCGATCAAAGGCAAACAGACCGTAACTCTGACGACCGGAAACATCAGCAACGAAGGTAAAAAAGCTGTATTTTCTCTTGTAATTCCGGAGGCTATCACGGAAGGAACTTTTAATCTGTATGGAGTATGTGGAGGAGAAGGATTTGCAGGAGAGGAGAGTTATGAACTGTACCTACCCGAGCTACCTTGGAGCGGAACACTTGCCCAGGTACAGAATAAAAAAGTATCGCTGTTACGGTTTGCAGTTGATAATATCAATATAGCCAACCCTTCTGTATCAGCTGTTTTTGAACATGTAGGCTCGCTCTTCCACATTGCTTTTAAAAACAGCGGTAGCAACACCCTGATGGACATTACGAAGGCCGAGTTGACGGCAGCTACAGCCATTCAAGCATACCAGAACATCGGCAGTGCAACGTATAATCCTGTTACAGGAGAATTTTACGGAGTGACAACAGCGGGTACATCGCTGCCTTTTGTTTTCACTTCAACAGATTTACCCATGAACGGTATTCTGCATTTTTGGGGCTGGCACGCACCTGTAGCCAATCAAATTTGGCCTGCACTTAGCTTACAAATAACAGCTGACGGCGGTCCTTATACCAGCACCAATGCCAGGCCGGCACGTATTACGGCCACGGCATGTGGTAAAGCGTACCATTTTTATGCCGTTATTAACGATGCTACTCTGAAGTTTATTGACACAGATAGTGAAGGTTATATTATTGACACCCGAGACAACAATATCTATAAGACCGTAACCATCGACAGTCAAACCTGGATGGCTGAGAATCTAAAATTTCTGCCATCTGTGAGCAATCATTATGAAGGAAGTGATTCGTCTCCTTATTATTATGTATACGATTACCAAGATGGTGATGTAACAGAAGCAAAAACCAAGACAAACTACCAGATTTATGGTGTTTTGTACAACTGGCCAGCAGCTATGGCCGGTGCTTCAAGCAGCGATACTAATCCCAGTGGCATACAGGGTGCCTGCCCGGCCGGCTGGCATCTGCCCAGCGATGCAGAGTGGACGCAATTAACAAATTTCTTAGGAATAGTAAGTATTGCCGGGGGAAAAATGAAAGAAACCGGCACAAACCATTGGAAATACCCCAATGAAGGGGCCACAAACGAAAGAGGTTTTACAGCTCTTCCTGGTGGCTACCGATCCGCCTATGATTATTTCTACTACATAGGTGAATACGGGATTTGGTGGAGTGCTACGCAGGGCGATTACAATTCCGTCTACAGACGGTACTTGGGCTACAATTATAGTGATATAGGCCGTAACATCGATAATAAGGATGATGGGTATTCTGTTCGATGCGTCAAAGATTAAGATTGAACACAGCTTTTTTCACCGAAAAACCTTCTTTTCAATGTAAGCAGGGCCTCGGCAATTTGTACGGCGTTCAGAGCGGCGCCTTTGCGGATGTTGTCGGCAACGGTCCACAGTTCCAGTCCGTTTTCTATGGAAGGGTCACGGCGTACGCGGCTTATGTACACGGCGTCGGTTCCTTTTGCGGTGAGGGGAGTGGCGTATCCCGCATCTGTCAGTTCCAATCCCGGGAATGAAGACAGCAATCTGCGTACTTCTTCCAGGGTAAACGGACGGGTTAGCTGCACGTTCAAAGAGACACAATGCGCTCCGTACACGGGTACCCGTACTGTAGTGGCCGATACTCCAATGGAGGAATCGTTGAAGATCTTCTTTGTCTCGTCCATCATTTTTCGTTCTTCTTCCGAATAGCCGTTTTCCAAAAAATCCCCGATTTGCGGAATGACATTCAGGTCAATGGGGCAGGGATATGGACTAACCGGGTTGATGTGGTAGTTGTTTGACTGCCGACAGGTTTGGGTGTGTTCGAGTTCCGGCTGTGCTTGTCGGGTTTGGGTGTGTTCGAGTTCCGGTCGTGTTTGTTGGGCTTGGACGCGTTCGCGTTCCAGCTGGGCTTCGCCTTTGCGGCCGGAGCCGCTGACCGATTGGTAGGTGGCAGCGACTATGCGTTGCAGCCCAAAGGCTTTGTGCAACGGCGCCAGCGCCATGACCATTTGTATGGTGGAGCAATTGGGATTGGCAATCAGGCGGGCGGAAGGCTGCGACAGGGCGGAAGGCTGCGACAGGTGGGAAGGCTGCGACAGGTGGGAAGGCTGCGACAGGTCGGAAGAGTGTAGCAGGTGTCCGTTGATTTCCGGGACTATCAGGGGTACGTGCTCGTTCATCCTCCAATAGGAAGAATTGTCGATCACCCGCCAACCTTTATCCACGAACAGAGGAGCCCATGTTTTGGACACGGAACCGCCGGCAGCGAACAACGCTATACCCGGTGTTGTTTGTAGAGCTTGCTCCAATGTAATAATCGGGATGTTTTTTCCACGGAACACGATGGTCTTTCCTGCCGAGCGGGCCGAGGCAACCGGAATCAATCGCTCTACGGGAAAATTTCGTTCTTCCAACAACAGGATCATGGTTTCACCTACCCGGCCGGTGGCACCGGCAATGAGAATCGGAATCTTTTTCATACGCATTGGAATATATCGTTAATCAGGCCCGAGGCCGTTTGGTCGGCACCGGCACCGGCACCGGCAACGCGGATGCCGTTGGGGTACAGGCGACTGTACAAAATGACGGAAGCGTCTGTGCCCGACAAGCTGTAAAAAGGATGGTCTTCAACCACAAACTCCAGCCCTACTTGCACAGCACCTTCTGCCTTCGCAGTACCAACAGTCTCTGCAGGGGCAGTCTTTGACGTTGTGCTTTTTGCGTGTGGAGTGCCTTTTTTCGGGGTTGCTACGGCAGCGTCTGCAGGAGCGGTTTCTATACGGGCTACGTAGCGGGGACGGGTGTGGTATTTTTGGCACTCTTGCCATAGGGTTTGGAAATGGTCTTCGTCGGGCCAGGCAGGGGGTAGGAACGAGTGGCTTTCCACTTGGTTTTCTTCCATGTCCAGATCGCATTCGCGGGCCAGGATAAGGACTTTGCGGATGACATCGGTACCGGACAGATCCGTCATGGGGTCGGGTTCTGTGTAGCCCAATTGTTTGGCTTGTTCTACTACCTGATGGAACGGGGCGGTACCGTCGTAGGTACTGAACACGTAGTTGAGCGTACCGGACAAGCACGCTTCTATACGGGTGGGGGTGTCGCCGCTGCGGATCATTTGTCGGATGACGGAAATGACGGGTAGGGCGGCTCCTACGTTTGTTTCATACAGGAAACGGACTTGCTCGTTCAATTCCAACTGCCTGATCTTCTTGTACAAGTCCATAGATAGGGTGTTGGCTATTTTGTTGCATGCCGTGACGGAAATTTTGGACGAAAGAATATCTGCATACCGGGCGGCAATATATCTGTCTGATGTACAGTCCACAAAGATGCAATTTTGCAAATTCAAGGCAATCATTTTATCAATAAACGTCCCGTTGCGGTTGGCTTCTCCACTTGTTGTCAAGCCGCGATCCAGGGCTTCCGAATCCAATCCGTTTTCATCTACAACCATCTTGCGGCTGTTGCTAACGCCACAAATACGCACGGCTACGCCTTCTTGTTCCAGCCAACGGGCACGTTGATGGAAAATCATGGCCGTCAGGCTTTTGCCCACGTTGCCCCAGCCGGCTATAAAGAGGTTCACCTGTTTGGTGGGGGCACCAAAGAATTCCTGGTGTACGGCACGGATGGCTTCTTCTACATGGCGGGTGCTGACTACGGCAGATACGTTTTTCTCTGAAGAACCTTGTGCAATGGCGCGGATGGTGATGTTGCGCCTGCCAATGGCTTCAAACATCCGGCCGCTGGCTCCCGATTGGTTTTTCATATCGGCCCCAATCAGGCTGATGATGGAAAAACCGTTTTCTACTTTCAAAGGTTCTACCTTGCCCAGAGAAATCTCGTAGGCAAACGTTTCGTCAGCCGCTTTCCTGGCTTTTTCGGCATCTTTCTCTTCAATAGCCACCAACATGGTATGGACGGAAGAAGCCTGGGTAATGAGAATAATGTTGATTTGTTCCTGGGTGAGCGCGTTGAACAGGCGGCTGGAATAACCGGGCACACCTACCATCCCGCTTCCTTCCATAGAGAGCAGCGCAATGCGGTTGCTGCCGGATATGCCGCGGATGGTTTCCCTTCCTTCCGGCGGGTCCTGCTCAATGAGCGTTCCCGGCCTGTCGGGGTGAAAGGTGTTTTTTACCATAATGGGAATGCCTTTGGCCACTACCGGTTGTATGGTAGGCGGATAGACTACGCGGGCGCCAAAGTGCGATAACTCCAGGGCTTCTTTGTACGATATGTTTTCTATGGTATGTACGTTAGGTACCGTACGCGGGTCGGCCGTCATCATGCCGTCCACGTCTGTCCAAATCCACAACATACGCGCTTTGGATCCGACAGCCATCAACGAGGCCGTATAATCCGATCCGCCCCGGCCCAAGGTGGTCGTACGGCCTTCCGCATCGGAGGCGATAAAGCCGGGTACCAGAAAAATTTTCACGGGGTTGTTCTTCACCATTTCCCTAATGTTGCCGAACGTGACGGCCGTGTCTACCGTTACAGAAGCCGAGGAGGGGCTTGTGCGGATGACCTCGCGGGCGTCAATCCACCGGCAGCTCAGCCCTTGCAGGGTGCAGAGCGCTTCCAGGATGCGTGTGGAGAGCAACTCGCCAAAGCTGATGATCAAATCCGAGGTGGCCGGACTCAGTTCCCGGATGAGAAAAGCGCCTCGGCAAATATCGCGAAGCTTTTCAAAGAGCAGGGCGAGCGTGTGGTTGACGTCTATCCGGAAATCGGCTGGGAGCAGCTGCCGGACGATGTCGGCATGCCTTTTCTCCAGTTGCTCAATCAGTTCTATATACGCCGTATCTCCCAAAGCGGCCAGGCGTCCGGTTTCTGTAAGGGTGTTGGTTACCCCGCTTAAAGCCGAGGCCACGACTATGGTTTTATCGCGGGCACCGGCATCGGCAATGATGTGCATGACTTGCTGTATGGAAGAGGCGTCGGCTACGGACGTGCCTCCGAATTTAAGAACTTGCATAGTTGTGAGGTGATTTGTTCGTGTTCCAATAAAAATCCATCGTGTCCGAAATCGGACGAAAGGGTACCCATTTGGGCACCGGGTATGTGACGGGCCATATATTCGATTTCTGATAACGGAAAGAGCAGGTCGCTGTCAATGCCCAGGCAAAGGGTACGGGCCGTAATGCGTGACAAGGCCGTCTGTACACCGCCGCGGTGGCGTCCTACGTTGTGTGAATCCAGGCTGCGCGTAAGGGTATAGTAGCTGTAGGCACAAAACCGCTCGGCCAGTTTTTGTCCCTGGTATTGCTGGTAGGAGCCGGCACGGGTAGCCGTTAGCACGTCGTTTTTCGTTTCTGCCTGCGTCTGGCAGTAGCCTTCGTAGGAACGGTAAGAGAGCAGTGCAATGGACCGTGCTACGGCCAGCCCGTTGTAGCCGGGCGCCACAGCAGCTGTTGACGGGTTACACCTGTCCGGCTGAACGGTTGCAGCAGCTTGCCCGATCGCAGGTGTTCTGTTGCCGTTCCTGAAAGTGGGGTCGGCGTGGAGGGCCATACGTTGCGATTCGTTGAGGGCGGTAGCCCAGGGGCTGATTTGGGCGCTGCAGGCAATCAGGCACAAATGGTTGCACACATGGGGGTGGCTTACGGCCCATTCTACCGACTGAAACCCGCCGCTCGATCCGCCTATGAGCAGGTGGATGTTGTCAATGCCCAAATGTTGACGGAGCTTTTCATGGGCTTGCACCATGTCGCGGATGGAAATGACCGGAAAATCAGGTCCGTCCGGTTGGGTAGATCCGTAACAGGAACCCAGTACATTGGCGCAAATGAGATAGTCTTGTGCGGGATCAAAAAATTTGTCTGTTCCCACCAACGTGGGCCACCAATCGGCCGGATTGGAATTGGCCGTGAGTGCGTGGCAAATCCAGATGACGTTGCGTCCCGTATGCGTTCCGTAGCTGCTGTGGTAGCGTACCGTGATGCCGGGAAGCACCGCACCGCACTCCAGCGGAAAGGGGTCGGGGAAGGTTATCGTGTGCTCCTGCAAAGAAGTTTGTAGAGGCTGTGTTGTCATGGCTACACGTTTTTCAGGGCTTGAGTGAGGTCGGCTTTTATATCGTCTATGTGCTCAATCCCAACGGACAGGCGCAGGGTGCCGGGACTGATGCCGGCCGTCTTTAGTTCCCCTTCGCTCATTTGCCCGTGTGTGGTAGAGGCCGGGTGGGCAATCAACGTTTTGTTGTCTCCTACGTTGACCAAGTGGGTGATCAGCTGCAGGCGCTCTACAAAGCCGGCCGTTTGTTTTCTGTCGCCTTTGAGTGTGAAGCTGAGCACGGCACCAAAACCGTTTCTGAAATACCTTTTGGCGTTTTCATGGGAAGGATGCGTTTGCAGACCGGGATAGCTGACGCTGTCCACTTCTTTGCGGGACTGCAACCAGTGAGCTAATTCCAGGGTATTGTCCATGGCCCGTTGCATGCGGAGTGACAACGTTTCTATGCCTTGCAAAATGAGTAGGGCATTGAACGGAGACAGGCAGCATCCAAAATCTCGCAGGAACAAGGCTCGGGCACGTGTGCAGAAGGCTTTGTTTCCGAAGGCTTCCACGAAGTTGATGTTGTTGTACGATGCGCAGGCTTCTGAAAGTTGTGGAAAACGACCGCTGTTCCAGTCAAAGGTCCCGGTCTCGGCAAGGATACCGGCAATGCTGTTCCCGTGGCCTCCCAACCATTTGGTGGCCGAATGCGTAATCAACGCGGCGCTGTGGCGGGCCGGTTGGAACAAATAACCTCCGCCTCCAAAGGTGTTGTCCACCACAAGCGGGATGCGGTGTTTGCTGCACAGATCGGCCAGGTAGTCGAAATCGGGTACGTGGTAATCGGAATTGGCAATCGTTTCTATGAATAAGGCTTTGGTTCGTTCGTCAATGAGAGTTGCTGCAGTCTTCGGGTACTTGTTCGGAACAAAACGGAACTCCAGTCCCAGATGGCTCAGGCGGTCCCGGAACAACGTATGCGTACCTCCGTAGAGCGAGGGAAAGGTCAAAATGTTGTCGCCCGGAGCGGCCAGGTTTTGAAAGGCCAGAAAATGCGCCGCCTGTCCGGAAGATACGGCCAACGCTGCTGTACATTGTTCCAGAGCGGCTACGCGTTCTTCCAATACGGCCACTGTAGGATTGGAAAGCCGGCTGTAAATGTGTCCTTCCTGCTGCAACCCAAACAAGCGTGCAGCGTGGTCCATGTTGTCAAAGCAAAAAGAAGCGGTTTGATACAAAGGTGTGGCACAGGCTCCCGTGGCCGGATCTTGCGTATGCCCGGCATGGACCTGAATGGTCTCAAAATGATGAAATACAGACATGAGTCAGTAATGATAAAATTAGTAAATACGGTTGGAAAGGGGTGGGGTCACAGATAGACACCCGGGCGGAAATGCATCTTAACGATGCATACGCATTATCATAGAAAGTATGTGAGAAAGATTTTTCACGGTGCAAATATAACAACTTTTCTATAAAATATTAGGTTTATAAAATAAAGTACTTTATATTTGCAGGTGAATTTCAAATACAAATGCTATGGAACATCATCTGACAGAAAAAGAAAGTCTGGATTTGATTGCCAGAACTATTGAACAGACACGCTCCAGGGTAGAGCAAAAAGCCGCTTTACCTATGCTTGTCTTTGGGTATGTGAGTGTTATCACAAGCCTGCTCATATGGATATTGATTACTCGTACGGCCGATTACCGGTACCATTTTTTGTGGTGTGGTATTCCCGTGGTGGGGTGGGCTCTCTTTTTAATCCTTCGTAAAGGCCGTACTCAAGCCGTACAGATGCCCCAATCGCATATGAGCCGATTGATTGCTAGGTATTGGCTGTTGCTTTCGGGAGTATTCATTCTTTTGATGGGTGTCGCTTTTTTACAAAAAGGCTTTGACAACTCTTTCCTGTTCATCTTGCTGGTAGGCTTGGGAGTAGCTACCACAGGATTGATTGTTGATTACAAACCGTACGTTGTTTGCGGGATATTGGGGGTTGTGCTATCGGTAGTTCTTCCTTGGTTGCCGGGTAATACGTACTTATTGGGGCTGGCTGTTTTGTTTGCCGTAGTTATGATCATTCCCGGACATGTAATGCATCGGGCTTTGCAAAAAAACAAAACCAATCATGCGTAAAGAACTGGATCCGTTGTTGCATTCCGCGTTGCGATTGAAGATTGTGTCGGTGTTGGTTTCTCTGGAAGAGGCCGACTTCCTTTTCCTGCAAGAGCAGACGGGATCCACATCGGGCAATTTGAGTGTGCAACTGGACAAGTTGGCGTCAGCGGGATATATAGAAGTAGAAAAAACCTTTCAAGGGAAAAAGCCCAGGACGTTGTGTCGCATGACTTCCAAGGGCATAGAAGCTTTCAGGCAATACGCCGATGCACTTAAGGCATATCTGAATGTGTAAAGAGGGGATGCGGCAGGATTCCTTCGGCAATCAAGCCCGACAAGATGTCGATGCATTCTTTTTCTGTCATCAGGCTCAGATGTGAAAGTTTCTTGATATCGTACTTGTTTTGACTGTTTTGTGTCTTGAGCACTTCCAGCAAACGAATGTGGCGGTTGTCCAGCGTAAAAGCCAGAGGCTTAGGAGAGCGGATTTTCCTGAGCACGGCAACTTCCAGTTTGGAAGCGATTTTGTTTTCATCGTCTTTGCGTATGTAATACGTAGGTTTCCCGTTTTCTGAAGGCGCCTTGTGGGGTGCCTTCGGGCTTTTTGGAATACGTACCTCCAACACGGTTTTTCCTTCATAGGACCATTCTTTGATGTGGTAATCTACCTTGGGTTTGCAAAAGACATGGGCAGCTGCCTCTATGACGTACGCTTCTTCCTCTTGGTGTTTTAAGCCTACAATGTTTCCGTTGTCTTTTACTCCTACCAACAAACGTCCTCCTTTTGAATTGGCAAAAGCTGCCAACGTACGGGCAATCTTTCGGGTGTCGCTCAGGAAATATTTAAAATCCTGACTGACGTGTTCTCCTTCACGTATCATTTTCAAGAGCGGATGCATAGTACAAAGATAAGGAATGGAACGCATTCCTTTTTTTATATCTTTGCTTTATGGAAAAAGCAATCTTTGCGGCGGGCTGTTTCTGGGGCGTGCAGCATTACCTGGACCTGGTTTCCGGTGTTATCAAAACGACGGTAGGTTATACGGGGGGACATAAGGAAAATCCTATTTATGAAGAAGTTAAGCAGCGTATGACAGGACATGCCGAGGCCGTGGAGGTGGAATTCGATCCCGTGTTGGTTACCTTTGAAGAGCTGTGCAAACTCTTTTTTGAAATTCACGATCCGGGACAAAAAGACGGACAAGGACCCGATATAGGACCGCAATACCGTTCAGAAATCTTTTATACAAACGACAGGCAACGGGTGGTAGCGGAAAAGCTGATGCAGCAGCTCCGGGACAAAGGCCATGAGGTATATACGGCCGTGACTCCGGCTGTTCGTTTTTGGCCGGCAGAAAAATACCACCAACATTATTATAAGAAAACAGGTGACAATCCGTATTGTCATTTTCGCATAAAAAAATTCTAATACATATATGGCAGACGAAAAAATTATTTTCTCTATGAACAGGGTCAGCAAGATCCTGCCCTCGAGCAATAGGGTGATATTGAAAGACATCTTTCTGTCTTTCTTTTACGGAGCAAAGATTGGTGTGATTGGTTTGAACGGTTCGGGCAAATCTACGCTGTTGAGGGTCATTGCCGGTTTGGAGAAAAACATTGAAGGAGAAGTAGTATGGGCACCGGGACATACGGTGGGTTTTTTGGAGCAGGAACCACATTTGGACGATTCCAAAACGGTTATGGAAATAGTGCGTGAAGGCGTTTGGGAGCTGGCGCAATTGCTGGAAGAGTACGAAAAGGTAAATATGCAATTTGCCGAGCCTATGGACGACGACCAAATGAACGAACTGATCATGCGTCAGGGGGAATTGACGGAACAGATTGACAACGCCGGCGCGTGGGATTTGGATTCTCGTCTGCAACGGGCTATGGATGCGTTGCAATGTCCGCCGCCGGAAACTTCTGTCAAGCATTTGAGCGGAGGGGAGCGGCGTCGGGTGGCACTGTGCCGGTTGCTGCTGCAAGAACCGGATGTGCTGTTGTTGGACGAACCTACTAACCATTTGGACACGGAAAGCGTGCAGTGGCTGGAAGCCCATTTGAAACAATACAAAGGAACGGTCATAGCCGTTACGCACGATAGGTATTTCTTAGACAACGTAGCCGGATGGATTTTGGAATTGGACAGAGGAGAAGGCATCCCGTGGAAAGGAAACTATTCGTCTTGGCTGGAACAAAAAGCATTGCGTCTGGCTCAGGAAGAAAAGCAAGAAAGCAAACGCCGCAAGACGTTGGAGCGGGAATTGGAATGGGTACGTATGGCCCCCAAAGCTCGTCACGCCAAATCCAAAGCCCGTTTGGGAGCGTATGAAAAAATGTTGCATGAAGACGGCAAACAAAAAGAAGAAAGCCTGGAAATTTTCATTCCCAACGGTCCCCGTTTGGGAGACAGCGTAATAGAAGCTCGTGGCGTATCCAAAGCATACGGCGATAAATTGTTGTTTGAAAATTTGGACTTCAAATTGCCGCCGGCCGGGATTGTGGGTGTTATCGGGCCCAACGGCGCCGGAAAAACCACCTTGTTCCGACTGATTATGGGCTACGAAACAGTTGACGCAGGTACCTTTACCGTAGGAGACACAGTCCGTTTGGCGTATGTAGACCAACAACACAAACAGATAGACCCCGATTTGACGGTCTACCAGACCATTGCACAAAATTCGGAATTCGTTCAATTGGCCAATCGCCAGGTAAACGCCCGGGCTTACGTGTCGCGCTTCAATTTTTCCGGAGCCGATCAGGAGAAAAAGTGTGGCGTGTTGAGCGGCGGGGAACGCAACCGCTTGCATTTGGCTCTGACCTTGAAAGAAAACGCCAACGTATTGTTGTTGGACGAACCCACCAACGACGTAGACGTAAATACCATACGGGCGTTGGAAGAAGGACTGGAACATTTTGCCGGTTGTGCCGTCATCATTTCTCACGACCGTTGGTTCCTGGACCGTATTGCCACCCACATTTTGGCGTTTGAAGGAGATTCCCGCGTCTATTTCTTTGAAGGTTCGTACAGCGAATACGAAGAAAACCGCAAACGCCGTCTGGGCAATGAAATCAAGCCTTTCCGTTACCGCAAAATAGCACAATAATTATTAATTTAGATAGTATGAAAACAGATAAAAAAAGTCATGTGGTGCCCATCATGATGATGATCGTACTCTTTGGTATGATTGCCTTTGTGACAAACCTGGCCGCACCTATGGGACAAGTTTTGAAGGAACAATTTAATGTGTCCAACTTCCAGGGTTTACTGGGGAACGCAGCCAACTTTATTGCCTATGCCGTCATGGGGATTCCCGGCGGATTGTTGTTGCAACGCGTAGGTTATAAGAAAACGGCCCTCATAGCCATAGCCGTTGGCTTTTTGGGAGTCTTTGTCCAGTTTTTGGCCGGACACGCACCGGAAACAATGGCCTTCAGCGTATACTTGTTAGGGGCTTTCATAGCCGGTTTTTCCATGTGTTTGTTAAACATTGTAGTCAATCCCATGCTCAATACGTTGGGAGGCGGAGGCAACAGAGGAAACCAGCTCATTCAGGTTGGAGGTTCGTTCAATTCCGTAATGGCCACCATTACCCCGGCTTTTGTGGGTGTATTGATTGGTGAAACGGCCAAAGCCAATATCAAGGACGTATTCCCCGTACTGTATATAGCATTGGGCGTTTTTGCTTTGGTGTTTGTTGTGTTGTCGTTCGTACGGATTCCTGAACCACATATAGAACAAAGCAAGGAACCGCTGGGCAAATTGATGAAGGGAGCGTTGGGCTACAGGCATTTTATTTTAGGTGCCATCGCCATCTTTGTCTACGTAGGCGTAGAGGTAGGCACTCCGTATCTGATGTTGTACTGGCTTTCAGAACTTCCTGAAGTAGGGAAAACCATAGCCGGTTCCGTAGCCGGTACGTATTGGTTCCTCATGCTCATAGGCCGTTTGGCCGGAGCTTCTATAGGAAGCAAAGTATCTAGCAGGAGCATGTTGACGGTGACTTCGCTGGTGGGCGGTCTTTTGGTTCTGGTTGCCATATTTATGCCTTTACATACTATGATTTCCTTGCCGGTACTGCAACATTCGGCCACGGGCGCATTGTACTTTGGTTTGGCTCGTGTACCCATCAGCGCCATGTTTATTGTCTTGGTGGGTCTGTGTACGTCTGTCATGTGGGGCGGCATATTCAATTTGGCCGTAGAAGGGTTGGGTAAATATACAGCGGCTGCATCGGGCATCTTTATGGTGATGGTTTGCGGAGGCGGTATTTTGCCGGCTTTCCAAGGATGGGTAGCCGACAAAGTAGGTGAATTGGGCAGCTATTGGGTAGTATTGGCAGGTATGGCGTATCTGTTGTTCTACGCCCTGCTGGGTTCCAGACAAGTGGTAAAAAACGAAAACTAATAAAGAAGAGCATACGATGAGAAAACCATACGTAATAGGAATTGATATAGGCGGGCAAAGCACCAAAGCCGGTGTTGTGGATGCCCGTGGCAACATTTTGGTACAAACCACATTCGATTCCCGTGATATTGACACGTTGCAAGGGTATCTGGATACATTGACAGAGACCCTCAATAAGTTGATAAACAGCGCTCAAGTAGGAGGGAAAGACAATGTAGGAGGGATAGGAATAGGTGCGCCCAATGGCAACTATTACAAAGGAACCATTGAAGACGCTCCCAATCTGAAATGGGCCAAGGACGCCGCCGGAAATACCCGCGTAGTCTATTTGAAAGAAGACGTGGAAAAAGCCATGGGATTGCCTGTAGTTGTTACGAACGACGCCAATGCGGCGGCACAGGGAGAGATGATCTACGGAGCGGCCAAAGGCATGAAGAACTTCATTGAAATCACGCTAGGCACAGGCGTAGGAAGCGGCATTGTCATAGACGGCAAAGTAGTCTACGGACACGACGGCTTTGCCGGAGAATTGGGACATACCACGTCCATCCGCAGGACAGGCCGCCAATGCAACTGCGGCAAGATAGGTTGCTTGGAAACGTACGCCTCGGCAATCGGTCTGGCTCGTACCGCTCGGGAACTGTTGGAAATAGATCCGCAACGTCCCAGCTTGTTACGCAGTTTGACGGCAGACGACATCACGTCTAAGGATGTGGCCGAGGCTGCAGCCAAAGGCGACGAACTGTCTGTGGAAGTGTTCGCCTTCACGGGCCGCTTGTTGGGAGAGGCTTTTGCCGATTTTGTGGCGTTCAGCGCTCCCGAGGCGATTGTACTTTTTGGTGGATTGGCGCAAGCCGGAGATTTGATATTTGAACCGACCATCCGTGCCATGGAAGACAATTTGCTGTCCATTTGGAAAGGCAAAGTAAAAGTCATTCCGTCACAATTGCCCGGTTCAGAGGCGGCCATCCTGGGATCGGCAGCTCTGGCTTGGGAGTTATGAACGCCCTTGAACAGTAGTGATTATGAAGGTTCAAAATCTTGTCAAGGTATTTGAAAACACATTTGGACAACCGGCCGGATCTGTATTTGCAGCTCCGGGCCGGGTCAATCTGATTGGAGAACACACAGATTACAACGGCAGTTTTGTGTTTCCCGGAGCCATAGACAAAGGCATCACAGCCGCCATCCGTCTGAACGGGACGGGGCAGGTGCGCCTGTGGTCTGTGGATTACGAAGAAAAAGCCGTTTTTTCCATGGAAGAACAAGACCTGCCGCAAGCTATGTGGGCGCGGTATGTATTTGGTGTTTGCCGAGAAATGGTCAAACGCGGAGCGGCACCGGGCGGGTTCGACGCCGCATTTACCGGAGATGTTCCACTGGGAGCCGGCATGTCTTCCTCGGCCGCTCTGGAAAGCGTGTTTGCATATGCGCTGAATGAATTGTTCTCCTTGGGTTTTGACAAAATGGAATTGGCCCGCATTGGCCAGGCTACGGAGCACAATTACGTAGGGGTAAAATGCGGTATCATGGACCAATTTGTTTCGCTCTTTGGGAAAAAAGACCACTTGGTACGGCTGGATACACGCAGCATGGAATACAACTATTTTCCGTTCCATCCACAAGGGTACCGGTTGGTGTTACTGGATACATTAGTCAAACACGAACTGGCTTCTTCAGCCTACAACAAACGGCGCCAATCGTGCGAGAATGCAGCCCGTGCCGTACGCGACAACGGGCACCCGCAGGTAGAGTATTTGCGCGATGTGTCTATGGATATGCTTCAGTCGGTACGTTCTGTAATTTCTGAAGAAGATTTCAAACGAGCTACGTATGTCATAGAAGAAACGCAACGGGTACTGACCGTAGGTGAAGCTTTGGAGCGGGATGATTACGAAACGGTTGGCCGCATGATGTACCAAACGCATTACGGCATGCGCGATTTGTACGAGGTCAGTTGTCGGGAATTGGATTTTCTGAACGACGTGGCTCTGGAATGCGGCGTAACCGGTTCCCGCGTAATGGGTGGCGGCTTTGGCGGATGTACCATCAATCTGGTGAAAGAGACGTTGTACGACACGTTTTTGGAGCGGGCCAAAACGGCTTATAGTAAGGAATTTGGCCGTGAACCGGGCGTATATCCGGTAGTCATTTGCGACGGAGCCCGCAGGCTACTCTAAATCCGGGAGTGTTCTGTGGCATTTGCTGTGTGTCCTGCTTATCTCCACAGGGACCTTTGGAGGTAGTAAGTAGTCGTTTTCCGGGGAGGGTAGTAAGTCGCTGTTTCAGGGCCGAGGCATCAACTTGCAGACACACAACAACTTACAGCACTACGCCATTTCATGGCACTTACTACCCTTTGCCAAAAGAGCTGTTTTCCGTGTTTTCCGGGGAGGGTAGTAAGTCGCTGCTTTCGGGCCGAGGCATCAACTTGCAGATACACAATAACTTGCAGCACTGCGCTATCACGTGGCACTTACTACCCTCGGGCAAAAGGGTTGTTTTTGGTGTTTTTCTGGGAGGGTAATAAGTCGCTGCTTCCGGACCGAGGCATCAACTCACAGATACACAACAATTTACAGCACTACGCCGTCGCGTGGCACTTATTACCCTCGCCCAAAAAAGCTGTTTTTCGCATTTTCCGGGGAAGGTAGTATGTAGCCGTTTTGCGTTAGGGGCATTAAGGCGCAGATATTCAACATCTTGCAGCGGGTTCACTTCCTTTTCGGGAGTGTTAATTTAGTAGAATAGAAAATTTGAAAAGGACTATTCGGGCATTTCCGGTTGGTCCATATCCAGGAAGACGTAGGGATTGCCCATTAGATCCAGGTACTTGCGGAAGTCCTCCTGTGAAATGACTACCGTATAACGGTTGTCGTTGGGATGGAAGCTGATTTCTTCTACGTTTTTCAATCCTTCTTCCAAAAACAAAATCACGTGGTTGTCTGCGTCGTTCAGCAGCCCGAACGGTGATACGGAACCGGGTTCCACACCCAAATAGCGCGTCATGCGTTTGGGCGAAGCAAAGGTGAGCTTGCCCTGTTTCAACATCTTTTCTATTTTGTGGATGGGCAATACCTTTTTCCAGTCAAATACGACCAGGTAATGTTTGTTGCCTTTGTGGTTTCTGAAGAATAAATTTTTGCAATGCTGGGCTTCTATGTCTTTCCAATAAGCGATGGCTTCTTCTGCCGTAGGGAGGGGCGGATGTTGGTATATTCTGTACATGATGCCCCATTCTTCCAGTTGTCTTAGGACTTTGTCTTTTCTGTCTTCCATGGTGCAAAAATACGTATATTTGCTCAATGAACATAAGAAAAGCTACTTTGCAAGATGCAGAAACCTTGGCCGCCAATCAGGTGGCTATGGCTCTGGAATCGGAAGGCATGGCATTGGACCCGGGTACCGTCAAACAAGGTACGTTGGCCTATTTACAGGACGAAACATTGGGTACGGCGTACGTCGCGGAAAAGGATGGGCACATGGTGGGGTCGTTGTTGGTGACACGCGAATGGAGCGATTGGCGCAACGCATGGGTGTGGTGGATTCAGAGCGTATACGTAGTGCCGTCTTACAGAGGACAAGGTGTGTACAAAGCCATGTATAGCTATTTGCAACAACAAGTTCGCCGGAGCAAAGACGTAAAAGGCATTCGTTTGTACGTGGACAAAGAAAACAGGACGGCTCGCAACGTATACGACCGACTGGGCATGAGCCACGAGCATTACGTGACGTACGAATGGATGAAAGATCAATAGAACAGAGGTACTATGCCTATGGATACCGTTCCGTTGATTCCGGGCATGGGTCGTGCCAACACCGTTTCGTAATATTCGTTGAAAAGATTTCTTACTGTACCTTTCACATGCAATCGGAAACGCGGGAAAGGCAGGTGTACTTCCAAAGCCACATCGTTCATGAAGTAGGGAGCTAAAACCCCCAGTCGCGAATAGCTTTGCGCCCCTCTAGTGGTGGTGCGTTCGCTATAATACGTCCAATCGTATGTAAAGGTCCAATTTTTCCAAACAACCCGTCCCGTAACGGCCGCCGAAAATTCAGGTACGTAAGGCAGCTGTGTGCCGACCGGTTGCACCGCCCCGGTTGGTTGTTCAAAACTTAGGGAGCGGGTCCAGGCAGCGTTGCCCTCGGCTTGGATACTCCAACCACCGTTTAGACGCAGGTGTGCCGTTCCCGCGGCCTCGGCTCCGTAACTGGTGACGTGCAGAACGTTGACCGGGGACCAAAAGCCTTTGTGTGTGGGCAGCCAAGCAATCCAATTGTTGATGCGCGAATAAAAACCGCCGGCTTGTCCTCTTAGGTACAGGCGGGTCCCGCTGTAGGCACCGGAAAGGCCCGCATCAAAAGAGAGTCCTTCCTCCGGCTTCAATTGGGGGTTGCCGCCGGGCATGAAATAGAGGTCGTTGAGCGTTGGGTAGCGGTAATTCCGAGTAGTCGAGGCTTTCAGCACCACGTTTCCGGCCGGGGAAAGAAGGTACTCCGCAAAGAGGGAAGGGATGGGCGGGGTGGCTTGTTTGCCGTATACGTCTTGGCGCAATGTGGCGGAAAGTCCCAGCCGCGTTATGGGTCTGTACCGGGCCGAGAGAAACAGCGAACCTTCTGCTCGGGCTTGTTCGTAGCCCAGGATGGTCGTATCTCCGGCTACGGAAACGATGGCGTTGTCCACGCTTCTGACAATGTGTTGGTTCAGAGCCATGTTCCCGGAAAACATCCATTTGCCCGTGTGGTATTCTCCGTTAGCACGCAGGTAGAGGGAATGGGTATTGCTTTGCGCATGTACCATGTTGGCCCAGCTCTCGTCCCCCAGCATGCGCATGTATTGGTAGAGGATGTCGGAATAGGTGTATCCGGCCGTCATACGGTAAGAACTGTTGGACTGTTGTTTGCTCCATTGCAATACCGTTCTCAGCGTATGGTCGTTTTGGTTGTTTTTTATGCGTTCGCTGTCTTTGTAATCTACATTCAGAAACGGGATGCCTCGGTCCGAGTGGACATACCAAGCGGCGGCTTCCCAAAGGCCTCCGTGGCGCCCGGTAGTCTGGAATTCCTGCAAAATGTGTATGTCACGAAACCCCCCGTTTTTGTTCTTTTCTATGGGGTATTCAAAGCCGGTAATGTTGCCGACGTCATCGTACAGGAAAGTTTTCTTTCTGTAATTGGTGTAGGTGTATTCGTTTTTGGAATTGGCGGCGTACAGACGGGTAGAGGTGCTCCATTTGGCCGTTTGGAATCGCACGCGCAAGTATTCGTCAAATGTCAGAAAACTACCCACCCCTTGTACGTACTGCAACGAGGGCCGCACACGTCTGCCCGTGTCTTCACCTGTCTGTCCGGCGTGCTCACTTGTCTGTCCGGCCTCTTCGCCTGTTTGTTCCGCGTGCTCACCTGTTTGTCCTGTGCGCGCGAACGATGCGGGGCTTGTTCCGACCGGCAGGTCGCCGCCTGTGCCCAGGGCAATGGCTCCGCCCAAACTGCCCGATCCAATTGATGTGGCGCCCGGTCCGTGGTAGACTTGTGCCTTGTCTATGAAAAAAGCCGGAATGGTGGAAAAGTCCACCATCCCCAACATGGGCGAATTCATGGGTATGGAGTTCCAGGTCACTTGGGTATGGGAGGGCGAGGTGCCTCGGAACGAGGCGGTGGACAGCGTGGCCCGTCCGTACGATTTGATGAACAACGTGCTGCTTTGCCCTAGTACTTGAGCCAACGATCCGGTGACGTCGCGGCGCAGGACGGCGGAATCGAGCACGGTTTTCTGCATGCCCTGGTCCCGCAGCAACGCTTGAGCCGTCACCGTCACCGTCTGCAGTTCACGTACTTGTACCGTGTCCTGCCCGGCGTCCGGGGCTGCGAACTGCACCTTTGTCACCTGCACCGTGTCCGGGGTTGCGAACTGCACCTTTGTCACCTGCACTGTGTTCGAGGCTGCGAACTGCACCTTTGTCGCCTGCACCGTGTCCGGAGTAGCTACCACCTCGGCTTTTGCCAAAAGGGGTACGCTTAAGAACAGCAGCAGGAACAACAGGCGGGTGCTCATTTTATCAAATTGTAATCTTGGATTTTTGTTACTTCTGTGGAGAGCTCTCCCAGCCAGCCGGCTTTGGCTTGGACGGCCGTTTGTATTTTTACAAAGTCGATGAAATCCAGATGGATGGGGTCTCCGGATGCTGTTACGGCATCTGAAATGCGGAAGAGTTCTTGTTCCGTATTGTCTACGTACCCCCAGTCAAAGGGGTGATTTTCCCAGATGCCGTTCGGTTGCCGGTAGCTGCGGGATTCTAAGCGTGTACCCGTGAGGGTGTAATATTCGGATGCAATCCAGCCCGGATAATACGTCTCTTGCGTATGAACGCCGACTATGTAGTCTATGGATCCTTGACCGCCTTTGTTGTCTGTCCAGTATACGGGTTTGTTCGGTTGGCGAGGACGAAAATACGTTACGGCGTAGCCATGCAGGGTAGCCGGATTGTGGTGTTCGCTTCCTTTTAGTTGGTACCAGGTGTCGTCCGGCAACCCGTTGCCGTTGCTGTCTTGCATGACCCATATTGTACCCGGTTCTGCCGATTGTTCGTGGGCGTTTCCGGCAATCAACAAATTGTATTCGCCGTCGTTCACTACGCTGTGGTCAAATCCTACAATCAAGTGGCCTCCGAAAGCGCCCAGCGATACAAAGTGTCCTTTTGCCAATCGTTTGTGGGCATATAAAGCGGCTTGTTCCGGTGTGCTCTCTCCTGCAAATCCGGCTGTTTGTGTATTGTTGATGAATTGTCCCGGAGCGGGGATGTACGAAAAAACGACGTTCCAGTCTACGGCACTTTCTTTCGTAGCCGGTCGGAAATGATTTCCTGAAGGCGGTATTTCCGGATTGTTTTCACCATCCTCAGGCATGTCTTCCGGATTTTTCACGTGTACTTGAAATTGCACGTTGTCGCTGCCGTCCTTGTTAACGGCTTGTAGGCTTACGGGATATGTGCCCAGGGATATTTCTCGGAACAGGAGTGTTTGTTCTTTCCCGGCTGTTTCTCCATTGACAGTCCACAGCAGTTCTGTCTTTTTCCCGTTTTCTATATATGCGTTCAACAACAGCGTGTCGCCTGCAGCTACATCAAATCCGCCTTCCGGTACGGCCAAGAAAATAGCCGGAGGGGCTTTTTCCTCTTCCGGTTGCGGTTCCGGCTCCGGGTACAGAATCCGTCCTTTGTTGCAGCTTGCCAGGAGCACAAAAACCATTAATATAAGGCCGGTGAAAAGGTATTTTGGTCGTATCTTTTTCATTTGAAACAAAAAGCGGAAGGGTTGATACCGGTTATAAAATCATCCAGGAGTTCCCCCTGCGGATTGTAGCGCAGGATGTGTCCCGGTTCTACGTAATTAAGGGCATCGGCCAGGTAGATGTGTGAACTTGTAGGGTCTACGGCCAATCCGTAGAAAAGCCTGCTTTCTCCGTGTATTAACGGCAGAGACGGAGGATAGACGTCTTCTATATGCATAACATACAGGTCGTTGGCTATATAGTACAGGCTGTCTTGCGTACCGTTTAAGGCTATGTACGTATTGAAGGCATTGGGCGATGCAGGTATTTTCAAAAGGGCTTTTTTATCCTGCGGGTCTATGCGATAGATGCCTTCTTGTGTAGCACACCAGATATGACCGGCGGCGTCTGTCAGCAATTGGTTGGGATGACTGCCCACCTTGAGAGAGTCTACTATGCGGTCTGTCTTTGTGTTTATGACTAGCAGCGTGTTGTCGTAAGACCAGCACGATACAAATACCAGGTGCTCCCACGCAGTGATGGCCTCTGTAGACGCGTGGCCGGGGGTGGGGATGATACCTGTAATTTGTAACGTTATGGGGTCGGCTACAGCAATGGACTCTGCATACAAATCGGTAATATAGGCTTTGTCTTCGTTGACAAAGTGGATGTTCCGGGGCGACACCAATCCCGTCAACATTCCTTTGAGGGTGAACGTTTTGGGGTCTATGGCAAACACAACGCCCGAGTTGTTGACGACTACATAGGCCGTTTCTTTATAGAGGACCATGGATTGCGCTACGTCTCCCAGGTTGATGCCGTTGGCTCTGACAAAGATTTCGTTTTCTATGTCTTTTGTTTGCGGGTTGTAATAGCTTAACGATGCGTTGGCGTACATGAAATTTCCCTGGTTGACCACAAACAGACCTTCTCCCGTAGCGCTTGTGGTGAATTCTTCCGTTTCCGGCGGGGTAAAGGGCATGCATGCGGCAGGTGCAAAGAGCCATGCCAGTATGCAGGACAGATAGAAGGCCCTGCCAAACGGTTGCAGAAAACGGTGCGTAAAAATCATCTGATGATGAAGTCTGTCGATATCAAAATGTTGTCCATGCAGAAGTAACCGGGTGTGTTCATGCCCCACTCACCGGTATCGGAGCTTTCTAATGTGAAAGATACTTTGTGCACACGTCCCAACGGGGTGAGGTCTATCCTTAGCCATTCCGTGAGTACTCCGGGTGAAGAAAATGTACGGAAGTCTGCCAGGTAACAATCTACAGTCCCTGTCTTTAAACCGTCTTTATCGTATCCGGTAAAGGTCAGTTTGAACCAATCTTTGTCTTCGTAACTGAAGGCTTCTGTAAAAGCATCGCCGTGGAGCATGGCCAAAGCGGTGTAGGTGCTGTTGGTTACGTATACGGCATGAAAGACCATTTCTTTTTCCGGGTCTTCAAAGGCCATATGCGTATCTTCTCCCGGATAGACAAGAGCAAATGTTTCCGATTTGTCATGGCCGCCTTTGCCCGTTTGGGGGTCTTTGAAATAGATGCTGCATTGGTTGGTATACCCGGGGGTTTCCATGTCGTTCATTTGGGAAAGGACTATGCCGTCCCAGGTGGTAAATGCGTATCCGTCGTAGTCGTATTCGGCAAAGTTGTAAGAGAATAGTAACTCTGCTTCTTCATCACGATACGGCACGTACGTACCGTCGTACAAGTTGTCTCCATACGTGGAATTGACAAGAGACGTCGTCTCTGCTTTTTCAAACGTAATGTTAATGGGTACAGGTTCTCCCGGAATGCAGGGATGGCATTGTGTCAGCATGGCTGAAAGGCATAATGCACCGATATAAAAGAATCTTTTCATGTTGAGAAAATTGGTTAGTTCTCCGCTAGTTGTACAACGGCAGGTCTTCTGACTTATCCCTGTTTTTGTCGCCTTCCCGACTTTTGGAGCCAGTGGCATAGAATGGACAAAAACGTTGGAACCTAAGTTCCGGGAATTACAGCAGCGGGAACTGTTGCCGAATTGCACGGCATTCCCTTTTCATCTTCCGGACCGTTTTTCAGGTCTTTCAGAACCGTTGTCCTGCAAAGATAGTATAATGGATGAATATTGTATTATTTTTGCATGCAAATCAAATGAACTGTTTATGAAAAAAATATATAATATACGGACTGTCAGCTTGTTGCTTTTTATCGCAGTCTTTTTAGCTACGGTTTTACCGGCAACGGCGACTGCTGCTTCAGCGCCATCTGCCGCTTCTGCCTCGGCACAACCCGTCGCTACCGTCTCGGCACAACCTGTAGCTACCGTCTCGGCACAACCTGTCGCTACCGTTTCGGCTCAGTCCATAACGAAAAGCGCTTATGTGGCAGATTCTATGTACAGCACCATCTTGGGAGAAACTCGGCATTTTGCGGTATATCTGCCGGCCGGCTTTAGAACGGATCCCGCCAAAAAATATCCGGTGCTTTACTTGTTGCACGGCGGTGCAGGGACTTGGACGGATTGGAACAACTTGGGGCATGTAAAAACTATTGCCGATCAATTGATGAAGGCGGGGGATTCCAGGGATATGGTTGTTGTGATGCCCGATGCCGGTACAACGTTGATGACGTATTTCAACGGACCCGGCTGGAATTACGAAGACCATTTTTTTGAGGAATTGATGCCTGCGGTGGAAGCCCGATACCGGATCAAATCTGAGAAAGGGGCTCGGGCCGTTGCGGGACTTTCTATGGGCGGCCAAGGATCGGTCATGTATGCTTGCCACAGACCCGATGTATTTGCCGTAGTCTATGCCATGAGTGCATATTTGTACCCGTCGCCCATTTCTATGTACAATACGGACGATCCGGTGCATAAAGAAATTCGTAAGAGGGTGGCGGAAAACAACGCGGTACGGTATATAGAGAACTTGACGCAGGAACAGGCCGATGCGTTGAAAGACATAGTATGGCTGATAGATTGCGGAGATGACGATTTCACGTACCAATCCAATGTAGAATTTTCACTGGCCATGAAGGAAAAAGGCATTCCACTGCAGGTTCGTATTTACGACGGAGCCCACAGTTGGTCTTATTGGAGGGCATCCCTTCGTAGGGCACTTTCCTTTATTTCGGCAAATGTACAATAGCGCTTTATGAACACACCTTTAGACAAACCTTCTGTTGACACGCCTACTGAAGACACTTCTGCGGGAGACACTTCTGTGGGAGACACTTCTGTGGGAGACACTTCTGTGGGAGACACTTCTGTGGGAGACACTTCTGTGGGAGCCCAGCTTGCGGAAACACCTACAACCGAAACGGTGCGCCAACGCGTTGTGCGCTCTGTGAAAGCCGTGACCCCTAATGCTTTGAAAACGGCTTGGTGGTTGGTGCGGATTATGGTGATCGTGACTTTGGCCATTACCTTTTTGAAGTACTTTGGGGTAATAGCTTGGATGTCATGGCATTTGACACCTGTATTTTCGTGGTTTGGTTTGCCGGGCGAGGCAGCGTTGGCGTACGTGTCGGGGTACTTTGTAAATTGCTATTCGGCAGTGGCTGTAATTGCTTCTCTCCATTTGGATATGCGGAGTATTACCATCTTGTCTACCATGATTTTGTGTTCTCACAACATGTTCTTAGAGACGGCCGTACAGAAAAAAACGGGGAGTTCTGCGTTACGGATAGTGGCGGTACGAACGATTCCTTCTTTTTTGTTGGGTTGGATTTTGAACAAGGTCATGCCGGGCCAACCTATGGATTATGTAGCCGATTTGGGACAGGCACAGCAAGGTGCTTTGTGGCCTATGTTGGTAGATTGGTTCTGGAGTACGCTGCGGATAGCCATTCCCATGGTGACGCTCGTGTTTTCTCTGACAGTAATCCAAAGACTTTTGGCCGAATTTGGAGTCATACGCTACATTGCAAAATTCCTGAAACCCGTGATGCGATTTTTTGGCCTGCCGGCCCGTACAGCTTTCTTATGGATTGTGGCCAATACCCTAGGCCTGGCCTATGGAGCTGCAGTCATGATTGACGAGGCGGCTACCGGGAAACTTTCCCGTAGAGACATTGATTTGTTAAATCACCATATAGGCATTTCGCATAGCAACATAGAAGACTTGTTGCTGTTTGTAGCCGTTGGCGGCAGCCTGCCCTGGATGCTGCTGTCGCGTTGGGTGATGTCGTGGTTCTTGGTCTGGGGTCGCCGCCTGGAAATCTATCTGTTGGGCAGGTTGTTTCCCAAACGTTTTGCTCCGTTGGTATAGCCAGTTGCGCACCCAGCCTGCACACCCAGCCTGCGCACCTTTTTTGCGCACCCTTTTTGCGCACCCAGCCTCAAGATGGTGCGCAAGATTTTCCAGCACTTTGGTCTATATGACAGATACCCAGTAGCATACGCTTGGCAATGTTTTTATGTTGCGCACCATCTTGAGGCTGGGCACAGGGTCTGGGTCCAAAAGTGTAAACCAAAACGCTCTAAAAGCGTAAAGTAAAACACTCCAAAAGTGTAAACTAAAACGCTCTAAAAGTGTAAAATGAAATAAAGTTTGATATCTTTGCACATAGTATGAGCAGTATTAAATATTACCCAAGAATTATCGAAGCAGAGATTAAGAGAAAACTTCTAGCTTCAGGAGCGTTGTTAGTCAAGGGACCGAAAGCGTGTGGTAAAACAGAAACTTCTAAACTTTTTGCTAAAAGCATATTACAAGTAGATAGGGACGAACAAGTTCCGGTGGTAATGGGTGTTAATCCACGTTTTTTACTAGAGGGTGAAACACCTCGTTTGATAGACGAATGGCAAGAACAACCTAAGCTATGGAATTATATAAGGCACGAGGTGGATGAAAGGAGAAAGAAAGCACAATTTATTCTAACCGGTTCTGCAAACCCAAATGAAGAAATTAAACTACATAGTGGAGCAGGACGATTTACTGTAGTAGAAATGCAGACAATGGCCTGGCAAGAAATGGGCTATTCCTCGGGACAGACCTGCTTATCCGATTTATTAAAAGGAAATACAATTAAGTATTCAAAAAATGATTTAACTATTGAAATAATTGTAGAAAGAATGATAAAGGGGGGCTGGCCGGCTTTGCTGGATGCTTCGCTTAATCAGGCTATTATTATAAATCGAAGTTATATAGACTTATTGGCCCAGGTAGATATGAGTCGTATTTCTAATATCAAGCGCGACCCAATCAAGGTGCGTGCCTTACTTTCTTCAATAGCAAGAAATATCGCCACTACAGTGGACAATACTACGTATGCAAAAGATATTAAGTCTAATGAGAATGAAGGATTGTCCAGGCCAACCATTATAGACTACTTAGATGCTTTATCTCAATTGTTGATTTTTGAAGAACAACAGGCATTTAATATGCATATACGTTCTTCCAGTTTTCTAAGAAAATCTCCCAAAAGACACTTTTGTGACGTTTCGCTTGCTATAGCAGCATTGCGATTAGATAAAGATAGGTTGATGAAGGATTTAAAATATTGTGGGTTTTTATTTGAGTCTTTAGTTTACCATGATCTGAAAATGTATGCAAGAGCTAATGAGGCTGAAATTTTTTACTATGAAGATTCATCGGGCTTAGAGGTAGATGCTATTGTTCAAAAAAATGACGGAACGTGGGCAGCATTTGAAGTAAAATTGGGAGCTGGAATGATAGACCAAGCAGCGTCTAATTTGCAGAGATTAAGTCAATTAGTTGATGGCACAAAACAGAATAAACCTATATCTTTGAATGTAGTAACAGGTACTGACATGAGCTATACAAGGCCTGATGGAGTAAATGTTATTTCCATAGCAGATTTAGGGATATAAAATGTGTAGTCGCGCACCCGATCTGTGCACTTTTTTGTGCACCCAGCCTGCGCACCCAGCCTCAAGATGGTGCGCAAGATTTCTCAGCACTTTGGTTTATATAGCAGACACTCAGCCGTATACGGTTGGCAATGTTTCTGCGTTGCGCACCATCTTGAGGCTGGGAGTGTGGCAATGCGCAAATTGGGCAATGCAAACCTGCTATCTGCGGGGTGGAAAGTAGTTGTATAGGATGTGTTCTATATGCCAGAGCAGAGGGCTGACTGTTTTTCCGTCTTCAGAGATTTGGGTGAATACAATGTAGCCGGGATTGCCGCCGAGTAT
>FZPS01000197.1_pt137 | contig 50626 bp, 47 predicted proteins | sample 1817821 | NCBI WGS metagenome assembly FZPS01 (sample SAMEA104158645, study PRJEB21678) | metagenome | place: Germany | collected 2015-04-21 | reverse complement strand
TCTTACATCCCCAATGAAAAACCTGAGCTTTGACATTTGTTCTGACGTTAATTTTCTACTAAACATATTTCTAACTACAAACTGTTTATATTCATCTCTAGAATAAATAACTATCCTACGTGGGTTATAGTTTTTAAAAATCATTTCAATAAACTTTTTTCCAAAAGAACCTGTTCCACCTGTAATTAATATAGAAGCGTTATCTAACATGTATAACTCTCCCTTCCTCATTTGTTAATACGATTAGGAACCTTCATATAAATATCTTAATATGTGTTTAAATTAAACATGCGAAGTGTACAAATATATCTTTAATCTACAACTGCAAAAAGTATTATTTTACACTACTGAGAAACTGTTTTGTAATTAATTACACACCTTTCATGCTGTAAATTTAATTTCAAACATTCCTTTATTAACTCTGCATATTCATATATTTCTGTAATAACTAATAGACTAACTTTTTCCAATGAATCTATTCTTTTTTTATCATCTTTTCCGCGATACCCATATACAATGCCATAAGACTCAATTATTTGATGAAGTGCCGGTAAAATCACTTTCAAAGAAACTTCACTCTCAGCATAAGTTTTCCCAAGATCATTTATTTCTTCTAATTCTCTTAATGTTCTTTCCTTAGCTATATTTTTTTCCTTATATCTTTGTAATTTTTTAATTCTTCTTATAACATTCTCACTTATTCTTAATACTTCATTAAAATCCATAATCATTTCACTAAAAATATCTCTATATTTTTCAAAAGCTATGCCCCCTTCACAATTGTACCTCTCGTTTATCTCTTCAATTTCAGATTGGATGTTTTCTATTTTATTTAATAATTTTGTTTCGCTATCTAAAGTTGAATTAACAAAACCCTCAATATTTAATCCTCCTTCTGTTGCATTTACAACTGGAACGGAACTATAAAACTTATAGAGCCTCTCAAAAAGATTCTTCATTCCAAGGTATGGTCTGGTAGTATAAACTTCATTACCAAATATATCAAAGGTTTTTATATAACCCTTTTTATTTAAATTAATATCATCATTATTCCAAGAACCTTTTGCATAGTTTTTTCCTCCTGTATAACATAAATCCTGCCCTATTATAATAATTTTAGAACATCCTGATTTACACAATAAGTCAAATGCAACATTTGCAACAGAAAATCCACTTCTTATTGTATTTAAATTTTCCTCTACTTTTGTTCTTAAATATTTTTCTAATGGCATAGTATTTAGATGAAAACTAACTTTAGGTCCTCTATATTCTGGCAATATTTCATGATATATTGAATTAGAATATAATAAAATAGAATTAGAAGTATCAATGCCTTCAAAAATTTTCATTTCATTTTCTCCACCGTCAATAGCCACTCTAAAATGAGGTACTATCCCATTATTGTGAAGTATTTTTATAGCACTTCCTACTGCCACAATTATAGCTTTGTCTTTTAAATCTTTTAATAAATGCATATTTTTATTCAAAGAAGGTCCTGCTGAAACAAGAATTGCTGGTCTGTCCTTAAATATAGAAGCTATCTTTTCAAATTCAAGGGTTTTGTTGTGAATATTGTTAAAGAAATTTATTGTATCTCTGTTGCTAATAAATTTTAAAGTGGCTGTGTTAACAATTGTGTTACGAAGGTTCTCTATAATTTTTTTATGCAAAAATTCAAAATATCCCTCATAAATAGTTCTGTATGAAATATTTGATACAATTTCAACTCCTAAATTCAAATACTTTTTAAACTCCCCAGTTAAAAATTCAACAGCTTCCTCAGGACTTTTATTAATTAAAAGCATAACACTTTTTATGTTAGAGTTTAATTCCCTAAAATCGATAAATTTTAACATCTCCCTGAAAAACTCAAGATTTGGCTCGACAATAACAAGGTGCTTTAAATGTGGAAAATTCTTTTTTATATACGGAAAATAATATCCTGCACCCATTCCAAATAAAATTAATGCACTAGCACTTTTATCTGCCTTTTCAAAAACTTTTTCAGTCTCCCTTTCAATATTATACATACTGTGTATAAAGCATCTACTTTTTTCAGTCTCCAATATATAATTAAATTGTCCCTGTACTTTTTCTATCTTTGTTTCATATAGAGGTTTTTCTGAAGTGATAGTTTTGTATAGTACAGGACTTCTCTTTTTAAAAAACAATAAATTTTTCCGATATAAATCAGTCATATATTCAGCCTCTCTTCTCGTTTTTTATAAATGGAGCAAGTTCATATTCTATTAAATCAGCTAATAAAAGGTAATCTTTGTTCGCAAGGGCAATATTCATATATGAAAACACTTCATTTAAAATCTTTACTTCATCTTTATCGGCTTCTTTAAACAAAGACATTAATTTTTCAATTAATCCTTGTATACTACTTTTTACTTTATTTATATCATACTCAAAAATATATTCTTGAATGTTTTCTAGTCCTTGAAGTATACTCATACTTTTTATTCTCCCATTCTCTTCTATAATAATAACCTTCAAAAAAGAGGAGATAAAATCTCCTCTTTTTTTGAAGTACAACAATATTAAACCAATTACAATTATCTTAATAACTGTAGCACACCTTGAGGAGCTTGGTTTGCTTGTGCAAGCATCGCTTGAGCTGCCTGCTGTAATATGTTTTGTTTTGTAAATTCCATCATTTCCTTAGCCATGTCTACGTCTCTGATTCTTGATTCAGATGCTTGCAAGTTTTCAGCAGACGTGTCTAAGTTTTTAATTGTATGCTCCAGACGGTTTTGCATAGCACCTAGTGCAGATCTTTGGGTGGATACTTTTTCAAGAGCATTATTAACTGTTTCTATTGCAACTTGTGCTCCAAATTTGCTGGATATGTCTATTTCATCAACACCTAATGCAGCCGCTCTCATATCACCCATTGATATAAATGCTGTTTGACCTGCATTAGCACCTATTTGTGCCATTATTGAATCGTCTAATGCATCTGATGCTTCTTCAGCTGCACTGAATACAAAGGTAATACTCTCTCCAACTTTCATGTTTTCAGATAGGGTTGCACTAGCATTAAAGCTAATTGTAGCAGTATTGCCTGTACCTAGTATAGCAGACGTTAATTTTATACTGTCAGACGCTACTGTAATATGAGTAGCTTCTTTTCCATCTGGACCAATTACCTTGTAATTAGAAGCTTCAAATAGAGCAGTTCCATTAGTACCTGTTTTATGATCTACTTTAATAATCATATACGCACCGTCAACTAGTGCACTATCTTTAATTGTAGCAAGTGCGGTAGCACTCACATCCAAAGTAAGTGCTGAGTTATTATTAATCCTCATACTTCCATCAACTGCTTCTTTAACACCTTTAGCTGAGCCATCTAAAAGCTTCTTGGTGTTAAATTCAGTTGTGTTACCTATTCTATCCAACTCAGAAATAAGCTGCTTAACCTCATTTTGAAGTTCTTTTCTGTCTGAGTCTGTGTTTGTATCGTTCGCAGCCTGTACCGCTAGTTCTCTCATTCTTTGAAGGATCGCATGAGATTCTGTCAATGCTCCCTCTGCTGTTTGGATTAATGATATTGTGTCTTGAGCATTTCTTGATGCTTGAGTAAGACCTCTTATTTGACCTCTCATTTTTTCAGAAATTGCTAGACCTGCAGCGTCATCACCAGCACGGTTAATTCTAAACCCTGATGATAACTTTTCCATTGATTTTGAACTTGCAGTATTTGTGATTCCTAGTTGTCTGTGTGTGTTAATAGCCATTAGGTTATTGTTGATACGCATAAAAAATACCTCCTTGTTTTTTATGAATCAACCATCCTTGATTGACTCAGTTTTGGTTATTGTATATAAAAAGCCTTCGGCCGCAAGGCTCTTTATATACAAAATATTTCTTATTTTATATATCGTTATAAAACTAAATTAACTTTATACTTTTTTACGAAAAAAATTAGAATTGTAAAATGAATTGTAAAAAGCAATATGCTACTTGTTCTTTAACAAATCCTTTAGATTTATCTTTTTTACATCTGCAGCCTTTTTGTTTTCACTCTGAATTTCAAGATATATTTCTTTTCTGTGAATTGAAACATTTTTGGGCGCATTGATGCCTATACGTACCTGATCACCCTGTATATCAACTACTGTAATTTCTATATTATCGCCTATCACTATAGACTCATTTTTCTTCCGTGTCAACACCAGCACCTATTTTTACCTCCTGTCTCTCCAGTTCCTCTACAATATAGTGTCTCACAGAATATCTATCTGTGTCAAGAATAACCTGCATACCTTTATTATTTTTTGTATTTATAATTATAGGTGCTTTAAGATTCATACTGATTTTTTCAACTTCTTCCCTTACAACCACTATGGATAGAACCATTATATCTTGTGGCTTTTCTATCCCAAGCTTTTCTACAGCCTCCTTTGGTATTTCCCCGTCATAGTCTGGTATAATCATTATTGGATCCACCATTGCAAAGGCTAAGTCAGGATTCTCAATGCTCTGCATCCACCTGAAAGGAGAATTGTCCTCTCCCTCATAGAGCACAATAAACTGTTTTTCATTTTCAAATCCTGGTATGCCGTCCTCAAAATTTATTATTTTTTTCTCATCAATATTAATTTCTCCAAAATGTTTTGTGTTCAAAAGCATTTTCTCCTCCACTTTACACATATTGGTCTACATTGTTCCCTATATACTCTATATCCACTGAAGGATATTGCTCCATATAAATATTAACATTTCCAGGTATATACTTTGTTTCATAAGTGTGAGGTACAAAATTTATCTTTACTTTGTCAAAAAAGGCATTTGGTCCTCCAGCCAGTTCTACTTTTACTTCTCCTTCTTCAACTGTTATTTTAGGTCTTGCTTTTGGAATAAAATCTATGTTAAAGTCTCTTTTTACGTAAGAATCTCTTTCTGCAAATTCTACAATAGGGTCTCTTTTTATGTGTATTGCAGCTAAGCGATCACCATCTGATGCCTTTTTTGCAATGTACTCCATTACCTGCTTATATCCTTCTTGGGCAATCTCCACTGCAAGATCTAGGTTGTTTTTTCGACCGGCACTTGCAAAAGCCTCATACTGGTCTATTTTTATCCTTGGCTTAACTGTCTCTATTTCCAATAGAGCTTGTTTTTGTTTAATCTCCATCCTGGCCGGATTACTTTTTCTTTCAAGCCTTGCAGGTATAGTTTCTATACCAATTCTAGCATCAGTAGTGGTAATTCTTATATCCATCTATAACACCTCTAAAATTTATTACCAAAGTCCTACCTTAAAAAGTCCATTAAAGATGGCTGTATTATTCTGGCTCCACCTGCTAAAGATGCCTGATACACATTTTCCTCACTCTTTAGAAGCATGATGTTTTCTGCCTGGTCTATGTCTTCATTTTCACTCATAAGTTTTGTAAAATTGTAAATATTCTTGCTAAGTCTGTTTTCTGTAAGTTCAAGCCTGTTATACCTAGCACCAACATCAGCACGTACTCTTGTAATATTATCCATATGCTCATCTATATCGTCAAGAAGTCCACCTACCGTACTGTGATCACCGGCATTTAGTGCAGCAATAAATTGATTAAAAAGTTCAATCATAAGAGGGGGATTTGGATCTAATGCTGTTGCGTCTCCTCCATTATTAAAAACATCTCCTCCTGTTAAATTTATACGTATATCATCTCCAATATCAACTTCATATACTATTTTCTCAACATCATTAATTACTTCAATTGCAAAACTGCCATCTTCATTCAAAAGCTTTTGGTCAGTTTTAAATCCAGAAAAAATATATCTTCCTGAATATGTGGAATTTGCAACCTGAATTAACTGGTGCTTTAGCTGCTTAACCTCTTCTTCTATTTTCTGAGTATCTTCTGGAGTTGTTGTTCCATTTGCACCCTGTACCGCCAAAACCCTTGCCCTGTGCAATATATCGGTAATATTAGCTAGCGAAGACTCTGTTATCTCCATCCAGGACAGGGCATCTTTCACGTTTCTGTCGTACTGCTCTAAACGTGATACATCTGTCCTAAGTTTTAGAGCCCTTGCCGCAACAACAGGGTCATCTGAAGGGACATTTATTTTCTTTCCTGTGGAAAGACGGTTTTGATATTTTTCCATTCTTCTAAGGTTTCCACCTATATTGTTTATCATATTGTTTATGAGCATTCTGTTTGTTACTCTCATATTAATCCCTCCGATAGTGCATTATCATATTCCAACTCTATTTACAAGTAAATCGTATATTTCCGCCATTGTATTTATCATTTTAGCTGCTGCTGTATATGCGTGCTGATGCCTTACCATATCTGCCATTTCTTCATCTAAAGATACTCCTGAATGTGAAAACCTTCTGTTATCAATCTGCATTACTATGACTTTTTGATTGTCTGTAAGCCTTACTGCCTGCTGTGAGTCAACTCCAATGGTGGATACTATTGACACCATAAAGTCCTCTGGAGCACCTTCTGAAAACATGTGTGGATTGTGCCTCATTTTTATCAATTCATTTAAATTATTTATATTCCCTATTTGGTTAGGCTGGTCTGCTGCTGCTATTTTGTTTAAATCTTCTAAAATATCCAATGATAGAGAAAAGTTTTTGGCTGTTATTTTTTCATAGCTGGCAGCTAAATCCGCATCAAATTCGGCACTGTCTACAGGGTTTCCGTCTTCTCCTCTCATTGTAAAAAATCTTATTCCTGTAATTGGATCTCCACCATAAGAAAGTCCATACCCATCCACATGTCCTGCACCGTCCACGCCACCTATATTTCCTTCATTAAATGACTGGGCAAAAGTTCTTACAAACTCATTTAATTTCTTTATGTAAAAAGGTATTCCCTTATATATAGGGCTTCCATTCATACCTTCATTTCCATCCCGTACATCTAAAAGACCTCTTAATTCCCCGCTTTTTATATTAAGGTAGTTTCCATCCGCCCATCCCACTTCAAAGAGTTTTTCCATGTCCTCTTCATTTACCTTATCTTCCCTCTGTACCACTTCAAGGGGACTAAAATCAAAATGATCAATAAATGCCTTTCCACTAATGGTTATAACCATTCTTCTATCGTCTTCACCATTTAAAAGCTTCCCTGTTACCACTTCATTTACATCTATATTTATAATTTGTGAAAGCTTATCTATTAAAACAATTCTTCTGTCTCTTAAGTCATTTGCCAAATTTCCATCCAGCTCGGATGTATATATCTGCTTGTTTAGCTGCTGTATTTGCAGACCCAAAGAATTTATTTCTGACACCTTGGTATCTATCTGATGATTTAAATCATTTTGCAGCTCTTCAAAATAACTTGACAAACTGTTAAAATATTTTGTAACGGTTTCTCCCGTTTGTCGTACCAAAGTTCTTACAGCAAGGCTTCCTGGATCTTTTGAAAGTTCTTGCAGTGAATTAAAAAACTCATCCAATATTACATTAAAACCACTGTCAGATGGTTCATTTAGCATTGCCTCAATATCAGATAATACTGTCTTTTTTGCCTGCCACTCGCCATAAGATGTGCTTTCACTCCAGTATTTAAAATCCAGATACTCGTCCCTTACTCTTTCAATTGAAATAACCTCTGAGCCTGTGCCCAGCATTCCTGTACCGTTTAAAAGGGGTATCGGTCTTGAGGCAACCTGATTAGTTACCTGTTTGGAATAGCCTGGTGTATTTACATTTGATATATTGTGGTTTATAACATCCAAATTCCTCTGGGATGTATAAAGTCCCCTTAGTGCAACGTTAAGTCCAAAAAAAGATCCTCTCATAATTCATCACCTTCCTGTGATTCCCATTCTATTAACTACTGTTTCTATCATTTCATCTAAAATGTTCATTATTCTTGCAGAGGCTGAATATCCAAATTGGTACTTCATCATGTTGGACATCTCTTCATCTAAAGATACACCCATTATAGATTGTCTTTGTGAGTCTGCAGAAATCACCAGCATATTTTGGTTTTCACTTATTCTTGTAGCCTCCGCTCCTCCATTTCCTATCTCCTGTATTATTGACTGGTAATAAGAATCTAAAGTAAGCACTCCTTTATCGTTTATCAATAACGGAATCTGCCTTAAATTTGCAATTTGCAAGCTGATGGTATTGTCTCCGCTGTCTCCGTTTTTTGATGCAACTATATTATTTAAATCTAAAAGGGTGTCATTTAGCTTTATATTGCTCATTCTCATAGGATATGCCGGGTCTAGAGGTACAAAAAAACCTTCCCCGTCATTTGGTGGATTTCCTAAAGTTTTTCCGCTTTTATGAAGCTTGTTTACTTCTATTGCAAGGGTATTCACCAAATAGTCTAACCTTCTTTTCAATTCAGATACTATATTTAATGAATTTGTGTCTTCATATTTTAGAGTATCAAGCACTCCGTCCCCGTCCACATCAATACCTTCTACAACGTCTGTATCAGGATAAATATACTCACCCCTGGACTCTAAAAGACCTTTTATTATCCCGCCTTTAACAGGCAGCTCTATATCTTCTGGATCTTCTAACATGGGAGTAAAAAATATATCCCCAGGTGATTTTTCCTGTGCATAAATGTTGGTATTTTTATCCCTGTGCACCAAAAAATATCCGCCACAAGTTATATCCAGCTGACCGTCCTGCATTTCTGTCACTTCTATATCAAGAAGCTTTGACAGCCTGTCTAAAAGAGAATTTCTCTGGTCTCTATAATCATTGGCCTTGTCATTAGTTACCTCTATTTTTAATATTTCCACATTAAGATATGCAATTTGGCGTGTGATATCATTTACTTCATCTATCCTAACTTGCAATTCTGAGTTTAAATCTTGCTGAAGCCTGTCAAGCTGCATACCTACATGATTTATATGGTATACAAGGGATTCTGCCCTTTGCCTTACCATGGCTCTGGCTGTAAGGCTGGAAGGATCTTTAGAAAGTTCCTGCCAGGAATCCCAGAACTGATTCATAACTTCCTGCAAACCACTTCCTAAAGGTTCTGCCAAAATAGCTTCAATATCATTAAAGGTTTTCGCCCTTGTTTCCCAATATCCTAAAGTTGTACTTTCCAATCTATATATATTATCCAAAAACATATGTCTTATTTGTCTTGTTTCCTGCACACTTGCACCAAGTCCAATTTGATATTTGCCACCATTTACACCGATATATGGTCCTGTGGCAATAACAGACTGCTGCCTGGAGTAGCCAGGTGTGTTCACATTTGATATATTGTGTCCTGTTGCAAAAAGACCTCTTTCATTTACATGCATTCCAGAACGAGCTATTTCAAAAGCCCCAAATCCAGCTGACATAGTATTTTTACCTCCAAGTATAGTTTCTCGTCTAAAGCTTTATATCCATAAATGTCTTTTTATTTCCATCGTTTACTTCTCCACTGTTGTTATAGTTATTATTAGTTTCGGATGCAGCAGATAAAATGTTTAGTGAAAAATCAATATAATCCAAAGAATTTTTTATAAGTTTTGAATTTAGTTGATTAATTTCTTTAAGTTCTTTTAAAACATCTTCCAATTTATTTTTACATTCAATAAGTTTTTTTGCATTTTCCTCATTTAAATGTTCTGATAATTTGGAGATTGTCAATTCTGAAGGCTTTATATTTAATTGTTCAGCTATTTCCTCAACACAACTTTCACGCAAAATTTCTAATTTCCCCAGTTTAACCACAAGAGTCTGTTCATTCTTGGTGATTTCCTCAAGCTCTGATACCTTTCCCTCTATAACTATATCTTTTTTTTCCTTAGACAGTTGTAATATTTTTTCGTAAACACGAGTTTCTTCACCTAATACATCAAATAAAGCATTTAACTTTTCATATTCCATGTATTTACACCACCTAATTTTTTTATTTGTTTGACACCCTTTGTATGACACTCATATTACAAGGCTTTTAAATAAACTTTTGCGGGAAAACCAGGAAATGAATTCACTGTTAACCCGCAAATATCAACTATTTAAATAAAATTATATTTTCTTTTCAGTGATGTTTTTAAGTATACTATCGGCAATATCTTTTCCGCTTACTTTATAGTCTCCAGATTCTATTTGGCTTTGAAGTTTTTTCACTTTGTCCTTTCTAATGTCGGGAACATTTTTTAAAGCTTTCATAACTGTCTGAAAATCTTTCCCCTGTGATGAAATAAATACCACGTCTTTTTTAGAAGTTGCCTTATTGACCATATCTGCTTTATTTATGTTCTTTTGACTGTCGTACACTTTAGATACTTTTGGGATTTCTCCCTGAATTTTCATAAGTACCACCTACCTCCTTCAAAAATTTTATATATTAACACTTTATGTGCACTTAAATATTATTTGCCTTACTCCATATATACTATATATGTAATTATATTTTTGCTGTGTGGAAAGAGAGAGGATATAATATTTAATTAGCACTGTATAGTGTTAGTATCATTGTTTGTATATAAAAATTTTTCCCCTTCATAAATATTATCGTCAATACAAAAAATAATTTAATACATTTTTTGTTTTTTAACAATAACTTATACTTTTGTCCTAAAAAATGTCTATATCTATTAGTCTCTTCTATTGAGATATCTCATTGCCCCACCCATCTTTTTACCTTCTTCAGCTACAGGCTTTTTCATTTGGTTGCTTGCTGACTTGATATCTTTTACAATCTCCTCAGAACACTCCTGGCAAAAACGCCCGGTTTTAATTGACTTACCGCATTTTTCACATTCTAATAACATATTACCCTCATCGCCTATTATTTCTAAGCGACCTTCACGCAAATAGGTTTTTATTTTTCTTACGCTTATTTCTAAGTCATTTGATATTTGAACAACAGAAGCCCCAGGATTGTCATACAGATACTCCTTTACCTTTTTAAAGTCCTCTTCGTCTTTTTTATGGCAAGTGGGACAAACAGGTCTGCCTATATATGCAAATATTTTGCCACAGCTTCTGCAATTTCTCATATCCATAACTTCCAACTCCTACAATTTATAAATTAATCTACTGACATTGAGTTCTAGCGGACTTAAAAATAGTTAAATACTTTGCTTTCTAATATATATTTCGTCATAAAAACAAAAAACTTTATTAGTATATATAAAATTTTTTAGACATTTCTTCCTGTAGCCAAAACAGCAACAAATATTTTTTCAGCTCCTACTTCCTTTAATACACGGCTGCACTCATTTAAAGTACTCCCTGTAGTCATTATGTCATCAATAAGAAGTATATTCTTACCTTCTATTTTAGAAGGATGCACCACCAAAAAAGCCCCCTTCACATTGGATTGCCTTTTATATTTAGGTAGATGACTTTGACTTTCGGTGTTTTTTATTCTTTTTAAAACATAAGATTTTTCCTCTATTTCTAGTAGTTTACCCAATTCCTTTGTAATAAGATATGCCTGATTATAGCCTCTTTTTTGCTCTTTCTTTTCGTGAAGAGGTACACTTAATATCACATCTATATTTGGAAGCTCTTCTGTGTTTTTTATTTTGTCAGCCAAAAGTCTTGCAAAAACCCTGTAATAGGAGATTTTATTGTGAAATTTGTATCTTGTAATGGCTTTTTTTACAATCCCCTTATACCTAAAAAGGCATATTATCCTGTCATAAAAATCACCAGGGCTAAGTGGTATTTCTTCGTTAAGAAAGGGAATTTTAGAGGGACAGTCAGAGCATATAAATTCTTCATTTTTAATATCTAAAATCTCATTGCAAAATATGCATTTTGGAGGAAACAGTAAATTTTTAATCCATTTTATCAATTATATCACCATAGAATTTAATTTTCCTACTAAATCTGAATTTCTATTGGTTTCCCTATCATTTTGAATCATGTCCTCAAGGCATTTTTTAGTACCTGTCAAAATGACCAAATTTCTAGCCCTTGTCACAGCTGTATACAGTAAATTTCTTGTCATCAACACCTGGGGACCTGAAAACACAGGCATTATTACCACTGGAAATTCACTGCCTTGGCTTTTATGCACTGTAACAGCATATGCCAATTCCAATTCATCTAAAATTGTAAAGTCATAATTGACTATTTTTTCATCTTCAAAGCATACAACTATCTTTTGTTCTTCACTGTCTATTTCGCATATTATACCTGTATCCCCGTTAAAAACGCCTGTGCCGTTTTCAAGGGGGTTGTCTTTCTTTTCCCATTTTAAATTATAGTTATTTTTTATCTGCATTACCTTATCCCCTTCACGGAACAAAAAATCTCTAAAAGCCTTTTCTCTTTTATTTTTACTTTGGGGATTTAATATTTTCTGAAGTTCTTTGTTTAAATTTGAAACTCCAACTATTCCCTTTCTCATAGGTGTCAAAATTTGAATATCCCTTACTGGATCAAAACCATAACAATTAGGTATTCTTTCCCTGCAAAGTTCTAGTATGGTTTTTGCAATTTCCATAGGAGTATTTCTTGACACCAAAAAGAAATCCTTGTCTTTTTCGTTTAAAATAACCTGTTCCCCTCTATTTATACTGTGGGCGTTGACAACTATCATGCTCTCTTGAGCTTGTCTGAATACTTCTGTAAGTTTTACCGTTTTGATAATCCCACTTTTTATAATGTCACAAAGAACATTTCCTGGACCTACTGAAGGAAGTTGATCCACATCGCCAACAAGTATTAATCTTGTACCATATGCCACAGCTTTGAGCAAATTGTTCATAAGAAGTATATCAACCATTGACATCTCATCTATTATAACCACATCTGCCTCAATGGGGTTTGATTCTGTCTTCATAAATACAAGCTGATCCTCATCTCCTGCATACCCTATTTCTAAAAGTCTGTGAATTGTTTTAGCCTCATAGCCGGTGGCTTCTGTCATTCTTTTTGCTGCCCTACCTGTAGGTGCTGCTAATGCAACCTCATACCCCTCACCATCTAAAAGACTTATTATCGTTTTTATAATAGTGGTTTTACCTGTTCCAGGACCTCCTGTAATTACAAGGACACCATTTATTAAAGCTTCCCTTACCGCCTCTTTTTGTTTATCGGCAAGTACAATTCCCTCTTTTTTCTGGATAGCTTCTATTTTTTTATCAAAATTCTTTAAATCACCCTTAAACTCAACCATGGACATGTCAAAAAGTCTTCTGGCAACGCCAAGTTCTGCATTGTAAAATGAGCTTAAATACACCCTGTTGTAATCTTCACATTTTTCCACATAAACGGATTTATCCATGATAAGGGATACAAGCATATTATCAATATTGGAAATATCAACATCCAAAAGATTAGAAGTATATTCTATTAAATTGTCACTTCTAAGGAAAGTATGTCCCCCTACTGCAGCCTGGGACAGCACATACTTTATGCCGCTTGTAATTCTGTGCTCTGAATTAGGATCTATTCCTATGCTTTTTGCAATTCTATCTGCAGTTTTAAAGGTTATTCCATGTATTTCTTCTGCAAGTATATATGGATTTGACCTGATTTTTTCAATGGTGTCGCTTCCAAAGTGCTTGTATATTTTAGCAGAAAAGCTTGGGCTTATTCCGTACTCCTGCAAAAACATTACAACATCTTTAAGTTCCTTCTGCTCTGCAAAGGTCTCTCCAATTCTTAGAGCCTTTTCCAGTTTTACGCCTTTTATAGTGGATAGTTCTTCTGGATGAAATTGAATGACATTTAAAGTGTCCTCTCCAAATCTTTTTACAATTTTTTTAGCTGTGGCAGGTCCAACACCTTTTATAAGGCCTGAGCCTAAATATTTTTCAATAGCTTCAATTGTTTTTGGAAGGGTTTTTTCGTACATTTCAACTTTAAGCTGTTCACCATAATCCGGGTGGTTCACCATTTTACCAGTGACTTTTAGTGTTTCCCCAACATTTATAAATGGCATAAAGCCTACAGCAATTATAGTATCTTCATCGTTTTGTATTTCGCATACAGTAAATCCATTTATCTCATTTGTAAATATTATTTCCTCAACTATACCTTCATAAGTAACCAATATATACACCCTTACTAAATATAATTTATTTTAATTATAACACAGCAGTAAAGCAGCGACAATTAGGGTGTGAAATAAGGTTTTCTACGCTTTTTCCAAACCTCAATTTTTGTATTTACGTTAACCATAGCCATGAAATATTCCTCCAACACTTAAATGTTTTTTAAGGGGATAATATTTGATTTGTAATGTTGTACTTATATCTATAAATGTTTTTATAATTTGTTATGATAAGATAGCAATAGTACACTTTTTGCTTTTTATGTGTATTAATCTACCATATATAATAGCATGAGTAATATCAAAATACAATGTAATTTCGTAAAATGTGATAAAAATTCCCATTTTACAACATGCTATAAGACAACAAAAATTAAGGTATAGATAAAACAGCACTGGAAAAACTTGCGAAAAAAGGCTTCTAGTTTATATAGAAGCCTTTGATTCTTAAAATAAGAGGCTGACATCTAGCCTCGACCCCGAAGGGCATTGTACTGTCTTTTTTGACTCATTTATGAGCTTTGTTGAATTAATTATATCATTATTTTTTTTCTTTTTCAATCATTTTATTAAAATACAATTTAAAAATTTTTTCCTCAAGTTCTTTCATTTTATCGTCACTGAGCCTGAATTCGCTAAATCTATCCCCCATTTTCTTTGGCTGGTAAATTCTCATCTTACTTAATGCACATATTTGTGCAATTTGAGCAACACTTCCTCTATTCAATTTATTTAATTCTTTTTGTAATCTCGATAAAGTTATTTTTAAATTGGTAACATCAGTTCCTTTATTTTCTCTCTGTTTGATTTTTTTATTTAAATTATCAATTTCTTTTTCTAATTTTTTTATATCTTCTTTAAATATGCCATATCCTAAAAACAATTCATAATTTTCATTTAAATCTTCAGGTTTCTTATCATGAGGCAAAGATTCTAATGAAACAACTAATAGGACTTTATTGCTTTTGTGGTTATATTTATCTAAAACAATGGCATAATGTAATCCTCCCTGCTCGCTTCCAACATTAAACCCAAAATCAGCTTCGACAATACTTCCTCTTTTATATCTCATTAATTCTTTATAATTAAAATTTTTTTCATTTCTTAAATAATTAGCACTCCAATCATTTAGCCAATATAATAACTTAATAGCTAACTCTCTATCCATATTATTCATTGTCTCTCTTAACTGCGCAAAAACTTCTAACAGTTTTTTGTTAAATTCCTCATCGGTATCAATTTTTCCAATCTTAACTCCTGTTTTTTTCCTACCCACTTTAATTCCTTCTCACAAAACACTCTCTATATTATATCATAATTTATATAAATTTGTATTATTTTGTCGGAAATTAAATGATATTTTAAGAACTTTATATATGTAAACAGGAGATATTCTGATACCAGGACCTGGAAGAAGGAAATAATTCTAATTTAATAACTTATCAAAATCAATATCCCTGGTAAATGGTATTCCACCATACATACCTTTTAAATACCTATTCCTGTAATTCAAATTTGGATGAGTTCTATCTTCAAATTCTACAATTGGTACTAATTCTTTATTTGCATCTTTATCCACAAAAAATGTGTAAATATATTCCGGGTTAATGTCTGATGATTCCAAAAACATAGTGTTGTGTGTTGTAACAATTAATTGACCTTTAGCTGAGTCGGAAATATTGCACAAAATATTATTAATAAGCAAATCATGGATACCTGTATCTAATTCGTCAATAATAACAGTTTTTCCTTCAACACTCATTAAAAGAAATGGCATTATTTGCAATAAAGCTTGTGTTCCCGTAGACTCTAATTCGTAGCTGACATCAACAATTTTTCCATACATCATTTTTTTAAAGAACAAACTATACTTTATTTTCCCATCAGTTTTTTCTCGTTTATAGTAAGCTTCTTTAATATCCGAATACGCCAATGTAAAAAATTCATTTACCATTTTTTCCGCTTTATTTAACTCTTCTTCGTCTTCAATGGATATTACTCCTTCACCAAGATTTTTAAATACCTTATAACAACTAGCACCAAAGCCTCTTTCTAAACCGAATGCGGATTTTACACGAACAGACATCAGCATAAATGATAGTAGCACTTCATAAAGACGCTCACTAATCCTCTGTATAACATATCCATCAGCCTTACCTTCATCTTCAAACATGAGAATTGACAAAAAACTATGCTTGCCGTTATATTTTTCTAACAAATCATAGAAATATTTTAAGTACTCACCATCTGTAAATATTTTTTCATTAATCATGATTTTATCTTCAGCTATTTCAAAAAACAAAGTCCTATTCTTATTTAATACATATTCTAATTTTTCATGAACAATTTTGCTGTCATCATACTCTATAAGGTATCTTCCTTGTCTGCCTTCAATTACAAATTCAAACTCAAGAGACATGTTTTCAGTAGAATTAATTGTCTTGCAACTTTTAATAATCGACTCAGTATCTTTTAAATTTTCAGCAATAAATTTTATGAATTCTTCATCATATATTAAACCTTCTAATTTATCCTTGTCTATAAGCTTTTGTAATTTTGTCCTTGCCAGCATAGTTCTTAAAGACTCGCATAAAGTACAAAATGCTGTGGCAAAATTGGATTTTCCCACTCCGTTTTCACCATATATAACAACTAAAGGTTTTGGTTGCTTTTTCTTAGCAGATAAATCAACATCCAAATTAATGAGGGATTTATAATTTTTAATTTTCACACGTGTAAACATTTCATCACTCCTCTATGTTTTGCATATATTATATGCATTTGTGTTATAAATTATAACACATTTTATTTTTTTATCAACATTTATTTAGATATTTTTATTTTTAAAGTAAATCCAATCTCTATACTAAGTAACAACTGTTAACTAAAATTCATATACTAACTAAAACTATATTTACTGGGGGAGGAGTAGATTTTGAGCCAAAAAGTTTTTGAGTTTATAATGGTCATCCTTGCTACATATGGATTTCTTACAATTATCTACGATCTGATTTTAACAATTAAAAATAAATCAAAATACCAAAACTCCATGATTAAACTTGTACTGATAGTTAAAAATCAAGGAGATGCAATTGAAGGAGTACTTAGAAATGTTCTTCCTAGAAATTTCATAAGAAAACTTATGCCAGGAGGAAAACTCACTATATTAGACATGGGATCTAAAGACGATACATTGGAGATATTGCAAAAACTAGAAATAGATTATCCCTGTTTAGAGGTATTAAGAAAAACTGAAAAAGATATCATTTTTAACTCTTTTGAAGAAAAAGGAGAGTGGGAAGCCTTATAAAAAAAAGTTTCTTCTCCCTTTTTTTTAAAAGCAAGAAGAAACTTTTTCCCTTATATTTTGAATATACTAAATTTTTGCTGCTTCTTTTCGCAGTTCATCTGCCTTATCTGTTCTTTCCCAAGGCAGGTCTAAATCTGTTCTTCCAAAATGTCCGTATGCTGCCGTTTGCCTGTATATAGGTCTGCGTAAATCCAGTGTTTTTATTATACCTGCTGGTCTTAAGTCAAAATGCTTTTCAATTAATTGTTCAATTTTTTCTTCATCTATAGCAGCTGTTCCAAAAGTATCAACTCTTACTGATACAGGCCTTGCAACACCTATTGCATAAGCTAACTGAACTTCACATCTTGTAGCAAGTCCTGCTGCCACTACGTTTTTTGCAACATAACGTGCTGCATATGTTGCTGAACGGTCAACCTTTGTGGGATCCTTTCCTGAAAAAGCGCCTCCCCCATGTCTTGCAAAACCACCATAAGTATCCACAATTATCTTTCTTCCAGTAAGACCTGCATCCCCTTGTGGTCCACCTACAACAAATCTGCCTGTTGGGTTAATATAAATTTTAGTATTATCATCTATTAAATTAGAAGGTATTACAGGCTTTATAACATGTTCAATAATGTCTTTTTTTATTGTATCTAAATCCACATCTTCACTGTGCTGAGTGGAAATAACCACAGCATCCACTCTTACTGGCTTGTCCCCTTGGTACTCAACAGTCACCTGTGACTTTCCATCAGGTCTTAAATATTTAAGTATACCTTCTTTTCTCACATCAGTAAGTTTTTTTGTAAGTTTATGTGCTAAAGAAATTGGCATAGGCATTAACTCTGGAGTTTCGTCACAAGCATATCCAAACATCATTCCCTGGTCACCTGCACCAATTGCTTCAATTTCTTCTTCTGACATTTCTCCTGTTTTAGCCTCTAAAGCTTTATCAACACCCATTGCAATATCAGGTGATTGTTCGTCTATTGCCGTCAAAACAGCACATGTATCTCCATCAAATCCAAACTTTGCTCTGTCATACCCAATATCTTTTATTGTTTGTCTTACAATCTTAGGTATATCAACATAGCAGCTGGTTGTAATCTCGCCAGAAACAAGAACTAGCCCAGTTGTAACAGCTGTCTCACAAGCTACCCTTGCCATAGGATCCTGAGAATAAATTGCATCTAAAACTGCATCAGATATCTGATCACATATTTTGTCCGGATGTCCTTCAGTAACAGACTCAGACGTAAATAATTTTCTTGCCATTTCAAAACCTCCTTATTTAAGTGTCCTACCCCACACTATTTTAAAATACCCTTTCACACAGTTTCTTAACAAAGTTGCCATAAAAAAACCTCTTTTCTTTTAAAAAGAGGATTAATTATTACTCCTCATCTTTCAGGACTTTTGCCCTGTAGGAATTGGCACCGTGATACCATAGGTCCGGTTGCCGGGTTTCATTGGGCCCATTCCCTCCACCTCTCGTGATAAGGTTTACAAACTATATTTTTTTACAATGGATAATTTATCATATCCACTTTGTTTAGTCAAGATGTTTTTAAATTATGTTGTGCTGCTAATAAGTTCTTCAAATTCATGCCCGTCAATTTTTTCTTTTTCTATTAATGTATTTGCTACAGCATGTAATTTGTTTATATTTTCCTTTAATATTTTCATTATCCTGTCATAACAGCTATCTATTATGTGTTTAACTTCCCTGTCAATTTGTGCTGCTATTTCTTCACTGTAATTTCTTGCCTGTGCAAAATCCCTTCCAATAAACACTTCATCACTTTCATTTCCAAAAACTAAATTTCCAAGATTTTCACTCATTCCGTACTTGGTTATCATACTTCTGGCAATCCCATTTGCCTTCTTCAAGTCTTGGTAGGCTCCTGTGCTTATTTCACCAAGTACAAGCTGTTCTGCAGCCCTTCCACCTAATGCAACAATTATATTTTCCAACAGGTGGGATTTTGTATCGTAATTTTTATCTTCATCAGGTTTATAAGCTGTAAAACCACCTGCCATACCTGAAGGTATTATTGATATTCTATCCACCCTGTCAGTGGTAGACACATATTTTACTGCCATGGCATGACCTGCTTCATGGTATGCTGTAAGTTTCTTTTCCTTATCAGTCATAACCCTGCTCTTCTTTTCAGGTCCTACAACAACTTTAAATACGGCTTCTTTAATTTCTTCCATGCTTATTTTTGTCTTTTCAGCTCTTGCAGCAAGCAGGGCAGCCTCATTGAGAAGATTTTCTAAATCTGCACCTGTAAAGCCTGGTGTACTTTTTGCCAGTTCATCCAGCCTTACATCTTCAGATAATGGCTTACCTCTTGCATGAACTCTTAATATTTCTTCCCTTCCTTTAATGTCTGGTAAACCTACCACAACTCGTCTGTCAAATCTTCCTGGTCGCAATAAGGCAGGGTCTAAAATATCAGGTCTGTTTGTTGCGGCTAGGATGATTACACCTTCATTTACACCAAAGCCGTCCATCTCAACAAGCAATTGGTTTAGCGTTTGCTCACGCTCATCATGTCCGCCTCCAAGTCCTGCTCCACGATGTCTTCCAACAGCATCAATCTCATCTATAAAAATAATACATGGTGAATTCTTTTTAGCCTGTTCAAAAAGGTCTCTTACCCTTGATGCACCAACACCTACAAACATTTCTACAAAATCAGAACCACTTATGCTGAAAAAAGGAACTCCTGCCTCACCGGATACTGCCTTTGCCAACAAAGTCTTACCTGTCCCCGGAGGTCCTACCAATAGAACTCCCTTAGGAATTCTAGCTCCTAATTCAACAAACTTTTTGGGGTTTTTTAGAAACTCTACAATTTCCTGTAGTTCTTCTTTTTCTTCCTTTGCACCTGCCACATCATTAAAGTTGACTTTCTTTTTATCATCAATGGTCATCTTTGCCCTGCTTTTACCAAAAGACATAACCCTGTTTCCTCCCCCACCCTGGGACTGTTGGAGAAAGAAAATCCAAAACAACACCACTATAACTATTAAACCTAATGTAGGTATCATAGCTACCCACCATGGGGGTGTTGAGGGTTCTTTGAAAATATATACAAATCCGTCTTCTTGGGTATAATATTCCTCTACTTGCAAAGAAAATAGGTGAACATCAGGTATATATACTGTGCGGATTTTGTTTTCTTCATCTTTCAGTACCACCGTAGCTGCATTTCCCTCAAGCTCAATTTTCTCTACATTTCCCTTTTGAATTTGCAGCAAAAGTTCAGAATAATACATATCATCGGGCTTTCCGCCACTTTGGAAAAATATGAGAACTAACATAAGTATTATAAGCAATACTATATAAAAACTCATGTTTTTAAAATGTTTCAAATAGCTCCCTCCTTAACTTTGTAAATAACCAATCACTATTATAATCTATGGATAATTCAGGCTACACTCTTTCTTTTCCATATATAAAACAATTATTCTACAAATACAATAAAAAATCAATATAAAAAACAATAAAAACATATTTTTTAATATTTAATCATAATAAACATGTGGTTTTAGTACACAAACATCGGGTAAATTTCTGTATCTTTCTGCAAAATCCATTCCATAACCAACTACAAATTCATCTGGTATTTCTATTCCCTTATATTCTATTTCGATTTCCACTTCTCTTCTTGAAGGCTTATCTAATGCTGTACAGCATTTTATGTCTTTAGGTCCCCTTGCACTGAAAAGGTCTTTTAAATATTTTAATGTAAGTCCTGAATCCACTAAGTCTTCAACAATTAAAACATGTTTTCCCATTACATCAATATCCACATCTTTAATTATACGTACTACACCGGAGGAACGAGTAGAATCCCCGTAGCTGGAAACAGAAATAAAATCCAAATCTAAAGGTATATCTATATTTCTTATGAGGTCTGATAAAAAAACCACCCCTCCTTTTAATACACCTATTAAAACAAGCTTTTTCCCTTTGTAGTCAGCTGAAATTCTTTTACCGAGTTCTTTTGCACTTTTTTCTAATTCTTCCCTTGTAATTAATACTTTTTCAATATCCTCAAGCATATTTACCTCCCTATTTTTTGACTAAATTACTTTTTATTTGATTTATAGCAAAACTTACTTAATTTTCAAGTTTAATAAATTCAAGTTTTAATACCTTCTTGGTACTCTTGGTAACTTTAAATTTGTCACTTATAACATATCCTATTATCCATACTATTTCCTTGTCTTTAGCAACAAGTGGAATTTGATCCCTTATATCTATCGGTATTTTTTCATCAATAAAATACTTTTTTAATTTTTTTGTTCCATTTGAATTAACCGGCTTAATTAAATCCCCACTTTCTCTTTTTCTTATATTTATTCCACCTAATAGCTTGTGGTAATCAAAATATTGGACTTTAGAGGTCTTATGGTTTTTTTTGTATTGGTCTAAATTTACATCATCAATTATATTTGCTCTTAAAACAAATTTTTCTTCCTGTATTAAAGTATCTCCTGGTATATTTAGCTTTACTTTGTAAAGATTAACCTGTGGAAAAGTTTTGAATTGATACACCTTTAAAGTTTGGTACGATTTTTCAACTCTAATTTTATGTGGGAGATGTATCATAGCTCCAACCCTGCCATCTAAAGCCAACTTAATAATGTCGTCAATGTGTACACTTTCTATACCTCTTATAAATCCTATTACTTCTTTTATTGCTTTTCTTAATATTCTTCCCTTTGCACCTTTATGATAATTATTAAATACTTTTGTATTTAATACTATTTCACCGTCACTTTTGTTTACTAAAACTTTATTATACAATTTCTCTGTATAATATTCAATAAAATCATTTTCATTTTTTATTATTTCAGACATTTTTATAAGTTTTGATATAATATCTGTGTTAAATTGTTCATCTATATAAGGTATCAAATCAAGCCTTATTTTGTTTCTGGTGTAAATTGATTCTAAATTTGTTTTGTCAGTTCTAGGCTGTAGTTTGTATTTATTACAATACCCTTCAATTTCCAACCTGTCAATGCCAAGGAGGGGCCTTATAATTTTACCCCTTCTAAACTCCATTCCCTTTAAACCTAAAAGCCCTGTACCTCTTATTATATTCATCAATATTGTCTCAGCCTGATCATTTTTATTATGTGCTACAGCTATTTTATTTGCATTAAAGTCTATGGCTGTTTTTTCAAAAATTCTGTATCTTTCCTCTCTTCCTGCTTCTTCTATTGAAAGTTTCTTATTTTTTGCAATGTTTTTTAAATCTATTTGCTCTGTTTTTAATTTAACATTTAGCTTTTTACAAAGATTTTTGACATATTCTTCATCTTCAAATGAGTCCTGTCCTCTTAGCATATGGTTTACATGTACTGCCACAACCTCTATATCCATAATATCTTTAATACTTTTAAGAACATGAAGAAGACATACCGAGTCTGGACCGCCAGACAAACCCACTATTATTGTATCTCCTTTATCAATAAGATTTTTGTCTTTTATATCTGCTAAAACTTTTTCAACCATAACTAGTATGTATAACTCCCCTGTCCTATATTTTTTCTAATATAAAATATTTTACCACAAACTACTCTCTAAACTTTTCTAAGTTGGCAAATTTAGTGTACTGACCAAGCCATGCCAATTCAACAGTTCCAGTGGACCCGCTTCTATGTTTTGCAACTATTACCTCTGCCACATTCTTTTTTTCAGTTTCTGGATTGTAATAATCGTCTCTGTAAAGAAACATTACAATGTCTGCATCCTGCTCAATTGCACCAGATTCTCTTAAATCACTTAAGATAGGTCTGTGGTCTGACCTCATCTCCGGTGCACGGCTAAGCTGGGATAGTGCTATAACAGGCACATTTATTTCCTTTGCAAGTATTTTTAAAGACCTGGATATTTCTGATATCTCCTGCTGTCTGCTTTCGCTCCTGCCTCTTCCCTGCATAAGCTGCAAATAGTCAATTATAACCAGACCAAGATCTTTTTCCAGCTTTAATCTTCTGCATTTTGCCCTTATTTCCGCGGATGTCACCCCAGGGGTGTCATCTATGTAAATTGGAGCATCAGAAATAGGTCCTAAAGCTTTGGCTATCTTTTGCCAGTCACTGTCTTCCAATTGACCAGTTCTCATTTTTTGGGCATCTACCATGGCTTCACAACACAGCATTCTGTTAACAAGCTGCTCTTTTGACATTTCAAGGCTAAAAATAGCAACTGGCACCTGGGAGTGAATTGCTGCATACTGAGCAATATTTAAAACAAAAGATGTTTTTCCCATGGCAGGTCTTGCTGCAATTAAAACTAAGTCAGAATTATGAAGCCCTGCTGTTTTATGATCAAGGTCTACAAAACCTGTAGGGATTCCAGTAACATTTCCTTTGTTATTGTAAAGTTCTTCTAGTCTGTCAAAGGTTTCTATTAGTACATCCTTTATTTGAACAAATCCTTGACTGTTCCTTTTTTGTGAAATGTCAAAAATGCCTTTTTCTGCCCTGTCTAATATATACTCCACTTCTTCTGTCTCATCATATCCCATATTAATTATTTCAGAAGAAGTTTTTATAAGCCTTCTTAATATGGATTTTTCTTCAACAATTTTAGCATAGTGTTTTGCATTGGCAGTGGTTGGAACTGCATTCACTAAATTAGTCAGGTATTCTAGCCCACCTACCGCATCTATAGAGCCCCTTATTTTAAGTTGTTCAGATACTGTGATTAAATCAATAGGCTCTCCTCTTTCATATAAATCCATAATTGCCTCAAAAATTTCCTTGTGGTCTTCCCTGTAAAAGTCTGATACATCAATGATTTCGGTTATGGTAGATAAAACTTCTTTATCCAAAAGAGAAGCGCCCAAAACTGATTGCTCAGCTTCTATGTTTTGGGGAGGTATCCGCCCCAATGAACTTATGTCCATATTTTTTTACCCCTCTTCGCCTTGCTCCACTTTAACAGTGATTTTCCCTGTTACGCCGGGATATACTTTTACCTCTCCTTCATACGTGCCTAAAGCCTTTATGGTATCTGGAAAATTAATTTTTTTCTTATCTATTTTTATTTTGTATTTCTTCTGTAGTTCATCTGAGACATCTTTACTTGTTATAGAACCAAATAATTTTCCGTTTTCACCAGCTTTTACTTTAAACTCTACAGTAATGGTTTCAAGCTTTTTACAAAGTTCTTTTGCTTCTTCAAGTTCCTTGCTTTTTTTGTTCTTCTCTGCCTGCTTTTTAAATTTCATTTCATTCATATTTTGTGTATTTGCCTCTACTGCAAGTCCTTTTGGAAGCAAAAAATTTCTGGCATATCCATCACTTACATTTACCAAATCATCTTTTTTACCTAATCCCTTTACATCTTCTTTTAAAATTACCTTCATATTATATCTCTCCTTCAAACTATAATTTAGCTGTTGTCTGGTATTTCTTCTTTGTATTCGTCTATAGATTTTTTTAGCTTTTCAATTGCCTCCTCAGTGGAAACCCCTTGAAGCTGGGTTCCTGCAAAAGTTAAATGCCCTCCTCCCCCAAGCTTCTCCATTATAATCTGGACATTTATATCCCCTAAGGACCTTCCACTTATTGAAATACCTTCATCTATATTGCAAAGCACAAAGGCTGCCTTAATTCCCCTAAGGTTTACAAGCTGGTCTGCCGCCTGTGCAGCTATTACAGTTGCATTTTTTATATCAGGGGGACATGCTGATATGGCTATGTTTTCATTGTATATTTGTGCGTCTTTAACAGTATTTGAAATATGAGTATATGTAGTTAAATCATTTTGAAACATTTGCTTAACCATAACGGTATCCACACCCTGTCTTCTCAAAAATGCAGCTGCTTCAAATGTCCTAACTCCTGTCTTAAAAGTGAAGTTTTTTGTATCTACAACTATTCCAGCATATAGGGCTTCTGCCTCAATAGGAGCAAGTTTTATTTTTTCTTCAACATATTGTAAAATTTCTGTAACCAGCTCACAAGTTGAGGATGCGTATGTTTCCTGGTATGTTAAAACTGCATTTTGCAGGTAGTCAACTCCTCTTCTGTGGTGGTCAATAACAACTATTTGCTCTGTATATTTTATCAAATCTGGCGCTTCTGTAAAGCTGGGTTTATGTGTATCCACAATAACCAGCAAAGTCTTTTTGTTTATTTTTTCAAGAGCTTCCCCAGTGGATATAAACAAACCCTCATAATCCTTATCACTTTCAATTTTAGAAACCATGCAATCTATATTGGAGTTTGATTTATTTAAAACTATATAAGCTTTTTTTTCTCTTCTGGTTGCAATGCTATAAATTCCCAAAGCAGAGCCTAAGCAATCTATATCACAATTTTTATGTCCCATAATTATAACCTCTGATGCCTGGTCAATAAGTTCTCTTAGTGCAAAGGCAATTACCCGCGCCTTTACCCTGGTTCTCTTCTCAATCTCCCTTGTTTTACCACCATAAAAGGATATTTCCTCACCATCCTTTATAACAACCTGGTCTCCTCCTCTGCCTAAAGCAATATCTAATGCAGCATTTGCATGGCGAAATTTATCTAAAAGAGAACTTTCTCCTTTTCCAATACCAATACTTAATGTAACAGGTATTGTATTTCCAACATTCACCTCTTTAACGCTGTCTAAAATATCAAACTTTTTCTCCTGAAAATTTTTTAGGTATTTGTTTTCAAAAATAAACAGGTATTTGTCTCTTTCGTACTTTTTAACAATTCCATTGGCATATGCAGTCCAATTATTTATTTTGTTTTCAATTTCCACTATCATTTGAGGTCTTTTGGTATCTTCAGTACTCTGCATCAAATCATCATAATTGTCTATAATAAAAACACCAACCACTGTTTTTTCATCATCGTAGGTTTTCTTTAAGTTTACCAGCTCTGTAGTATCAATAAAATACAAAAGCAATATAATTTCACCGTCATTAATTCTATTGTCAACTTTTATAAAATTCCCTAAAACACAATAGTTTCTATCATGTATTTTAGTTTCATTTGAAAAATTCATAGTTTCATTTGAAAAACTTTCTGGATTCAGATCTTTTGCAAAAGTCTGTATTGTCTTTTCTAACAATTCCTCTCCCTCAAAAACCTTTTTAAATGAGGAATTATACCAAATTATAGTTCCATCCAGTTCAATTAGCACTAAAGGCATTGGAAAATTCAACAAAGTATCCTTTGTTGCCATATCAATGTTAAATGTAAGATTTTCAATATATTGAGTTATTTCCCTTTTTCTTTTGTAATTGTACCTAAAATTATAATATAAAAGGAATACGAAAAATACAAATCCTGGTATTGCCACCTTTACTTCTAAGAAAGCAATCATTATTAATAGTACAAATATTACCAAAAGATAAAAACCAGCCTTTTGTATAAAAATTCCCGCAAACTTTTTACCTTTCATTATTTCTTCTCCTGTATTCTAAGGCATCAGCTTTTTTATAGCACTTTTTTATAAAACATTATGTATAGAATAGATTTTCATCAGCCTGTTATAATTAACCTATATTATTTATTCTTGAAGAATCAAGATGTTTTGCAAGTTCTGACAAATCACCATAATGCTTTTCTATATCGTTATTTTCAATAAGTCCAAGCTTCACTTTATTTTTCATTTTTATTTCAATTGCATTATAGCTTATACCCAATCGTCTTCCCAACAAATAGCAAATTAAAATAATGTTTGATAAAGTATCTGCCACCGTTTCATGGACTTCTTCCTTCATTCCATTTATCAATACTTTAAAAAGAGCGGCAATGTCAGTTAGTAGCTCGCTCTTTAGCCATTCTATAATTTTTATATTTCTTGTAATATCAATTTCTCTATCAAAAAAAGCCATGTAATCACTCCAACAAGTTCTATTTTGCAAGATGTATTTATTACTATTTCTTCATATTAGTTGTTAATGTATTTCCTCTTCCATATATTATAGCATTAAATATTTATTCCGTGTGGAATTTCCCAAAAACAATGTTATTCTTCTAAGATATACTCAGGGTATGAACCTAAAAATTTATAAAAAGATGTTTTTCTCTTTACCATTGTCAAAGCATCTTTCACATCATCCTCTTTAATATGCCCGTTTAAATCTATAAAAAATATATACCTTCCTAACTGGTCTTTTACAGGTCTTGACTCTATTCTGGTCATATTAATATCCCAAAGGTTAAATATATCAAGTATTTTATAGAGACTTCCTGGCTTATTATCTGTTGAAAATACTATGGAGGTTTTATTTCTTAGCTTCCTTTCTCCATCTTTTTTAGATATAATCACAAATCGGGTCAAATTATTAAAATTATCCTGTATAGATTTATCTATAATTTCTAGATTGTAAACATCAGCTGCAGTAACAGGACCTATGGCCCCCATATCCCCTACACCTTCTGAAACTTCCCTTGCAGCCTCAGCGGTACTGTAAACGTATTTTATTGTTGCAGCTGGAAATTTAGAATCTAAATACTTTCTGCACTGTCCTATGGCCTGTGGATGGGATAAAATAAGTTTTATATCTTCAATGTTTGTTCCCCTTTTTACCATAAAGTTTTGATTAACTGCTATAACCATTTCTCCCTTAATCTTTAGGTCTACATCTGTAGCAAGCATATCTAAAGTGGCACTTACCGCACCCTCAAGGGAATTTTCAATGGGCACCACTGCCTCATCTATTTCATCATTATTCACTGCATAAATTAAATCAGGCATGGTGTTATAAGGACATTCACAAAATCCATCTCTTCCACCAATGTATTTATTCATGGCTTCTTGGGAAAAGGTTCCCTTTGGACCTAAAAAACCTATCTTTATCATAGTATCTCCTTTTTTTTCTTCAAATTATGCCGTAATTTAAGTTTATAATATCAAAATAAGCAAGTGTTATGCAAGGGATTTTAGAAAGCAAAAATATTTTTATATATTTGTTTTAATGCCTTGATATAAATTAATTAAGATGATATATTATAGAATATATATTTTATATGTTCAAAGACGTGGTTTCTTGCCTTTTTATAATGACCACCATGTGCAGGAATTATGTCCTGCCAAAATTTTATATTATTGAAAACTTTACTAAAAGAGTTACTAATATTTTTTTGATTATAAATTTTTTGATAATATATAATATAGTAATGTCCGATATTATTTACTGAGAAAATTACTTACTTCCAACAAATAACAGGTGTTAGGTGGTGATTTAGTGTCAATTGATCTGATTAAGTCAATAAAGGAAGCAGAAGAGCAGGCGGAGCAAATCAAGAAGAAATCCTTAGAAGACTCAAGGCAGATTATTTTCGATGCAAGAGAAAAAGCTAAAAAAATTATAGAAGAAGCAGAGGAAAGTGCCGATAAAGAGGCTAAGGAGATTATTGAAAAGGTCAAAAATTCTGCAAACAAAGAAATTGAAAAGCTCAAGGAAGAAGTTCTACAAGAATGCAATACCATAAAAAATAATTCTAGAAAAAATCTAGACAAAGCAGTAGATATAATAATAGGAAGGATTGTGAACTCTGATGGCAATAGTTAATATGAATAAATTGTCACTAATAGGCCTTAAATCAGATAAGGAACGCATATTAGAGACCCTTATGAAGATGGGCGTAGTGGAAATTACAGACTTGAGCGAAAAAATGTCGTCAGATGATTGGAATAACTTACTTTCAAGTGAAGAAAACACCGAAGAAATATCTAAACTTAATAGTAAACTTGATAAAATATCAGCAGCAATTGACTACTTATCAAAATTTGATACCAGAAAAAAAGGTCTTTTTGCTACAAAAAGAACGGTAAGTGTCAATGACTACAGCACTGTAATTAACAATCAAGATAAGCTTTGGAAAGTTATTGACGATATTTCTGAATATGATAAAAAACTTTCAAACTTAAAATCTGAGATAAACAAAAATACAAATCTCATTTTAAATTTAAAGCCTTGGGAAAAATTAGATGTTCCTCTTGATATTAAGGGTACTAAAAATACCACTGTGCTCACTGGTGTAGTCCCTGAAATCGTTAATACAGATAGTTTAAGTGAAGAGCTTTTTAAAGAAGTCCCAGAAAGCTATCTTGAAGTGATTAGTAAAGACAGGGAACAAAGCTATCTTTTCATTATTTATTTAAATTCAAAATCAGACGATGTTATGAGAATACTTAAGCAATATGGATTTTCTAAATCGTCTTTAGAAAAGTTTTCTAAAACCCCAAATGAAAATATAAAAAGTTTATCAAAAAATATCAAGGATCTTGAAAATGAGATTTCTTCCACAGAAGAAAAAATAGCTTCTTTTGCAAATTATCAAGGGGATCTTGAGATTTTGCATGACCACATACTTGTTGAAAGGGACAGAAAAAAAGCATCTGGTATTGTATTTAACACCAATGATTCTTTCTTTCTTGAAGGATGGGTTCCAGAAACTTCATCAGACCAGGTAAAGGAAGTTATTACGAAAAAATTTGACTGCTTTTTAGAAATTGTTAAACCAGGCAAAGATGAAGATTTTCCTATTTTACTTGTAAACAAGGACTTTGCACGTTCTGTAGAGTCAATAACAGAAATGTACAGCCTGCCAAACAGAAATGAAGTTGACCCAAATGCCATAACCGCTCCATTTTTTGTTTTGTTTTTTGGACTAATGCTAGGTGATGGTGGTTACGGTCTTATAATGGCAGCCGCTTCAATATTTGCCTTATTAAAATTTAAATTAGATGATGGCATGAAAAAGTTTATGAAACTCATGATGTACTGTGGTTTTGCCACAATGCTATGGGGTGCCCTTTTGGGAGGTTGGTTTGGAATTGAAGCTTTAGGGAAAACTGCCCTGTGGTTTAGCCTTACAGATGAACCTCAAAAAATGCTTAGCTTCTCCCTTCTTTTTGGTGTCATCCATATCTATGTGGGACTTGGTGTAAAAGCCTATAACCTTTACAGACAAAAAAAATACTTAGACATTATATTTGACGTGTTTTTCTGGTATGTAATGTTTACAGGTTTTGCACTTTTTTTACTTCCATATGTTCCTATAGTGGATGAAGATGCTGTAACAGGACTTGTGGAAATAGGTAAATATCTTCTGGTAATTGGAGCTGGACTGCTTATTCTAACCCAGGGCCGCCACAATAAAAACATAATAGGAAAAATTATAGGCGGTGTTTCAAGCCTTTATGATTTGATAGGATTTTTAAGTGATCTTTTATCCTATTCAAGACTTTTAGCCTTAGGACTTGCAAGTTCAGTTATAGCAGCAATTGTCAATGAATTAGGTTTAATGATGGGATTTAGTAATATTTTAAAAGTGGTATTTGTTGTAGCAGTTTTAATATTTGGACACCTGTTTAATTTTGCAATAAATGCTCTTGGAGCATATGTGCATTCAAGCAGGCTTCAGTATATTGAGTTTTTTGGAAAGTTTTATGAGGGTGGGGGTACAGCCTTTGAACCCTTAAAAGTAAATACAAAATATATCAATCTAAAATACTAGGAGGTAGAAAATTATGAAGGAATATTTAACAGACGGTAACTTTTGGGCAATATTAGGAGCTACAATAGCATTTTTTGTAGCAGCTATAGGTTCCTCTAAGGGTGTAGGAATAGCTGGTGAGGCAGGTGCTGGTGTTTTAACTGAAGACCCGGGTAAATTCGTTCCTGTTATGATTTTAGAAGCTCTTGCCAGTACTCAGGCAATTTATGGATTCGTTATTGCCTTTTTAACTATTGGTAAAATTGATATTTCTACATCTTTAGCTCTAAAAAACGGATTTGTGCTTTTCTTTGCAGGTATTCCTGTTGGAATTGTAGGTTTGGTATCAGGTATTATTCAGGGAAAAGTTGCCGCTGCAGGCATACACATGATAGCAAAAAGACCAGAAGGCTTAGGTAGAGCTATTACCCTTGCACTAATGGTTGAAATGTTTGCTATTTTAGGTTTTATAATTTCCTTCTTAATGCTAGGTCAAGTTGGTTAATACTTGCATTGGTTAATACTTATAAAGGAGTGTCCTATATGTCGGGAATAAACAAAATTAAAGAAAGGATACTTGAAGAAGCCCGCTTACAAGCAGAAGAAACTGTTAAAAGGGCAGAAGAGGAAGCATCTGAAATAATAAATAATGCTAAAAAAGATGCAGAAACAAAGAAAAAACAAATTTTAGAGAAGGCAAATTTAGAAGCAGCTGAAGTGAAAAAAAGACTGAAAGCTGTAGCTGACCTTGAAGCTAGAAAGCAAAGGCTTCAAGCTAAACAAGAAGTTGTTGAAGAGGCATTCATGCAAACAATTAAAAAACTAAGCAGCATGCCAGATGACAAATATGTTTCTATTATTACAAATTTAATTATAAATTCAGCTCCAAATGACACCGCAGAAGTTATACTGTCTGATAGGGATAAAAAGAGGATTCCCTCTGATTTTGAGGAAAAGGTTAATAAAAACCTTTCCTCAAGGGAAAACAGAGGAAAGGTTACTCTTTCAAAAGAAACACGGGATATTAATGGAGGATTTATATTAAAATCAGGTAATATAGAAATTAACAACTCCTTTGATGCAATAATAAGAATGAAACGTAATGAAATTGAAACAGATGTTATTAACTCTTTGTTTTAATTTCCAGGGACTATGCAATTTTAACTTATTATTTTGCGAAAGGAGGAGTTTGATTTGCCATTTGCCAAAAAAATAGATGATTCAAAGTATATATATGCCGTTTCAAGGATTAGAGCTATAGAAAAAAAACTACTGACTAATTCCAGCTTTGAAAGAATGATTGATTCAAAAACACCTGACGAAGCTTTAAAAACACTACTAGAAGCAGATTATGGTTATGGAACCGATATAAAAAGTGTTTATCAATATGAAATACTTTTAAAAGAAGAATACAACAAAGTTTATCAGCTTCTAAGCGAATTAGCTCCAGAGCCTGAAATAATAAATATGTTTCTTATTTCCAACGACTATCACAACATTAAAGTGTTTTTAAAATCTGAGTTCTCAGGTCAGGAATCAATGGATATTATAGTAGAGCCTGGTTCTATTCCTGCAAATACACTTAAAATAATGGTTCAGGATAGAAATTTTAGTGATATGCATGAAATTATGAGAAATGCAATAGAAGAATGCATAGAAACTTTTGGCACTACAAAAAATCCACAAATTATTGATTTAATACTGGATAGAGCACATTTTATACAAATGAAGGAAATAGCCAACGCATCAGGAAGTGATTTTTTAAAGGATTTAGTTGTAATAATGATTGATATTTGTAATTTAAAAATTTTCTTAAGGTTAAAAAATCTTAAAAAGACATGGGATTTCCTCCAAAAAGTTTTAATTCCTGGAGGCAAAATTGACAACAAAATATTTTTAGAGAATTTAGACAATTCATTAGATAACCTTTTAGAAGCTCTTAGATACAGCAAATACGGTGAAGTATTAGAAAAGAGCATTGAAAATATTAACTCTACTAAAAGCCTTACAAAATTTGAAAAACTTTGTGATGATTTTATACTTTCTTTTGTTAAAAAAGCTAAATTTATAATTTTTGGTATAGAGCCTCTAATTGGCTACTTAATTGCAAAGGAAACAGAGATTAGAAATGCAAGAATCATTATGGTAGGTAAAATTAATAATATTCCGAATGAAAAAATAAGAGAAAGGCTGAGAGAAGCTTATGTATAAAATAGGAGTTATAGGTGATAAAGATAGCATTATGGGCTTTAAAGCTGTGGGAATCTCTGTTTTTCCAGTATCAACACCTGAAAAAGCTCAAGAGGTGTTGGAAAAAATAGCAGATGATGAATATGCCATTATATACATCACTGAACAAATGGCTGCAAATATCGTCTCTACCATTGAACAATACAGTGAAAGACGATTTCCTGCAATAATACCCATACCAAGTAATGCTGGTTCATTAGGAATAGGTTTGCAGGGAATTAAAAAGAGCGTTGAGCGTGCAGTAGGTGCTGATATATTGTTTAAGGATGAATAATAGGCTTTGTGTTTAAAAGCGCTTGTATTGATTGGTGAAATTTTGACAGATAAAATTATTGATGAAAGAAGGGATGAGAATTGAGCAAAGGAACAATAATTAAAGTCTCTGGCCCTTTGGTAATTGCTGAAGGTATGCGCGATGCAAATATGTTTGACGTTGTCCGCGTAAGTGAACACAAACTAATAGGCGAAATAATAGAAATGCATGGGGATAAAGCTTCTATTCAGGTTTATGAAGAAACCGCCGGACTAGGACCTGGAGAGCCTGTTGTTTCAACCGGGGTTCCTCTTAGCGTTGAATTAGGACCTGGACTTATTGAAAATATGTTTGACGGTATCCAAAGACCTCTTGAGAAAATGAGGGAAATGGTTGGAAGTAATATAACAAGAGGTATAGAGGTTACTTCTTTAGATCGAAATAAGAAGTGGAAATTTGTACCTACCGTAAAAAAGGGAGAAAAGGTCTCTTCTGGTGATATTATAGGTACTGTACAGGAAACAGTTGTTATAGAACATAGAATAATGATACCTCACGGTGTCAGTGGAACAATTGAGGAAATAAAAGAAGGTGAATACACCATTACTGATACCGTTGCTGTGGTTAAAAAAGACAATGGTGAAAAAGTAGATATTCAGATGATGCAAAAGTGGCCTGTGCGAAAAGGCAGACCATATAAAGAAAAATTACCACCTGATACACCACTTATAACAGGTCAAAGGGTAATAGACACCTTTTTCCCTATTGCTAAAGGCGGGGTTGCAGCAGTTCCCGGACCTTTTGGCAGTGGTAAAACTGTAGTTCAGCACCAGCTTGCAAAATGGGCTGATGCGGAAATAGTTGTATATATAGGCTGTGGTGAACGTGGAAATGAAATGACAGACGTTTTAATGGAATTTCCAGAGTTAAAGGACCCAAAAACTGGAGAATCCTTGATGAAGAGAACTGTTTTAATTGCAAATACATCTGATATGCCTGTTGCTGCAAGGGAAGCTTCTATCTATACAGGTATCACTATTGCCGAATATTTTAGAGATATGGGATACAGTGTGGCTCTAATGGCAGATTCCACTTCCCGTTGGGCGGAAGCTTTAAGGGAGATGTCTGGAAGGCTTGAAGAAATGCCAGGTGAAGAAGGTTATCCTGCATACTTAGCATCAAGACTTGCACAATTCTATGAGAGAGCTGGAAGAGTTGTAAATCTTGGCTCAGATGGAAGAGAAGGTGCTCTTACAGCTATAGGTGCAGTTTCACCTCCTGGTGGAGACCTTTCCGAACCTGTTACCCAGGCAACTTTAAGAATAGTAAAGGTGTTTTGGGGGCTTGATTCAACTTTGGCATACAGACGTCACTTCCCTGCAATAAACTGGCTTTTAAGTTATTCACTTTATCTTGACAGATTGGATGAATGGGCTACTGAAAATGTGGCAAAAAGTTGGGGAACCCTTAGGGCAGATGCAATGAGAATATTGCAAGAAGAGGCAGAGCTAGAGGAAATTGTAAGACTAGTTGGAGTAGATGCTCTTTCTGCTGGTGACAGACTAACTTTAGAAGCTGCAAAATCCATACGTGAAGACTACCTCCACCAAAACGCTTTTCATGATGTGGATACTTATACCTCACTTAACAAACAGTTTAAAATGCTGCAACTAATAATGAATTTTTATTATCTGGGTAAAAACGCCATTGAAGCAGGTGTAAGTATAAAAGACTTATTTGAAATGCCTGTGAGGGAGAAAATTGGCAGAGCTAAATATACACTTGAAGAACAGGTAGATTCTAATTTGGATAAAATTGAGACTGAGCTTAAAAATGAAATAGAATCCCTCATATCCAAGGAGGTGGATAAGAATGCTTAAAGAATACAAAACTATAGAAGAAGTTGCAGGTCCTTTGATGCTTGTTAAAAAAGTTGAAGGAGTAAAATATGGCGAACTAGGAGAAATTGAACTTTCAAATGGCGAAATAAGAGGATGCAGGGTTCTTGAAATAGATAAAGACAATGCATTGGTTCAGCTTTTTGAAAGTGCTGCTGGAATAAACTTATCAGACAGTAAAGTAAGGTTTTTAGGACGTGGAATAGAACTTCCAGTGTCAATAGATCTCCTTGGAAGAGTATTTAGCGGAATTGGTGAGCCAATTGACGGAGGACCTAAAATTATTCCGGATATGCGCCTTGATATAAACGGTGTTCCAATGAACCCGGCTGCAAGAAATTATCCTTCAGAATTTATTCAAACAGGTATTTCTGCTATAGATGGTTTAAATACACTTGTAAGAGGTCAAAAGCTGCCTATATTTTCAGGTTCTGGACTTCCTCATGCACAACTTGCAGCACAAATTGCAAGACAGGCAAAAGTTTTGGGTACTGACAGTAAGTTTGCCGTTGTTTTTGCCGCAATGGGTATAACTTTTGAGGAAGCTGACTATTTTATATCTGACTTTAAAAGAACAGGTGCTATAGACCGTACCGTTTTATTTATAAACTTAGCAAACGACCCTGCCATTGAACGTATATCTACACCTAGAATGGCACTTACTGCTGCTGAATACCTTGCATTTGAAAAAGACATGCATGTGCTTGTTATTTTAACAGACATAACAAACTATGCAGAGGCTTTAAGGGAGGTTTCTGCTGCTAGAAAAGAAGTACCTGGAAGAAGAGGTTATCCTGGTTATCTGTATACCGACCTGGCTACTTTATACGAAAGGGCAGGGCGAAAAAGAGACTCTGAAGGAAGTATTACACTAATACCAATACTAACTATGCCTGAAGATGATAAAACACACCCTATCCCAGACCTAACAGGTTATATAACAGAGGGACAAATAATACTAAACAGGGAGCTTCATAGGAGCGGTATAATGCCTCCTATAGATGTTTTGCCTTCCCTATCCCGTCTAAAGGACAAAGGTATAGGAAAAGGTAAGACCCGTGAAGACCATGCAGATACAATGAATCAGCTGTTTGCAGCATATGCAAGGGGGAAAGAAGCAAAGGAACTGGCTGTAATATTAGGTGAGGCAGCCCTGTCTGATATAGATAAGCTGTATGCCAACTTTGCAGATGCTTTTGAAAAGGAGTATGTATCCCAAGGTTTTGATGAAGACAGAACCATTGAAAAAACATTGGAAATAGGCTGGGATCTTCTTTCAATACTTCCCCGCTCTGAACTTAAACGTATTAGAGACGAGTTTCTTGACAAGTATTTGCCTAAAAAAAATGATTAGTATCATTTTACTTAACACTGCAAAAAGGAGTTAATATTATGGCTATAATGCGAGTAAATCCAACCAGGATGGAACTTACCCGCCTTAAAAAAAGGCTGGTAGTTGCAAGAAGAGGTCATAAGCTTTTAAAAGATAAGCAAGATGAATTGATGAAAAAATTTCTTGATCTGGTTAAAAAAAATAAAGAACTTAGGGAAAAGGTAGAAGACATGCTAATGAAAGTTCATGAAAATTTCCTTATAGCTAGAGCTGTTATGTCTTCCGAGTCCCTTGAAAGTGCTTTAATGCTTCCAAAGCAAAGTATAGCCCTTGATGTATCTGAGCAAAATATAATGAGCGTATATGTGCCTGTTTTTAATTTTGATTTATCCAGCTCCGATGAAAGTGATATATATCCTTATGGTTTTGCATCCACATCCGGGGAGCTTGACGGTGCTATAGGAACATTAGCTGAAGCACTTCCCTCTATGTTAGAACTTGCACAGATGGAAAAGTCTTCTCAACTTCTTGCCCAAGAAATTGAGAGAACAAGAAGAAGGGTTAATGCACTGGAATATATATTGATACCTCAACTTACAGAGACAATTAAGTATATTACAATGAAACTTGAGGAAAATGAAAGAGGTAATTTGGTAAGGCTTATGAAAGTTAAAGATATGATGATAGAGGAAGCACGAAAATCAGCACATTCTAAATAAAAGCTTATGCTTTAAATAAAATAATAATATCTTTACTGCAAAAAAGAATAACTGTCAACTTAAAAGGCAGTTATTCTTTTTTGTTAAACAAATCTAATGGACGAATTACCATTAAATAAATCATTTTTATGATTCTAGACCTTAAGTTTTCCAATATCAAAATAATTGTTGTAAATATTAGACTTGCTGTAAATTTATGTATGCCAAATAGTAAAAAAATGAGAGCTCCGGTAAAAAGCTCTCGAACAAGGGGAGTAACTTTGAGAAAAAGAAGTTACTCTATGTAATAATACCACATATACTACTAATTAATCAAGAAGTTTTTAATATTTTTTTAATATCTTTTTATATTTTTGTTTATTATACTTTACAATTACTATTACATAACATAATACACTTGGGAAATAATCGGGAAATGTTTTAAAAGTACCATCTTCGGCTGTTGTTAAGCATAAAAATTAAGACAAGAGAACATCCCTTGTCTTTGTTTATAAATTTTGTTGTTTTAATATTTTTAGTCATTACTTTTAAATCCATATCTTTTATTAAACTTATCAACACGTCCTCCAGTATCCACTAGCTTTTGCTTACCAGTGTAGAAAGGATGACAACTAGAACATATTTCGACAGTCACATCTTTCTTTGTGGAACCAGCTTCATAAGTTGCACCACATGCACACTTAATAGTGGTTTTTGAGTATGCTGGATGTATATCCGCTTTCATTTTCTTCACCTACTTTCAAACTTTATGGAATTAATTTTATAATCATTAAATATTGTATTAATTTTAAAATAAATAAAATAACACAATTTACATAGCTTACATCAAAACACAAGAAGTATTTTATCATAAAACAAGGATATGTGCAAGAATTATTTATCTAGAAATGCTAAATTAATGCTATTAACAAACTCAGCATTATTTTTTGTTTGCACTAACCGATTAATGAGTATTTCTGTTACTTCAGATGTACCCATATTACTCATGGCCTTTCTTATACCCCATACTCCCTCAAGTTCTTTCTGATTAAGCAGCAATTCTTCTCTTCTTGTACCTGACTTGTTTATATCTATTGCAGGGAATATTCTTTTTTCTGATAGTTTCCTATCTAGATGGAGTTCCATGTTACCTGTTCCCTTAAACTCCTCAAATATAACATCATCCATCCTGCTTCCAGTTTCAATAAGGGCAGTAGCTATTATTGTAAGGCTTCCACCATTTTCTATATTTCTGGCAGCTCCAAAAAACCTTTTTGGTTTGTGCAGTGCACCCGGATCAAGTCCTCCTGATAGAGTTCTTCCTGTTGGTGGTATTGTAAGATTATATGCCCTTGCAAGCCTTGTAATACTATCTAATAATATTACAACATCTTTCTTTTGTTCAACAAGCCTTTGCGCCCTTTCTAAAACCATTTCTGCAACTTTTATATGATGTTCAGGAACTTCGTCAAATGTAGAATATATAACTTCACCTTTTATAGAACGCTGCATATCTGTCACTTCTTCTGGTCTTTCGTCAATAAGCAGCACAATAAGTTCAATTTCAGGATAATTTGTTGTAATGGCATTTGCAACTTTCTTTAACAATATTGTTTTACCTGCTTTTGGAGGCGAAACAATCATACCACGCTGTCCCTTACCTACTGGTGCTATTAAATCTATTAATCTGGTTGACAATTCTCTTGAATTTGTTTCAAGAGTAATCCTGTTATCTGGATATATAGGTGTTAAATACTCAAACGGTACTCTTCTAGCTGCTACCTCTGGAGGATCCCCATTAACTGTTTGAACATATAATAACGCCTGAAATTTTTCTCCCTCTTTTGGTATCCTTCCCTTTCCTCTTATTTTGTCACCTGTTTTTAAGTTAAAACGTCTGATTTGTGAAGGCGAAACATAAACATCTTTAGGTCCCGACAGATAATTATCACTTCTTAAAAATCCATAACCATCTGGTAAAACTTCCAGAACTCCTTCAACAGGATCATCACTCTCAATCTTTTCAAGTCCACTAGGCTGACCAGTGCTTTCTGTCTCCTTCTTGCTTTCAACTTTCTTTTCCTGCTTAGGAGTATCTTCACCAGCTTCATGCTTAGCTTCTTTTTCTTTTACTTCTTTTTTCTTGTCTTTCTGGTCGGATTGAGAACTTAAGACAGTTTTTTCTTCATTTAAGCTGCTTTTTTGGCTTACTGGAGTTTCTTTCTTTTCTTCTTTGACTTCCTCCCCTTTAACCTCTTCTTTTCCTTCTTTTTTGGATTCTTCAGAAACTTTAACTGTTTTAGGTCTCCCCCTCTTAGACTTTCTCAACACTGGAGTCTCTTCTTCTTTTTTAGACTCCTCTTCAGATTCTTTTTTAGATTCTTTCTTAGATTCTTCAGCTTCTTCAGACTCTTTATCTTTCTTTTTGGATTTCTTTTCTTTTTCAGCACTATCATCTGATTTCTTTGTCTTAGTTTCTGTATCGCCTGACTTAGTACCTTCTTCAATGCTTTCAATCCCCTGGGATTGGTAAATTTTTTCGATAAGTTCACTCTTTCTCAATCTGGTAATACTTTTTAGCCCTAACATCTTTGCAATATACCGAAGATCTTCAAGCGTCTTATCTTTTAAATTAATACCCTCCATATCACACCACCTTACTTGAACATTAGTTATATATAAATTTTTATAGGGAGTTCGTCATAGTTAGATTAAAGTAAACAAAACCTTTGTATGGAAGAAAGGCTAGTACTTTGAGGAGAATCTCAGAGTATCTTTATAAACCAAGCAATAGTAATTATATCAGTATTTATAAAATTTGTCAATTGTAATATTTCATAATTTAAATAAAATAATTTGATATAATCATAAAAATCTTCCATCTCTTTTGGCAGCAAATGGTTTTATCGCTTTTATATCTATTGGCTGTCCTTCATCTAAAAGCATAATTTCCTTTCTTAATAAATTAACTTTTAAATGCTCATTAGATGAAGCATATATAATTTTATTGCCTGGACACAAATTACACCTCAAATAAATTCTATCAGAAAGCAGTAATAATTCAATATCATCATTCCCGCATTCACAAAATAAATTACCCCTTTCGGCTATATCATGGATAAGATTTAATGAATCAAGCATAACTTGAGTATTAACAAAATAATTATCATATCCTAACCGATTTATTAATTCATCATATTCTCTCTCTAAATTATCTATTTTTTTTCTTACTATCTGGTCGCTCCCCATAAAGCACTGTTCTATACCTGTATTTGGACAGTTAAAAATGTAAATTTCCTGAGCAATAAATTCTTTTGTACTCACTAAATAAACGTGATTAATTCCACATCCTATGCATGGTATTACTATTTTAAAAATTGTAGGGCTTTCTTTCTTTATTACCAGTGATGATTCCCTGCAACGACAAGTAAAAACAATATCTTCTTTTTGTGGTATTTCAAATAAGGATACATTGTTAAACTGGAATGCACCACATGAAGAACACTTGTAAGCAAGGGTTATACCAGTATTAATTATCATTTTACCCACCTCTATATTATATAATTCGTTAATTATACAAAAAATCCTCTTTTTATTTTTCTATTCTGAAAAATACATTTCAAGAATAGATATCTTATTGATAAATATCTTTTAATAAAGAGAATATAAGCCCTATAGAAATGGTTTCCTTTTATTATACATCTTAAACCCCTATTTATAAAATCATATTAAAAAAAATTATTTAGACCATGCCCTTTTGAAAAAACAGATAAAACCTTTCTACACTTTGTATTGCTTATAACATTCAAAAGACTTTGCACATGCAAAGCCTTTTGAGTGTTGGAGCTGGTGGACGGATTTGAACCCCCGGCCTGCTGATTACAAGTCAGCTGCTCTACCAACTGAGCTACACCAGCACAAATTATGACATCTTTTTAATAAATAATTTAAATGTTTGCAAAAAATTAATACCAAGAGAAAGAGAAGTCACTTCGCTAAATTGTATCCTTGCTTTTACATATCCAGCTTTAAATTACTGGTCGGGGTGAGAGGACTTGAACCCCCGGCCCCATGGTCCCAAACCACGTGCGCTACCAGCTGCGCTACACCCCGAAATTTTTTTAGCGACAAAAAGTATTCTACTACATGGGACATAATAATTCAAATTTGAAATTCCCCTAAATTTTTAACATTCCACCACTAATCCTCCCTATAGCTTTTTTTTTCGCTTATTTTCTTAAATGCAAGCAAGTAAAAAAAATTTTAAATATTTTTTTATTTTAAAAATAAAGATATCATTTTGTAACATAATGTTAACTTGCCTCTTATATATATATATCCTATAATTATCATTAAAAGATAGCTTAGAACACAGTTTAACTTTTTAAAATTACGAATAAAAAATAGTAATTTTGTGAAAAATTGACGTTAAAAGACGTTAAAAACTAATGAGGTGGAGATTATGGAGTACATAAGAAAAAAGTTTACAATTGTTTTAATTTTGGCAGTTGTGTTTGTATCCTTTTTTACTAACACACCTGTCCATTCAAAAGTTATTTACCAAACAGTTACATCTGAAACCATTACTTCTGGAGTTGTTCTGGAGAGAATAACAAGATTTACTGATGAAGGATGGCTGAAAATCAATGTATTAAGGGCAAATCTTAATAACCCTAATGTACAAATTGATACCATTTCTCATAAAGACTCAATAAAAAGTCTTTCAAATGTAAAAGAACTTGTTGAATCCAGTAATGCAATTGCTGCTGTTAATGCCGGATTTTTCAACTGGATGAGCGAAACCGGAAAAGCTTCTCCTGACGGTCCTGTGGTACAATCTGGCCAGCTTATATCAGCTGATCACGAATATAACAGGTATAATAACTCAATGGGAACTTTTTCAATAGACAAAAATAATAATACGCTTTACCATTTTTGGAAAACAGATATGGAGATAATGGCCAGCAACGGAAAAACCATGACCATTTCACACTACAACAAGGCCAGCTTTAAAGATTACACTGATGTAACAATGTGGTGCAGAAAATGGGATAAATATTCCCTTGGAGCAAGTGAAAAATACCCTGATATAGTTGAAATGGTTATTGAAGGTCCCTTTGTTACAGATATACGTGAAGGAATGCCTCCTGTAGAGATTCCTGAAAACGGATATGTGATAATTACAAGGGGTAAAAACGCCGAGTTTATAAAAAATAATTTTAAAGTCGGAAGTCCTTTCCTTCTTTCTATCACAACTAAACCAAATTGGGAAGATATGAAAATGTCTGTTACAGGCAGCGCTATCCTTGTAAAAAACGGAAAAATACCTTCACCTTTTTCCTTTGATATAGCTGGAAGGCATCCCCGTACAATGGTAGGCAGCTCAAAAGATGGGAAAGAACTGCTTTTGGTTACAGTGGATGGTCGTCAACAAAGCAGTCTAGGTATGACTCAAACTGAAGCTGCTAATCTTATGATAGAACTTGGTGCATATAATGCGCTAAATCTAGATGGTGGCGGTTCTACTACAATGGCTGTAAGAAAACCTGGATCAGAAAACATAGAAATTATAAATAGCCCTTCTGATGGCTCACCTAGAAGAATATCAAATGCAATAGGTATTTTTTCAACTTTTCCACCTTATCCATTGGAAGGCTTTATAATTGATACAGTGGATACAAATATCTTTGTAAATACTTCCAGAGAGTTTAAAGCTCTGGCCTATGATGCATATATGAATCCCCTCAAAATAAACCAAAGTGAAATAAAATGGAGCGTTTCAGGGGTAGAGGGATATTTTAAAGGCAATGTATTTTATCCCGAATCAACAGGTACAGCCACTATTACTGTATCTTCCGGAAGTGTGAAATCATCTATACAGGTGAATGTACTGCCTGCTCCTGGTGAGCTGATACTTAGTTCTAATTCCCTTAAAATGAATATTGGTCAAAGCAGAAGCCTTTCTGTGGTGGGAAAAGATAACAACGGCTACTCTGCCCGTATAAGTGCTAAAGACATAGACTGGTCTTTGACAGGGGATATCGGGGAGCTTGAGTTAAATACATTTACTGCTTCTAAAGCTGGAACTGGCTACATTACAGCATCACTAGGCGATGTAAAAGCCCATTGTTCAATTTCAGTAGCTCTTGAAACCAATCATGTAATAGGATCTTTTGATAAATTAGATGGTACTTTTGACTCTGCACCTAAAACCATCCCTGGAAGCTATGAAATTACCAAAGAAATAGACAATAAAGTTTCTGGAAAACTAACTTACAACTTTAACACCACCGAAGGAACAAGAGCCGCTTATGTAGTATTCCCGAATGAAGGATTGGATTTAAAGAAAAACACTACTAAAATAGGTTTTTGGGCATACAACCCCCATGAAAATTCCAATTGGTTAAGGGGAGAAGTGGTTGATTCTAAAGGCAACAAACACTTTATTGATTTTTCCAAAACTTTAGATTGGGTAGGATGGAAATTTGTTGAGGCTTCTGTTTCAGGTATAAACTCACCTGAAAAACTTACAAAAATATATGTGGTTCAGGTTAATCCTATAACAAGCTTAGGAAGCTTGTATTTAGATGAATTGACTATCACCACTGCCACATATCCAGTTATAAATGAAGATGAAATACCAAAAGATACTGCACCTGTATATGCAGCAAATAAAAATGTGAAACCTTCAGAAGATGAAGATTACAAAAAATTTATATTGTTTGGCAAAAAAGACACTGCCAACACTCTTTTAGAAAATCTTTTACTTATGAGTTTATATGAAAAGGCTAAAATTCAATATGATTCAAGTGATGATTCAAATAAAAATGAAATTGAAATAAAATTTTTGAAAAATTACAACACCCATAAATCTTATGATTTTAATGGTTGCCGTTTTATTGAGTTAAACACATCCAAAAACAGCATTAGAACAAGTGCACAAGGACAATGGCAGTGGTTTTTAAAACAACTTGATTCATATAATGGTGATAATCTATTTATATTTATGGAAAACTCTCCAAATAAGTTTTCCGACAGCCTAGAAGGAAATTTATTTAAAACAATACTTTCTGAGCACAAGGATAAAATTAAAAATATCTGGGTATTCTCTGGCGATGTAGAAGACAATGTTGTTATGGAAAATGGTGTAAAGTATATAAGTTCGGCAGGACTTAATATAAATAATTTAATGCCAGATAATGCAAATACAGTTAAATATATTGAAGTTACTATTGTTAACGGTGAACCAACATACCAAATTAAAAATGTAATAAATTAATGCTAAAAATAAAAAAGGTGGTGTACTACTTTAAAACAGTACACCACCTTTTTTATTTTTTATAATTGTTCCGCTATTGTTTTTAAATATTTAGAAAATTCCTCTTTTAATTCTTCTCTTTTTAATGCAAATTCCACCGTTGCCTCTAAAAATCCAAGTTTGTTCCCAACATCATAGCGCTTTCCTATAAAATCATAGGCATATATAGCTTCTTCTCCTATAAGATTTTTCAAAGCATCCGTTAATTGGATTTCTCCTCCTTTTCCTGGCTTTGCATTTTCAAGATGTTTAAATATTTGAGGTGTGATTATATACCTTCCAAGAATAGCTACATTAGACGGCGCCTCTGACTTGTCAGGTTTTTCTACCATATCTTTTACTTTGTACACTCTGTCATCTACTTGCCTGCAGGCTACAATCCCATATTTTGAAACATCTTCATCTGGAACAGTCTGGACACCTAAAACAGTGGTCTTGTATTCACTGTATATATCCATCATTTGCTTTAGGCAAGGAACTTCTTCTGAATCCACTATATCGTCTCCTAACAAAACAGCAAAAGGTTCATTTCCTATAAATGATTTTGCACAATAAATAGCATGTCCCAATCCTTTAGCTTCCTTTTGCCTTATATAGTGTATATCCACTAAATTAGAGACATCCTGCACTAAACTAAGAAGTTCTTTTTTCCCTTTATTCTCAAGTTCATGTTCTAGCTCGTATGATTTGTCAAAATGGTCTTCTATTGCCCTTTTATTTCTTCCTGATATGATTATTATGTCCTCAATTCCAGATTTAACTGCTTCTTCTACTATGTATTGAATTGTTGGCTTGTCTACTATAGGCAGCATCTCTTTTGGCTGTGCTTTTGTGGCGGGTAAAAATCTAGTACCTAAACCTGCTGCAGGTATTATTGCTTTTCTTACTTTCAAATTTAATACACCTCTTTCAACATTTTAAATCTATCTAATATCTATTTTATCAAACAAATCCCTATATTCCAACAAATTTAAAAAATTATCGATACAATTAAAGTTTTATAATATTAAATATCGTTTTATAATATTAAATTTGGAGATATAATAAGTATATATAATAATTTCTGTTTTTCCTTAATTTTTAAAGGAGTGCTATATAAATGTTCTCTAATACAAATAACACCTTGTTTTTAATTATAAAAAGGATATATTCACGCTTTAAAGACAACAATATTCCTGCTTTTGCATCACAGCTTACTTATTCATTTGTTTTGTCCTTTTTTCCTTTTTTGATTTTTCTACTTACCCTTATAAGCTATACTCCAGTAAATAGCGAAAAACTATTAGCTTTTTTTTCAGCCACACTGCCACAAGTATCATATGATATTGTACTAAATACCATTAATCAAACCATTGCGTCCCGGAAAGGCACCCTATTGCCAATTGGTATGATTACAACCATATGGATGTCTTCTAATGGAATGAATGCGGTTATAAGCGGTTTAAATAAAGCTTTTAATCAAAAAGAATCCCGTCCATTTTGGAAAGTCAGGGGTATTTCCATTATTGCAACACTTTTTTTAGCAGTTGCAATTCTCTTTTCTCTTGTGCTTTTAGTTTTTGGAGAAATTATAGGAAAAAATATATTTCAAATTCTAGGGTTTTCTCATCTCTTTATAGGAGTATGGAATGTTGCACGGTATGTTATTACTTTTTTATCCATGACTTTTGTATTTTCACTTTTATACCGCTTTACACCTAATAATCCTCCAAGTTTAAAAGAAGTTATTCCTGGTGCGATTTTTACAACTTTTGGATGGATAATGGTTTCTTTGCTTTTTTCCCTTTATGTTAACAATTTCAGCAATTACTCTAATATGTATGGTGGAATTGGAGGAATTATAATTCTCCTTATATGGCTTTATTGGATAAGTGTAATAATACTTTTAGGAGGAGAGCTTAACGCTTCTCTTATCTCAATGAGTAAAAAGAAATAGTAAAAAGCAGTATCCTCTATTTTAAACAGTGACACTGCTTTTTTATATTAAAAATTTATTTTTTAAATTAAAATTTTTTAAATATATTTAAGTCTAGTCTGATGTATATGGTAACAATGCAATATGTCTTGCTCTTTTTATTGCTATTGTCATCTGTCTTTGATGTTTTGCACAGTTTCCTGAAATTCTTCTTGGTAAAATCTTTCCTCTTTCAGAAAGAAACTTTCTTAATTTAGCAATATCTTTATAATCAATATCAGTTGTTTTATCAGCACAAAAAGCACAAACTTTTCTTTTTGTTCTTCTCATTTTCATTGATCTGCTATCATCTTTGCTTCCTTTTTCCTTCCTTTGAGATGCCATAGTTTAAAACTCCTCCTTCCTTTTAAATTTCACAAACAATATATCAGTTCCTCTAAAACGGTAATTCATCGTCATCATCAATAGGGCTAAAACCCTCTGAAGGCGGTTCAGATATAGTCATAGGATTATAATCATCACTGTATGAACCTTCTGCTTTTTTACTCTCAGCAAAATAAGTTTCTTCTGCAATAACCTCAGTTATATAATGTCTTTTTCCTTCGTTATCATCCCATGTTCTTGTCTGCAATCTTCCTACAACCACTATCTTCTTACCTTTTTGAAGATATTTAGAACAAAATTCTGCATTTTTGTTCCATGCCACAATAGGAAAAAAGTCAGCCTGTTTTTCCTCATTTTGCTTGGCAAAGCGCCTGTCCACAGCTAAACTAAAACTGCAAACTGGAATATTGTTTGTATTTGTATACCTCATTTCGGGATCCTTTGTAAGTCTCCCCATTAAAATAACTTTATTCATAATATCACCTTAGTTATCCTTTTTGATAATAATATATTTGATAACTCCTTCAGTTATTTTGTACACTCTGTCAAGTTCTTGAGGAAATTCTGGTTTTGCTGTAAAATTTGCCAATACATAATATCCTTCATTAAGGTAGTTAATTGGATAAGCTAACTTTCTTTTTCCCCACTCATCAATATTTTCTAATTCCGCTTCAGATTCAATTAGATTTTTAACTTTTTCAATTATGGATTTAGTTGCCTCTTCGTCTAATTCTGGATTGACAATAAAAATAGTTTCATATTTATTTACCACTCTACTTCACCTCCTCCCGGACTAGCGGCCCTGTTTTTTGACAACAGAGCAAGGATTCCACGAGGTAAAATTATATCATATAATTACCTGTATTGCAACTTATTTTTTTGTTTTGTCCTAAAATAAAAAAATAATAAAACTTGCCGATATATATTATGAAAATAAAAAATTTTATTGCTAAATAATTATTGCTGAAAAGCTTCTTATTCAATGCTTTGAAAATAATTTCTATATAATGGTTTTATAAAACTGTTCCCAAAAATCAAGTTGTGTGATATTATATATTATATAGTATGTAGTACATAAAAATTTTATATTGAATAGATAAATACAATGGCAAGTATCATTTTGGGGGAGTTAATGTTTTAGTTGCTTTTATAAAATCAAACAAAATTATGTGTTTGATTTTCTTAGCATCTTTCGGGTTTTAAAAATTAATCATTACAAGTTATCCGCTACTAATTAACCAAACGCATATGTACTTCACATTTTTGTAAGCATTTAGCTAATTTGTAATGCTAACATCCTTATGGAAAGGGTGATGATGTGTTTAAAAAATCTCCTTTAAAAAAACGTTTAGGAACCTTTAGTATAATAATTATAGCAATCCTTGCTGCTATAGCTCTCTCTGTGCCTACTTATATTGTTTTTGACTGGTGCAATAACAATGTAAAGTTAAGCTTTACAATGATTGCTACTATTTACTCTGGGATTCTATATATAGTTATTGTTGTGATTTTAAGCATTTTATTGAGTATTTTGTCAAAACAACATGCTCATGCCAAAGAATTGAAGAATTTCAAGAATTTCACTGATGTTTTACATAGATCATCTTCTGAAATTGAAGTATATGAAACTTTGTATACTTTTGTGAGAAACATGCATTTAGTTAATCATGTCACATTATTTTATAGAAATGACAGGTCAGCTAATGATATTACATGGCAAAGAATAACAAATGAAAGAATGCCTCTTTGCCGTATGGAACCTAGAAACTGTCCTCTAATAAAATATGGACGTGAATGTTACGTGAAAAATATTGCTACTGATATAACATGTGCTTATCAGCTTTCGGAACATAAAGCAGGAAGTTATGTTTGTCTGCCAATAACTAATGGTAATCTCACATTGGGAATATTACAGCTTTATACAAAATCAAGATACTTTTTTGATGATACAATTATATCTAAATTAAAATCATATATAGAAGTTGCCAAACCTATAATAAGCAGTAAAAAAACACTTCATCAGCTTAATAAAAAGGCAACTACAGATAAACTTACTAAATTATATAATAGAAGTTTTCTTGAGCAGTACTTGGAAAATCAAATTGAAACTTCAAGTAAGCTAAGTGTTATTATGCTTGACATTGACCATTTCAAACGCATTAATGACACATACGGTCATGCAGCTGGTGACGCAGTGCTTGTTGTGTTTTCCCAAGTTATATTAAGATGTCTTAGAAGAACTGATTTAGTGGCAAGATACGGCGGAGAAGAATTTATAGCTATTTTGCCTGCTACAGATACCGGAACTGCTTTGTCAATTGCTGAAAGAATCAGGGAATCCGTTGCTACAGAACCTATGCCTAAAATTAACAACATACAGATTCCAAATATAACTTGCAGCCTTGGAGTTAGTGCTTTCCCAATATTTGCAACAAACAAAAATACTCTTTTAAAAACTGCCGATGTGGCTCTTTATAAAGCAAAACAATCCGGCAGAAACTGTGTCAAATTGTATACCAAGGAAATGGGAATCTAACATTTATAGTATTTAAACTTTATACACTATATTCCCTTCTACTATTGTTGTAAGTAAATTCATTTTTTTATCCATTATTATAATATCAGCATCCTTCCCACAGGAAAGACTTCCTTTTTTATGGAAAAGTCCTATTGCTCTTGAAGCATTTGCAGAAGCCATTTTTATGCAGTTTTCAATGGGAATACCCCATCTTTGAACCATATTTTTGAATATATCAATCATAGTAACAGTACTTCCTGCTATCACTTCATTTTTGTGTTTTGCCACCCCATTTTCAATATACACTTCTTTTCCTGCAAAATGGTATTTTCCCTTTTCAACACCTGCAGTAATTATGGAATCTGTTATTAAAACTATATTATCTACTGATTTACATTTTAAAACCATTTTTATAATCGCAGGGTCAATGTGAATCCCGTCACAAATAAGCTCTACAGTGATATTTTCCTTTTCTAAAGCTGCAATGGCAAGATTTGGACTTCTATGGTGAATACCAGCCATAGCATTAAAAAGGTGGGTAACATGGCTAAATCCTTTTTCAAAAGCTTCCACCGCCGTTTTGTAGTCTGCTCCTGTATGTCCTGCACAAAAAACTATTCCCCTTTCTTTAAAATGACTTATAAAGGAAAGTGCGTTTTCTACCTCAGGAGCAACTGTCACCATTTTTATATTGTTTCCTGACTCCTGTATAAACCTTTCTAAAAGTTGGACAGATGGCAAAATTATGTACTCCTTCGGATGTGCCCCCCTGTATTTATAGCTGATAAATGGTCCTTCCATATTAATGCCAATTATTTTTGCCCCGGAAGTTTTGTTTTTAATTGATAGATTAATATTTCTTACTGCAGTTATCATATCTTCTATAGAAGCTGTCATTACTGCAGGCAAAAAGGCTGTTACCCCCTTTGATGCAAAAAAACATGACAGTCTGTCAAGGTCTTTGCATTTTGAATTCATTATGTCATAACCCATTCCCCCATGGGTATGTATATCAATAAAACCTGGCAAAACTAAAAAGCCTTCAGCATCTATAACTTCACATCCATTTTCAGATATATCATTTCTGATATCTGTAATTTTATCTTTTTTAATTAATATATCTTTTTTCTCAAAGTTTTCATTATTATTAAATACCAATCCATTTTTTATTAGTATCATGTTAAGTAGCCCCTCATTATATAAATTATTTATAGTTATTATAACATTTATCCCATGAAAGCTATAAAAATATTGCACAAAACCCACATAATATAGTATACTTCTTGTAATAGAATATTTTTATTTTCCCTGCATATAATATTTACTG
>FZPS01000179.1_pt88 | contig 50702 bp, 39 predicted proteins | sample 1817821 | NCBI WGS metagenome assembly FZPS01 (sample SAMEA104158645, study PRJEB21678) | metagenome | place: Germany | collected 2015-04-21 | reverse complement strand
CAGATGCTAAAGAAAAACATGGTATGCGTTATACACAATATCGAGGCTTGAGGAAAGTTCAACATCACCTCACGCTTCTTTTCGCATGCATGAATTTAAAGAAGTTGGCGATGTGGAAAAGGAGGCAGCAGACAATGCCACCCGCACCACAGCCAGTGGCAGCTGCTGCTACCTTTTTTGTGTCAAATTTATTGTTTGCCATAAAAAAACAGCTTCCAAAGTTTTTCCTGGAAGCTGTTTTTGTCTACAGTCTGAAGAGAGGAAGATTTTCTTCCTCTCTTTAAGGAGGGCCATTAATGAGAGAAAATTTAATTTTTTCGGTATCGACTATAGTATTGTCCGCTTTTTTCTTGATCGTAAGCTTACGCAATCCGGCGCGTTCTTCAACTTTTATCGGTCCTAACGACTGGCCAAATATAGTGTTAACCTTCACACTGGTATTAGGCTTTTACTATTTAGTTAAAACAATAAGACAATATAAAGAAGCCAATGTAATTGATAAAAAGGATAAGGAAAACAGTGAAGAAAACGATGATGTCTATCTTAGGAATAAGCACTGGATTGTATTTAGCACTTTAGCACTTTATACTTTACTACTTCCTTATACAGGTTATATAATTACAACGGTCGTTTTAATAAGTTTTTTATTCTGGTTTTTGGGCATGAGAAACAAAGGAACTATTATCCTTCTTTCCATAGCAACCAATGCATTTTTTGTCATGTTATTTGCCATTGTATTAAAAATTACTCTTCCACGGGGAATAGGTATATTTGAAACGCTCAGCTTCATTTTTTACTAATTTTAGTGCACTAGAGAGGAGCAGGTGACAATGACAATACTAGAAGGTTTAGTAATGGGAGCTCAGAATATGTTGCAACCTTTGAACCTATTTATATTAGTAGCTGCGACTTTAATTGGTTTTCTTGGGGGTGCTCTCCCGGGCATTAGTGGAACCATGATGGTCATACTATTTCTTCCATTATCTTATGCCATGGATCCTATTCCGGCTTTTATTTTGTTGACTACTGTTTATTCAATATCAGTTTTTTCTGGGCTGATAAGTGCCATCTTATTCCGCACACCAGGAACTCCAGAAGCAGTTGCGACAGTATTTGATGGTTACCCAATGGCTCAAAAAGGGAAAGCTGGGCAAGCTTTAGGAATAGGAATTTTCTGTTCAGCTATTGGAGGAATTATTGGTTGTCTATTTTTAATATTTCTCACACCGCCACTTTCTAATTTAGCACTAAGTTTTTCTTCACCGGAATACTTTTCCCTTGCTTTAATGGGCCTAACTGTTGTAGTATCTTTAGGCGGTAAAGATTTAACTAAAGGTTTTATTGGTGTTTGTTTGGGACTTTTTTTAGCAACCATTGGTATGGATCCTCTGACGGGAACGGAGAGATTTACCTTTAATAATGTAGCACTTCTAAGTGGTGTTGATTTAATTCCAGTAATCATAGGTTTGTTTTCTGTTTCAGAGGTTCTCAGAAAAAGCAAAGAAAAAACTACTTTGGCTCCAGAACTCAGAGAGATAAAGACCAACATAAAGATAAAGATATTTGACATGGAAATTTTCAAACGTATATGGCGAACAATGGCCAAATCTTCCATAATCGGGGTAATAATAGGTATTTTGCCGGGTATAGGCGCAACGACGGCAGCAATGGTAAGCTACAGCGAAGCAGTGAGAAGCTCTAAAAACCCTGAAGAATTTGGCACAGGCATTCCCGAAGGAATAGCTGCTCCTGAGACAGCAAATAATGCGGCAGCAATGGGAACCCTTATTCCCTTGATATCGCTCGGAATACCGGGTGGAGCAACAGCAGCCGTGCTGTTAGGTGCTTTTGTTTTACATGGACTGCAGCCAGGACCAATGCTAATAGTCAACGCCCCGGATTTAGTTTACACATTATTTATAGCGTTGTTACTAGGTAATATTTTAATCTTATTGCTATCAAAACCTTTTATTAGGGTTTTCTCTAAAATTCTAAACATTCCTTACATGGCATTGGGTCCGATGATATTAGTTTTCTGCATCATAGGAACATATGCCGTAAATAACTCAGTGTTTGATATATGGATTATGTTATTATTTGGTCTTCTTGGTTATCTGTTTGATAAAATTAAATTCCCCATATCCACGATTATTCTTGGATTAGTTTTAGGTCCACTTACTGAAACCGAATTTAGAAGGTCTTTGGAAATGTCAAATGGCGACTTTAGCATATTCTTTACACGGCCAATTAGTTGTGGTTTGTTAATTTTAGCAGCTATTGCGTTTATATATGGGCTATACAAAACTTATAAAAAGCAAAGTTCTGTAAGAGTTATTGCGGATTAACCGTTTTTAGACTTTATGCGGACAATTCTTATATTTTTTAAACTTATGTAATTTTACGGTTTGCCTTAGTTAAAATATAGTATTGCATTTCAGGGCAAACCGTAAAACTTTATTTAAGGTTATGGTATTGTATTATTAAGAGATTTTGTTAAATTTTTTATTCAACTTTTGGAGGCTTTGTATGGTTGACTCTGTTATATCAACATTGTTTCAAGTTAGTGTTCCACTATCCATACCTGCAATTGCTGGAATAATTCTCGTGCGCTTTAAAAATCTAAAAACTAACGATTTATTAACATTAGTGCTCTATTTTTTAACTCCTTGCATGATTTTTAACAGCTTGGTTAATGCCCGAATTTCTTTAGATGATTTATACAAGACTGTATTGTTTTGCATCATAAACCTTGTTCTCTTATGGGGCGCATCAACAATCTCGGGGAAAATATTAAAATTGCCAGCTCCCCAAGTTGCAGGCCTTACATTAATAGCAACCCTAACAAACTGTGCAAATTACGGTCTTCCACTCGTTTTATTGGCATTCGGACAATTGGGTTTGGAAAAGGCGTCTGTTTTTGTTGTAGTACAGATAATAATTGGTAATACATTTGGTGTTTATTTTGCTGCCCGTTCTAATTTCTCGCTAAAACACGCTGTAAAATCTGTATTTTCTCTCCCTGCAATTTATGCAGTACTATTTGCTGTTTTGCTTCGAGCTTTAAATCTGTCATTACCTGATAGTATTGCAAATGGCATAGCTATGGCGGCTAACTCTTACTCTCCTGTGGTGCTAACGATACTGGGTGCACAAATGGCCTCTGTAGACAACTCTACATCTGAGCAGGAGTGTCAAAAAACATTCTATGTGGGCATGATATTGCGACTCTTTTTTGCACCCATTATAGCACTCTTGGTTTTATACGTGCTGAATGTAAAAGGGATTCTTTTTTCGGTGCTATTTATCTTATCATCGATGCCTGTAGCTGTAAATTCGGGCATATTTGCAGAAAAATTTAATGCATCACCCAAAATCGTTTCAAAATGTATTCTTTGGTCCACACTTTTTTCTTTAGTTTATTTGCCGATTCTTATTGTTATGGTGAGATGAAATAAAAAATATTTACACAGCATTTCTTACAAAAATATCCGTTTTATAAAGATAAAACACAAAAACAGCACTATAGCAAACGTTTGATATGCTACAGTGCTGTTTTTGTGTTATTACCAAATTACACCATCGGTGTCAATATCCAGGCCAGTGCAAAGGCGCTAAATACACGAATGATTAAGCCGACGACTGCTGCCTGCATGGCTTCGCCTGTGGAAAGGTCTGAAGCTTGAGCCCAAACAGCAGGAATTTGGGCAAAGGGAATTTGCAAGGGCAGACCTGATGCGGCAAGGATGAAGGAACCTATTGCAAAGCGTGGGGGCATGTTTACAATGGTTTCAGTAAGTGTGTTCATAGCAAGGGTTGGTGATACAAGGATTGATTGCATACCGGTTTCTGGGTCAATGGATAAAGCAGAGAGAAAACTGCTCATGGCTGACTGAATCGCGGGCCAAATCCCCATGTAGGTCAGCAAACCGATGATAGCGTATACAACTACGACAGCTGGAATTAACAATAAGAACATGAGCTCTGCACCTTCACGGGCACCATTAAATATTGTCGGCACAATAGGAGTACTAGGAGTAAACCTGGGCATCTCGCTTATATCTTTATATTTAACATCCCTATATATGGTTTTGCTAAGCAAGAAGGGAACCACTACAACAGGAAGGAATACTCCTATAATTACTATTGGGAAAGCCCATATGCCAGCATTAGCAAAGGCAACTAATCCAAGCATAAAAGTTGAGAATGATTGCTGTGATTGGAACATAGTTGCAATGGCAATTTTTTGTTCGTCCTTTGTGGCTCCAGCTTTTTTGAGAGCAGGACCGGTAATTCTTCCCGCAGCATTTATATCGCCCAATATGTTGTAAATCGCAGGTACAATGATGAGGGGAGTAATTTTCATTATTTTTGCAACTGGAGTGAAAATACGTATTAATGCATCGGTAAAGCCCAATCTTTCCAGTATGCGACCGGTCATAACACTCAAAATAACAGCTGTACCCAGGGAACCTGTAAGATAGACGTTAACAACAGGATTTACAGCGCTATTTTGCATAGCATTAAAACTGCCGCCAATGACCTCGGGCTTGACAAATAACAGAATTAGTGATACCAGGATTAGACCAATACCAACATATTCGATAGTAGTTATTTCTCGCTTTTGACTGGTAACTTAGTTTTCCTTAACAGCCATTAATAAAACCTCCTTTGAATTTAAAATTAAATTAAAGACATTGTTTAATGGTAAATGTTAAAATCAACTTTAACTTTTACCGAAAGTAAACACCCCCTTTATTAATCAAATAGTTTTATCAATCTCAACTAAACCGTCTTTGATTACCATTAGCACGGAATCGGTGTCGGTGAAGTCAAACACGGGAATGCCTTTGCAGAGAATGATATCTGCCTTTTTCAGCCGTGAAATCACGCCGATTTCAGCGTCCAAATCCATAACTTTTGCCGCATTTGTCGTAATCATTTTTAAGCAGTCAACTTTGGATACGCCCCGCTCATGTAAATACTCAAAGGTTGGTTTGCAGACCTTGAACAGGTCTTTTGGACCTACCAATTCAATGCCTTCCATACCTACTGCTTCCGGATGTACCGGCAGGTAGGAATCGGAACTAATAGCTACTGTAACTCCCGCCTTTAGTGCCTGGTAGATTTCCTCGGGAGAATTTGGAGGGCTGCTTGTCCCACCGTGGGGCGTTGCCACAAGAGGGACATTTTTTCCCGCTATTTCATGGTACTGTTGGGGCTCTGCTCCGTGACCGTGATGTATCACATCGCCATTGGCATCCAAGAACATTTTGATATTTTCGGCACCCTCTATGTGTGCGCCTATTTTTTTGCCCAGCGAATGAAATATTTTGACGATTTTGTTTATGTCATCACTGTCAAAAATGCGCTTGCCGCCGTTTGGCACCAGGTGAACGGGCAAATTGGCTACCGTGGCAGTAATGAAGATGTTTTCCCCGGGAAAATCGCTGGCAGCAGCGAGGCCGGCGTAATGTGCATCGTCAAAATCATCCTGCGTTAAGCTGCTTCCCGGTCTGATGGCAGAGGTATAGGATAGGGGTTCAGTTCCCACACAGCAGGTGCCGGTGGCAAATTTTACGGTCAGTGCCGTTTGACTGGCAGTTTCCTTTAATTCCTCTATAGTTGTTGATAGAACCGGGTGCCCCAAAATATGCTCACCTAATGTAGTAATGCCGCTTTTTAAGCAGTCAAGAAAATTAGATACTGCAGCCATTTTTTGTGATTTGCCGACAGTTTGATGAACTCCCTGGGTGGCATATTCGCACAAGTGTGTATGGCAATCTACAATGCCCGGCATAACTACAAGACCTTCGGCATCTACGACTCTACAAGCATCTAGCTTTTCGGCAATGCTGTTTTCAACGATATCAGCGATAAGCCCATCCTTAATCAGTAAGGATTTATTCAGCTCTTTGGAAGAATCCATAGTCAGTATACGGCCGTTTTTGATAATCAAATCCCACAAAAGAATCACTCCGATTATAATTATTTCTTATTTATCAAATAGTTTTCAGTGATATATTTGGCGTATTCTTTAATATTGGGCGAACCAAAATCCTTCAAGGGTATAGAGCAGATTCTCTCTCTAAACAGGACGATTTCTATATCTTCAGGCAGGTAATGTCTTAAAGCATATGCTAAAGGTAGTCCATTTTCAAAGATCTCCAGTGCATGGGAATTGCCGCAAATGAAGTTCAGCCCCATTTCCTCGGCCTTTTTAACCAGATCGCTGTCTTTCTTTACCCGGCTAATGGTCGCCAAAACGGTATCTATTTCAGGATGTTCTTCCTTAACTTTCACGAGATGGTCAGGCGTAAATCCGGTATGCGGGAAGATATGGAGTATGGTGTTTACCGGGCTTTCCGGCGTTCCTAAGAGAATTTCGCCTTGAAGTGCTGTTGCCGAATCTTTCATATCGCAGCAATCAAAATGAGTTCTTTCTACTTCCATTACTTTCTGCTCTTTTTCCATGTCCATCATTTTGTTGAGTCGTTCCAATATATCGCCAAGGGTTTTAATCTCGTCTAGAGCTTTGCCTACATATACGATGTTTCCGGGGATGCCGCCGTACCTTATATCCACTCTGAAGGGTTTGTGGCCGTGAATGTAGGAAATGCCGGGATGCAGACCGTGGAATGCTTCGTGAAGTTCAAAAACTGCTATGTTATATAGATTCAAATAATAACTTAAGGTTACTCCACCTGAATTAGCAGCATCGGCTATGGGGTGATGGGCTATAATAGCATTGACTCCTGTGGCCCCTGCCAGTTCGATATTGCCTTCGGTTAAGGTCATGGTTACGGCAACTTTTTTAACCTCAGCTTCCGGGTCACCGTAGACGAGGCCGGGGGTTTCCATGACTGATTTTCCGGGAATGTTTGAAGACTTAATTACGACAAAAGGATTTTTGCCCGTAAAAATATCACTTATGTCTTTGACAACCCTCCCTCCTGTAATATCGTCAAGTACCTTGATTAAATCTTTTACCTTCATAAAAGGCTCCTCCTTTTTTAGGATATTTGTGAAAAGCAAAAGGCCTGATTACATATAGTTTTATCCTTGAAACAATTATATATGTTGAGGGGCGGCGTTAATTTGAGTACCTGCGCTCCTCCTCATCAATGATGAGCTATTTAAATAACACTTCGACACAAAAATCGAAAATCCTTCCATTATTTTGATAAGTTGTAAAATTTTTTTACTGCATATAATACTGTGCATTATAAATATTTTTATAGTTGTACAAATAAATAGAGGCCGCCAAATAAATACCTCATCAAGAGAAAATTACGCTACCATTCTCAATACTTTAAGAAAATAGCATAACAGTTCTCTTTAAGGTATTTATTTGACGGCCTCGAACTATCCTTGTGGATCTTTCTTATCCAGTCAAGTATTAAGTTTTTTACAATACTTAATATTAAAATACATTATTTATGAATGCTTGTCAAGGGTTTTTAAAAAATCTTCTACAGGTTGCACAGTTATTATTATTGTGCCCGCTAGCTGGTTGACCGGATCGTAATCTTTTAGGATGGTTCGAATTTTTAATTGAAACTTATCTTCAAACTGCTTTTTAAATCTGACCTTAAACTCATTTAGCAATGCCAGGTCCATCAATCTGGCAGTAAAAGCATCTTTTTCATCAACATGTTTTAGTATTGAAATTCTGCGATTTAATGCTAAAATGATAATTTTGTCGCCGATAATGTCAATTTTCTGCCAATCAAGACCTCTCCCGTACATTTCCTCGTTGACCCTGTTGTTAATCTTAATGATTTCCTGTTTAAAATCTCCGACATTCTTCAAGGCATCAACTCCTTCGCACATACTACTATAAATATATAATGATTTCACTGTTAATATTCTACAAAATCGGGATTTGTCCTGCATAACAAGTGTAAAATCAATGTAACAAGAAGACCGGCCTGTGAATATGATGAAATGAACGGGTAATTTTATTGGGAGGTTGATCATCTATGCAGGTGGGAATCGAGCTTTATGCGCAAAGGGCAGTTTACATCATGGATAACCATTTTATGCGACTTAGGGTTACAAACAACGGCAAGCTAATAGAAGACAGCTGTTCGGAAGATGTATTTAGATTTTTTGGAAGCATCATTCCTGGAAGAAGATTAGCTGGAGTGGGGAGAAAGAGTATTTATGAGCCAAGTTTTTTACTCGGCAGGATATTCGAGGCGGATCCTTCATCACCCATCGATTTTTTGTTTATCGATCCGAAAGATGACATCAAATTGATCATTGAAAATAATATTTGGCTGGATCCTGGTGTAATGCTTCAAGAAGTCATGTTAAAGGTCTTTTCGGATAAAAAGACCCTGGAAATTCCCCTAAGCAGACCTGACATCAAAATTGATTGGTCTGGTCGAGGTAACTTTGCAATTGATATCGGTGGATTTATTAGGGAGCTGAATGCTGCGAGGATAAGAGTATGAGATTTTGCCCTGGCAACACAGGGCATTTTTTGTGCCAAAATCGAGGATGGATAATATAGGGATAAATTAGCAATAATATTAATGTATGTGGCAAAGTGTTTCAAAAATAATAATTATGTAAGGAGTGTTCAAATGAATATTGCTATATTATCCACCTACTACCCCCGTGAATGTGGGATAGCTTCATTTTCAAGGGATCTAAGAGATAACCTTATGTTATGGGGAGAGCAGGTTTTAATTTTTGCAATCAGCGATAAAAGCGGTTTGTACAGTTATCCGGAAGAAGTGGTTTTTGAACTTGAGGAGGAAAACCGGGATCACTACACCATTGCAGCGGAACTTGCCAATTCTTCGGATATAGACCTGGTCTTTGTCGAGCATGAGTATGGGATATTCGGCGGTGATGACGGCGGATACGTGCTGGACTTTGTGGAAAGCCTCAAGAAGCCTTTTATATTGAATACGCATACTGTGCTGCCGGAACCGGATTTTCACAAGCGTAGGATATTGTCAAAACTAGGCCAAAAAGCAACGGCAGTCATATGTATGACACATAGATCGGCCGAACTATTAAATAAAGTGTACAACATTCCCCACAAAAAGCTTTTCATGGTCCATCACGGGGTGCCCGAGTTTGAGGAAAAACCCGGTGAAGTTATCAAAAAAGCATATGGCATAGAAAACAGGCCTCTAGTAGTAACCTTTGGCTTTTTAGGTCCCGGCAAGGGGATTGAACTGGGTATAAAGGCCATATCTTATTTAAAAGATAAATACCCCGACATTATTTACCTGGTAGCAGGGGAAACTCACCCCAATTTAAAGAAGAAAATGGGGGAAGCTTACAGGGAGTCCCTGGTCGAGCTTATACAAACCCTGGGAGTTGATGACAACATAAAGTTCATAAATAAATACCTGAGCCTGGAAGAACTAGGTGAAGTCCTTTACATGGCGGATGTTTATCTCACTCCGTACCCCCATCGCCATCAGGCAGTAAGCGGGACACTATCTTATGCCATCGGTTGCGGCAGGGCCATCGTTTCCACCCCCTATGACTACGCTTTGGAGGTCCTGGCAGAGGGCAGGGGCCTTGTAGCTTCAGATGCTGATCCTGAAGAGTTGGCACAGCTTATAGACAAGATTTTTTCTAATCCCAAGCTTAAGGAAAGGTTGGAGCAAAGGGCTGGCAAATTGGGTAAGACCATGTCATGGCCACAAGTTGGAAAAAGATATGTAGATATAATAGGGAATATCATGCAGCTACATGCCAAGAGTGAGGTGTTTTAAGGTGTACGGCCATTTCAAGCGCATGACGGATTCCACCGGAATTATCCAGTTTAGCGATAAATCAAGACCCCTTGTTGAAAGTGGCTATACGGTGGATGACAATGCCCGGGCGCTGATCGTTGCAATGGGCATGGAAGAACGAGAGCGGGAGAGACTGATTAAGACATATACCAGCTTTTTGCAGGAAGCTCAAAATCAGGATGGGACCTGGCAAAACCTGAAGGTCCATGACAAGTACTATACTGTAATCAATTCGGAGGACAGCATCGGCAGAGGTGTGCTTGCAGCAAGCTTTGCTGCTAGTTGCAGCATCGCAGAAATTCAAAAGATTGCAAGGAAGATGTTAAGGCGGGTAATGCCAAGAGCCGTGCAGGTCAACTCCCCAAGAGCCATAGCCTATGTGCTGATGGGGGTAGTAAAAATGATAGCATCCTTAAAATGCAAATATATGATTCCGCAAGCCAAATATCTTGCCTATAAGCTTTTAAATCTTTATGAACTGAATAGGAGCACAAGCTGGCACTGGTTTGAAGACAGAATGACCTACTGCAATGCGGTGCTCCCTCATGCACTGTTTGGTTTTTATGCTGTAAGTGAAGATGGGAAGGTACTGACAGCTGCAAAAAACACCTTGAATTTTCTTGCCAATTCCCTTTTTCAAAAGGGATATCTTAATATTGTGGGCAATCGAGGATGGTGGCTTAAAAAAAACCAGATACCTCCGTACGACCAGCAGCCGGTAGATGCTGCATCAGTTGTCCTCGCCTGCCTGCAGGCATATGCGGTAACAGCTGAGAGGGAGTATATAGAAACTGCAAAGCTCGCATATGACTGGTATTGGGGGAAAAATATAAATAATGTCCCCCTATACAACGAAAAAACCGAAGGTTGCCATGACGCATTGGTTCCCAATGGGGTAAACCTAAATCAAGGTGCAGAAGCTGTAATCTCCTTTTTGATGGCCCACCAGGTTTTGCACGATATTGAAGCAAAAAGAGATGAATTATTGATTCCCGCAGTATAGGAGGGACCATTATTGGGTCATAATGATATGCTTTTTGAAGAGACCATAAAACGGGTAAAAAAAGACCTGAGCACAATAAATGATGTTGATGTAGTGATAGGTATCCCCTTTTACAATGAAGGGGATACCTTAAAAGAGGTTATATCCGTTGCAAAGGAAAGTCTCGAGTCAAAAAAACGCAAACTTATCGCATGCGTAGGCGACCCGGCAGGCAAAGAGGCTCTAAGACTTATAAGGCAACACTTCACTGATGAGCTAGTTAGTTTTTTGATGCCGCCAGGTGCTAACGGGCGGGGTAACAGTATTAGGGCCATTTTAGAACTGGCCCGTTTTTTCCAATCTGATGTCGTCCTTTTAGAAGCAGACCTGGTGAGTCAGGGCAACTGTGGAATAAAGCCTGACTGGATTGACCGGATGGCAAAACCAGTATTCGAAGACTATGACATGTCAATTGCAAGTTTCGTGCGGCATCCCTTTGAAGATACTATCGGCAAGATTCTGGTTGCACCTCTAATTGCAGCCCTGTATGAAATGAAATTTAGCGACCCTTTGAGCGGCGTTTTTGCAATTAGCCGCGATGCAGTGGAAGAATTTTGCTCCGAGTTTGACCAAAACAGGGAATATCTTGGCGGTTATGGCGTCAATTCCTGGCTTATTACTACTGCGCTAAAACTGAACAAAAAAATATGTGAGGTTGAGCTCGGTGCAAAACTATCACCGGTTTCGCTAGGCAAAAAATATATTGTCTACAAGGAAATGCTGAAGGCTCTGTTTGAATGCATTAAGAGAGATGAGGATTTCTGGCTCAGGGACTCTGAGACTATAAGAGCTCCGGATATTTTTACAAGGGGACAGGAGGATGAAGCCCTTGAAGTTTGCTGCAATTACAAGGAACATCTGGATTCGTTTTTAGAGGGGACTTACCACTACGAAAATCTTTTACAAAAGATATTAAGTACAGAGGAGAAACGATGTATTGAAGATATGACGAGGGCCTACGCTACGCCAGGATACTCACCGGATTTCTGGGCAAAAATAGCTTACAAATTTTTGCTGACCGACAATTTTTGCCCTGAAATCTCGCAGGAGGATCTGCTGGAGCTCTTTCTGGCCATATATAACGGCATGGTTGCACTGCTGATAATGGAAGATGAAAAGATAAAAAAGAGCCTCAAAGCTGCCGACATTGATATAGATAAAATAGCATTATCTCAACTTGAAGGAATCTATAACGATACTATCAGGGCGTTTGCGAAAAATAAAGGACACTTTGTAAAAGCTTGGCGCGAAAGGGTAGATGCCACAAGCCCGGCTCTAACACTCCTGGATTACCTGGAATTTATACCCGGCGTTCCCATTGTTTTGCCCAAAAAGCTCTACGGCAGGGGTAAGCGGGAAGTCATTACCAACCAGGTTTTTAAGAGGCTCCAAAGAAAATATAACTCTGCCTTTATGTCCTTTCTTGACAGCATTAATCTTGATGAAAAGGCCTCCTCCCAGGAAATCGGCCTATGCCTGACCCGGGTCATGGAAGAGCTGGAGCGTACCGTAGACAGCCTTTGTCCCGGGGATTTGTACAGCGTTAAGGGCACCCGTGAAGTGGTAAATCACATTTTTGAAATCTTTCCCCACAACAAGGTTTTTGCCGTGAAATGGCAGGTTCTCAGGAAGCTCTTACATGAATATCCTCCGGGAAATTTGATTCTGAGGATGGGCTTTAGGAGCTTGCCTGAGCTCCTTGACAATATGGATGAACGAGAGATACTTACATTGGCAACTTTCACCGAAGACAAGGATTACTTTGACAGGATTTTCTACTGGCTAAAGGACAACCTAAGGGCTGACAGCTTTGAAGAAGTTGAAATTTTGCCTATGATAGTTGACAGGACAAATTTTCATGGCTTCAGGGAACTTCGGGAGATTTCGGATTTAAACAGGTTAACTGCCCGCATCCCCGTCATGAACTTGGGCAAGGGGATGGGTGGCAAGTACCCCAAGCTCAGATATTTTACCCGTATTTCCAAAAGTATAGTTGAAGCGGAACATTTTTCGGGCCTTTGGAAGAATTACGCCAGGGAACGGAAGGAAGTAGGCCGCAAATTTGTCAATTCCATTTTAGGCCATTACGGTAAGGCCATGTTCTCAGCACATCACATCTTTGAAAATTGGCACCATCGGGTGTTAGTATCAAGGCTCAAATCCGTTTCTGACAAGCTTCGCGAGCTGGGCAGGGAAAGGGATGCACAAAATATCGATACCATGATAGAGGGCTACGGCCTCAGCTTAGTTTTAAATGATGGCACCTTTATGCCTTGTTCCGCCTGGACTTGGGCCAGTTTTAGCTTTAAAGGGGGAGAGGGAATACCGACGGCTCTCTTCCTCCATGTGGAGCGGGATTGGTTTAACCATGATTTGCTTGAAGAAATCTATAAGGAAATGGGATACAATCCTGATGAAATTCTAAACCAGGTATTTCTGTATATCAGCCGTGGCTGTGAAAGTATAGATTTGGCCCAGGTTTTATTGGGAGTAAAACCATATCGGGAGGAAGTGGTAATTCAAGAGCTGGATTACTGGCCGAAAGCCAAAGAGCTCAAACGCTACAGTGAGACTCCGATACTTTTGCCCATACAGGAGCACTACTGGGAAAGCAGGTTTGTTTTAAACACGGCGGCACTTAGAATAAAAGATAAGGTATATCTCCTATATAGAGCCTTTGGCGATGATGGAATTTCACGGATTGGGCTCGCGATATCCGATGGCTACAGGATTATAGAAAGACTAACAGAACCCGTGTTTGGGCCAGAAATCAAGGAAGAAAAAAAGGGCTGCGAAGACCCCCGGACAGTTATAATAGATGATGAGATTTTTATGCTCTACACTGCTTACGATGGAGTGGTAGCGCAGATTGCCTCGGCATCCATTTCGGTAGAGGACTTCCTAAACAGGAAGTTTGATCGTTGGAAAAGGCGGGGCCTTGCCTTTCCGGGCTTATGGGATAAGGATGCCATACTGTTTCCCGAAAAGATTGACGGCAAATATGTCATATACCACCGCATAGAACCCAGCATATGGATAGCATATTCGGACGAATTGACATTTCCATGGCCCAAAAATGGCCACAAAATAATCATGGGCCCCCGTTCGGGGATGATGTGGGACTCCCTGAAAATAGGGGCCGGTGCACAGCCCATAAAAACCCGCTACGGCTGGCTGCTGATATACCACGGAGTAGACCAGGATATGGTATACCGCCTGGGCGTGATGCTGGCAGATTTAAAGGATCCCGGACGCCTGCTGTACCGCTCGCCCAATCCTACATTATCTCCCGAGACGGAGTTTGAGATAGGCAAAAAAGGCGAATACTGGGTGCCTAATGTGGTCTTTACCTGCGGTGCCGTTCCCGCAGAAGACAAGGATATCCTCGACATCGATGACGAAATCTTAGTATACTACGGTGCCTCCGATACCTATATCTGCCTTGCCACCGGCACCGTAGGCGACATGATCCCCCAACAAGTTCGTGAGAGAATCCTAAGCCGCCGCTAATATTCAAAACAATCGACAAGCCTGCACATTAGATTGAAGCTAATTCAATCTTTGATGACCTGCCAAGGGGACGTTTCGTTTGCCAGGTTGGCATCGCCAACCTGGCAAACGAAACGTCCCCTTGGCAGGTCATCCTGTATATTAGCTGAAGATTTGCCGTTATGTGGCAAGGCTATTATTTTTTGCGAAAAAGTATAATATTGTCCGCGTATAACTTTTTATGTTTTTTAAGCTTTGCTAGAAATGATATTCAAATGTTGAGAATAAGATATATTTGATGATATATTTAAAATGCCGACGAAGTATGAGAAATTGCTGATTTAAAACTAATTTCTTGAAGGATTTTCAGTATAGACGTCGAAGTAAAAAATATACCTGGCGTTTGGAGTGATTGTGTTGATTGAAATGTATGGGGTTACGAAAGTGTATCCGGGCGGTCAGATCGCCCTTAAAGATATCAATTTGAAAATATGTAAAGGCGAGTTTGTCTTTATTGTAGGCCCTAGCGGTGCAGGTAAGTCTACACTGATTAAGCTCATATTTCGAGAAGAAGTGCCTACAAAAGGACAAATTTTTTTCGCCGGAAAAAACATTACCCGACTAAGGCATAGAGAAGTTCCGCATCTTAGGCGCCGTATAGGCATAGTATTTCAGGATTTTAGGCTCTTGCCGGAGAAGACCGTATACGAAAATGTAGCCTTTGCAATGGAAGTTGTCGAGGCGCATACGAGAGAGATTAGAAAAAGAGTTCCCCTTGTCCTGGAGAGAGTTGGTTTACTGCATAAAGCCAAGGCTAAACCTTCAGAGCTTTCTGGGGGTGAACAACAGAGGGTCGCATTGGCCAGGGCCTTGGTCAACAACCCTGACATCCTGGTGGCCGATGAACCCACCGGCAATCTGGATCCGGAAACTGCATGGGACATAATGGGCCTCTTGGATGATATTAATAAACGGGGAACCACAATAATTGTTGCTTCCCATGCTAAGGAACTGGTGGATTCCATGAAAAAAAGAGTAATACAGTTGGAAAACGGCAGCTTGGTCAGGGACGAGGAGAGAGGGGTATATAACTGTGAGAGTAAGGACTTTTAAATATTTTTTCAAGGAATCCTTTACCAGTCTCATTAGAAACAGATGGATGAGCCTTGCATCCATCGGAGCTGTAGCATCTGCCCTTATCGTTTTTGGGTCTTTCCTACTTCTTTCCGTAAATTTTGACTACATATTAAAAGATGTGGAGTCACAGGTGGAGATAACGGCATACCTGGAAGATTCGGTAGAGCAGGAGAGTATAGCCAAGCTAAATAGGGATATTGCAGCAATAAGCGAGGTTAAGGAGATAAAGTTTATTTCAAAAGAAGAGGCTATCGAAGAATTTAAAGAGCAAGTGGGTAAAGAGCTGTTGGAAGGCATTGAAAACCCCCTTCCCAACTCATTTAGGATAAAGGTTAACGACCCCCATGAAGTGGCAGCAGTTGCTGAAAAAATTGAGAGATTTGCCGGAATTGAAGAAGTAAAATACGGCAAGGGTATCGTCGAAAAACTCTTTAACATCATTTATTGGCTCAGGATGATCGGCTTAGCAATAATGATAGTCTTTGCCTGTGTTTCAATATTCATCATTTCAAATACGATACGACTCACGGTATTTGCCCGTAGACGCGAGATCAGTATCATGAAGTACATCGGTGCCACGGATTGGTTCGTGCGCTGGCCCTTCTTAATAGAGGGGATGATATTGGGCTTGATCGGCTCCTTGGTGGCTATAGGCGTATTAGCCCTTGCTTATAAATACCTGTACATTACGGTCAAGCTCAACATTCCAATGATTTCTCTGCTGCCTATTGAAGGATTTTATGAGTATGCCCTAGGCTTTTTGGGCATCGGCATGTTGATTGGAGCTTTTGGCAGTAGCTTTTCAATAAAGCGGTTCTTAAATGTCTAAAGCCTTGGAGGAGGAGAAACATGAACCGGAAAAGATATAGATTAGTCGCCGGCTTTTTGCTGTTGGTATTGTTGACAATCTCCGTGCCTGCTATTGCCAGTGATATCGATGAGCTGCGCAAGCAGCAAAACATGCTCAACTCTCAACTGGAAAACCTGAAAAACAGCATAAAACAGGTGGACAAGGAAAAGAAAAATGTTGCTGAAGAGATCGCAGAGTTGGAACAGAAATTGAGCGAAGCACAAAAAGAACTGGCTGCCACCGAAGCCAAACTCAAGGAAACCCAAGCGAAGCTTGAAAGCACCATGAAAGAACTGAAGCAGGCAGAAGAACGGGTGGAAGAACAGAAGGACGATTTAAACACACGAATGAGGACCATGTACAAGACAGGACCCGTTGACTATATTGAAGTAATATTGGGTGCTTCCAGTTTTTCCGATTTTTTGACAAGACTTGACATGGTTGAGCGGATTATAGAAGCTGACAAGAGCTTGCTCGCCGAATTCAGGGCAAGAAAGGAAGAGGTGGCCCAGAAAAAGTCCGAGCTTGAAGAACAGCAAAGATTAATAGAAGCCCAACGTAACAGCATCAATGAGAGACGGGCACAAATAGTCGCCTATCGCGGAGATCGTCAGAGGTTGATGGCCAAGCTTGAAGAACAAAAGAGGGAGTACGAGCGTCAACAGGACCAACTTGAGAGGGATGCAGAAAACCTTCGCCGTAAAATACTGGCCTGGGAAATGCAAAACAAAAAGGGCTTTTTCGGAACGGGAGAATTCCGCTGGCCAGTGCCCAGCTCCTCATATGTTACTTCGGACTTTGGATGGAGAATCCACCCGATTTATAAAACGCGGAGATTCCATGACGGGATAGATATCGCAGCAGCAATGGGTGCTGATGTGCTGGCGGCAGACGACGGCGAAGTAATCTTTGCCGGCTCATACGGCGGCTACGGCAACACCATCATCGTCAGCCACGGCGGCGGTATTTCAACCCAATACTCCCATCTTTCCAAAATACTGGTAGGCGTGGGTAAGCAGGTGATAAAAGGCGACAAAATAGGCTTGGTGGGCAGCACCGGATTGTCCACAGGACCCCACCTTCATTTTTCAGTAATTAAAGATGGCCAAGCTGTTAGCCCTTGGAATTGGTTAAAATAGATGTTATAATGGTAAAGACTAAATACTTTACCGGGTGGGAATACATATGAGCAATTACAAGGCCAGACCTTTACTAAAAGTAGCGATATTGTGTGTTGCAGTATCGCTGCTTTCGTTTTTTGCCGGAGCCAATTTTGGAAAATCTTCTCCTAAGATCTCTGAAGAAGATATCAATAATCTGGTTGCTGCTGCAATCAGTGAGCAACACGAGATGGAGCCTTTAAAGCCAATTTTAGATGTGTTAAAAATTATAGAGAACAAATACTTTAGAGATGTTGACACAGAAAAGCTCATAGAGGGGGCCATCAGGGGAATGGTAGCTTCCCTCGAGGATCCCTATTCTGTTTTTATGAACGAATCGGAATTTCGAGATTTTATTACAGCTTTAAACGGCGCCTTCGGTGGCGTAGGGATAGTTGTCGGAGCTGACGAAAACACGGGTGAAATCATCGTACTTGCTCCCATTGAGGGAACTCCTGCTTACAAGGCAGGCATCCTTCCCAGGGATGTTATAGTTAAGGTAAATGATGTGGATTTGGCCGGAAAAAGCCTGGATGATGCCGTAAGGCTTTTAAGAGGGGAACCGGGTACCCAGGTGACGGTATATGTAAAAAGAGCCGATGAGCATGAGCCTTTGAAATATCAATTGACTCGGGATGACATCAGGCTGAGCACCGTCAGCCATGAAGTTTTTGAAGATGATATAGGATATATAAGAATTAGCACTTTTGATGCCAGGACCTACAGCGAGTTCAAGAGCACCCTTGAGGACCTGGAGAATAAAGGAATAAAGGCTTTGATTTTAGACCTCAGGAACAATCCGGGCGGTTCGATTTACGATTCGGTGCTTATAGCAGATGAATTATTGGGAGAAGGCCTAATTGTCTACACAGAGGATAGGCACGGAAACCGATTGGAGGAGTTTATTTCCGATGAGGATAAGATTTCAGTGCCCCTTGTCGTGCTGATAAACGAAAACAGTGCCAGTGCTGCCGAGATCGTAGCAGGTGCAGTACAAGATCACAAGGCAGGGCTGTTGGTAGGTACAAAAACCTTCGGCAAAGGGTCCGTACAGGAAGTCCATCCCTTCGAGAATAAGAGCGGAATGAAATTGACAATTGCCAGCTATTACATGCCCAGCGGCCGCTGCATTGACGGCATAGGGGTAGAACCTGACGCGGAAGTAGAGCTGGATGAAGGCACTAACCTATATAATGTACCAAGGGACAAAGATTATCAGCTAATAAAAGCGCTAGAAATCCTCAAATCTCACCCCTGAGGGGGTTTACGGGAGCGATGAAGGTGTTTCCCTTTGGAAGAATACTGTTTCTGATATTACAGGGCTTACCCAGTTCTTTTTTCAATCCCTTTTTTTGGCTTGTTATTTTCATCGTGTGGAGCCAATACCGGAGAACTGCTGAAATAGAGAGGAATTTGTTTGGAAGGGAAAAAATAAGTCCGAGGGACAAAATCCTTTATGCCGTGCTGTACGGCATATGCGGCGGCGTCCTGGGCAGCTTGCTGGTCATGGTCTTGGGTATAAGCATAACGGAAGCTGGCCTTATGTTCGTGTGGCCTTTGGCATTGCTCCTGGCCATTATTGATCCGCACCTGATGTGTTTTTCCTACGCCGGAGGCATCGTCTCGCTGTTTTCCCTGTTGACGGGTTTAATAAGGATTGACGTGGCAGGGCTCATGGGCCTCGTAGCGGTGCTTCATTTTGTGGAAAGCATTTTGATATATTTTGCAGGCCACATAAATGCAACCCCTGTGTATGTCAAGGACAAAAGGTACGGCGTCATTGGAGGCTTTTCTCTACAGGAGTTTTGGCCGGTCCCCATTATGCTGCTGACCATAATTACGGGGGATTTTCCACCGATAGATGTAGTTCAAATGCCTGACTGGTGGCCGATTATAAAGCCTCCCGCCCACATATTACAGGGCGATCAGGCCATATACTTGATGCTGCCCGTTGTGGCTGCACTGGGCTATGGTGAAGTAGCCCTGAGCCGGACTCCGAAAAATCGCTGCAGGTCCACTTCGTTAAACCTCCTGCTGTTTAGCACATCACTGCTTTTACTTGCCGTACTGGCCTCGCGGTACAGGCCCTTCGCCTATGTTGCTGCCATTTTTGCCCCGGCAGCCCATGAACTGTTGATAATGACTACAAAAAAATCGGAGCGGGCACATAGGCCCTTATTTATCCCCCCCGAGAAGGGAGAGATGATATTAGACCTGGTGAAAAATTCCCCTGCGGAAAAAAGCGGTTTAAGAACAGGGGATATTATCCTTTCAATAAACGGAAGGGAGCTGGATGAGGCCGGAAAGTATCAAGAGGTATTGTCGGAATACCCGGCATACATTTGGATGAGGGTAGCCACACCGGAAGGAAAAATAAAAGAGGTGGAGATAAAGGCATTCCCGAAGGGAATAAACGACATTGGAGCAATTCTGGTCCCGAGATATTCCTCCGGATCCTACGTAGTATTTGAGAACACAAGTTTTATAGATAGGTTGAAAGCTTTGTTCAAAAAGGGAAAGCCTTAAGCTTGACAAGACTTTGTTAAGAGCCTTAACATCTCATCTGCCGGATCGATTATGGGGATGCTGAGCCCTTTGGATAGCTCCCGCTGAAGATAGGGCAGGTGGGTGCAGCCAAGAATAAGACATTCGGCGTCAAAACACTCCAATCCCAGCGATACCAGGTCAAATTTTTCAACGATGGCTTTCGGAGCTTCCCCGCTCTCGATAGCCTTTATGACCGGTAGCATGGATACACCCATAATGTCGATGGATGGCTTTTGTTCATAAAATATGTGCTCGATTGCCGAAAGGCATTGACCGTTTGCAGCCCAAAGGGCAATTTTTTTGTACTTCAACGCCAGGTTTCTGTAAACGTCAAGAGGAGTTACAACAGTAGACTTCGGCCGTGCCCTTCGTATGTGCTCGATATCTATTGCAGCCGACAGCGAATTGCAGTAAATCATGGTGCCGAATATCTTCTGACTTTCAAAATCCCCGATGATATCCAAAACTTTTTGTGTGAGGAACTCAGGCTCTAAAAACTGAAGGCGGTTTTGCTCTTCGGGACTTGAGGCGGATGCATAGCCAAGAGCTTCGAAACCCTGTCTTTTCACGAAGTCAACACCCATCTGTGTGTCAACAGGCGTCCCGGCAATGACGCCAATTTTTATTGTGCAAGCCATAAAATCACCTAAATCTATTTGCTAATATTTATTATATCGCAAGTGTTAATAAATAGGTGAAGGCGAAAGAATAGTCTTTTCACCTTCACCTATAAGCTAATGCCCGCAGTGACTTTATTAAAAAGCCGGTATTACGGCACCCTGATACTCGTCTTCAATGAATTTCTTAACTTCCGGAGAGTTTAAGGCCTCGGAAAGTTTTACTATTTCAGGCCTGTTTTCATCGCCCTTGCGGATGGCTAAAATATTCACATAAGGGTTATCCTGCGGCGATTCGAGAACCAAGGCGTCTTTTGTTGGGACGAATTTGGCTTCCAGTGCATAATTGGAGTTGATGACGGCAGCAGCCACATCCCCCAGGACTCTTGGCAGGGTGGCAGCTTCAAGTTCGGTAATCTTTAGGTTTTTGGGGTTCTCTACGATGTCGTAAACTGTAGCAGTTATGCCCACGCCCTCTTTGATTTTTAAGAGTCCGGCCTGCTCCAGCAGAATGAGTGCCCTTCCGCCGTTTGTGGGGTCATTTGGTATTGCAATCTCCGCACCATCTTCGAGCTCGCTGATGTCATTAATCTTTTCAGAATATATGCCCATGGGCTCTATGTGCACCTTTGCGGTATAAGTCAGGTCTAAATTGTGGTCCTTAGAAAAGCTCTCTAAATAAGGAATGTGCTGGAAGTAGTTGGCATCCAAGTCCTTATCTGCAAGCCTTAAATTAGGCTGATTGTAGTCGGCAAATTCCACTATCTGCAGCTCAATTCCTTCTGCTTCCAAAAGGGGCTTTACAACATTTAAGATTTCTGCATGGGGGACAGGGGATGCCCCTACTTTCAGGACAATAGGCTGACCGTCTTCGGAATTTTCAGCTTGAGGTTGTGAATTCTGAGCAGAACCGCAGCTCACAATCAGCAAAGCAACTAATATCAACGAAACAATGGAAATTATTTTTCTTGTCATCTGATTTCCTCCTTAAGTTTTCAAAGTGATTTTTAATTAGCGGTTTTTGGATAGATGCTTAACAACAGCATCTCCAGCCATCTGTATGAGCTGGACCATTACCACGAGGATGGCCACGGTGTAAAGCATGATGTCGGGGCGGAACCGGTTGTATCCAAATCTCACGGCCACATCCCCGAGACCACCCCCTCCGATTACACCCGCCATGGCGGAGTAGCCAATTAAATTTATGGTAGTTATGGTAATTCCTGACGCTATGGAAGGTAGACTTTCAGGAAGCAAGACCTTCGAAATTATTTGAAGGGGAGATGCTCCCATCGATTGGGCAGCTTCTATGACACCTTTAGGTACCTCCCTCAAAGCCGTCTCCGTCAGCCTGCCTACTAGGGGTATTGCTGCAATTGATAGGGGCACGATGGCTGCGGTGGTTCCTATGGCCTTACCTACTATTAGTTTAGTAAAGGGCAGCAGGAGAATCAGCAGTATGACAAAGGGAATGGACCTGATAATGTTTACTATCCAGGACAAAACTTGATTTATAAGGTCATTTTTTAAAATCTGCTGCTTATCGGTTACAAACAGCAAAACTCCCAGCGGTATGCCGAAGAAAGTGGCTATGGCCACGGAACTAAATACCATATATAGAGATTCCCATGTAGAAACGAGCAGTAATCTCAGTATGTCAGACATTTTCAATCACCTCTACTTTAAGCCCAAGACCTTTAAGATAATCTAATGCTTCATTTGCCCTGCCGTTTTGCCCGTTTAGCTCCACTATCAGGACACCGTATGGGTCATCCTGTATATAATCGATGTTTCCAAAGAGGATGTTGGCATTGATGCCAAATTTCTTGACCATCGTGGCAATTATGGGCTGTGTAGTTATTTCACCGAAAAAGCCGATTTTTACGATTTTGCCATCCAAGTTAGTCTGTTCCAGATGCCTGATTCGCTCCTTTAGCTCATCGGGCAGTTCCGACAAGGTTATATCCTTTAAGAAATTCTTGGCCGTTTCCGTTTTTGGATTTGAAAAGACTTCTAGCACCGAGCCCTGTTCAACAACTCTGCTCTTCTCTATGACGGCTACCGAATGACAAATCTGTTTGATGACATTCATTTCGTGAGTTATTAGGACGATGGTAAGGCCAAACTTTGCGTTTATGTCTTTTAACAGATTGAGGATAGAAAGGGTAGTTTGAGGGTCTAAAGCAGAGGTAGCCTCATCGCAAAGGAGAACCTTGGGGTCGTTGGCCAAAGCCCTGGCTATACCCACACGCTGTTTTTGACCTCCCGAAAGTTGGGATGGATAGCTGTTGGCCTTGTCGGTTAAGCCTACCAGTTCCAAAAGATTATCCACTTTGTCTTTTATCTTTTGTTTATTGATACCTGCGATTTCCAGAGGAAATGCTACATTTTCCCAAACCGTCCTTGAAGAAAGCAAATTAAAGTGCTGAAAGATCATGCCGATTTTCTTCCTGTATTCCTTCAGGGCGTAAGGAGACAGTCTTGTCATTTCAACACCATCAATTTCTATAGTCCCGGCGGTGGGTGTTTCCAGCATGTTGATGCAGCGAAGGAGGGTGCTTTTGCCGGCACCGCTCAAGCCTATAACGCCGTATATTTCCCCCTGTTTAATGTGAAGGTTTACATCTTCAAGAGCTTTAACATCTCCCGTGTCGGAATGATAAATTTTTGTAAGGTCCTTGATGTATATCATTGTTTAACAACCTCTCCTATATAACAAGTTAACTACAAAGCAATGAAAACACTTTTATTGACCGAGAAAACAGGCCATTTACAACAAAAAACCCCTTCTGACACCATGAAGAAGAGGTTTTAATCACTCTCTCATCTGTCAGAACTAACTGTTCTGCTGGAATTAGCACCGCTGCAGTGTTGAACACTGCCGGTTGCCGGGTGTCATCGGGCCAGTCCCTCAACCTGCTCTCGATAAGAGTTTTCCGCTATTCATTTTATTGCTCTTAATAATAACATGCTTTTATTCTTTTGTCAATAAAGTTTGATGCAAGAATATTATTCCGCATTTGAATAAATTTGCGGATATAGGGGAAAATATATAGCAGCAATGACAAGTCTATACAACAAAAGAGTATTTAGAAAATATATGACATTTCAAACAGTCCACACTTGAAAGAAAGTTTATTATATGATATAATACTTGTGAAAGAAATAACACTCTCAATAACATTTTCAATACACGTCTTCATACATACAATTATGCATAATACATAAAAGGAGGGATAGCAAGTGACGAGGGAAGAATACCTAGATCGCGAAAGGGATATGTTGTTGAAAGCATATGCCACCGCTTCTGATGAAGAAAAGCGGGACATCATGTTAAAAATAATGAACATTGATACCCAATCTCGAGATGGGGACACCTACGGCACTAGATCAAGAGGATATTTTACCCGCCGCAGGAACAAAATCATTTACATCAACTAACCAGGCAAAAGGGCCTGGTTTTTCATTTTATAGGCAGTTATCCGAACTGATTTTCGGTTTTTATCTTTTCACTGTATACTCTATATGGTATAATTGACACTGATAAATAATAAGGAAGTCAGATCACAAATTTTTCCGATATATTTACTAGGAAGGAGAAAACATGGGGAAGTTCAAGGTTGTATCCGAATACGTTCCGCGGGGAGACCAGCCTAAGGCCATACGGCAGTTGGCCGAGGGAGTAAATAAAGGCTATAAGTTTCAGACACTGCTTGGGGCTACAGGCACGGGCAAGACCTTTACCATAGCCCATCTCATCCAGGAGGTGCAGCGGCCTACCCTGGTAATAGCCCACAATAAGACCTTGGCAGGACAGCTCTGCAGCGAGCTGAAAGAGTTTTTCCCTGGCAATGCCGTAGAATATTTTGTAAGTTACTACGACTATTATCAGCCCGAGGCGTACATTCCTCACACGGACACCTATATAGAAAAGGATGCTTCGATTAATGATGAGATTGACAAACTCAGGCACTCGGCTACTGCGGCCCTTTTTGAGCGCCGGGATGTGGTCATTGTGGCCAGCGTATCCTGTATCTACAGCTTGGGTTCACCTGTCGATTACGAAAAACAGGTGATATCCCTGAGACCCGGCATGGAAAAGGACAGGGATGAAGTAATTCGAAAGCTGGTTGATATCCAATTTACCCGCAACGAAATTGACTTTCACAGGGGGACCTTCAGGGTCCGGGGCGATATCTTGGAGATATTCCCGGCTTCATTTACGGAAAAAGCCATTAGGGTGGAGTTTTTCGGAGATGAAATCGACCGCATCTTGGAAGTTGACACCTTAACCGGAGAGATCTTGGGGGAACGCAGTCACGTGTCAATTTTCCCTGCGTCCCACTATTCTACTCCGAAGGATAAATTGGAAAAGGCGATAAAGTCAATAGAAGAGGAACTTGAAAGAAGGCTTGAAGAACTCAAGCGGCAGGACAAGGTCCTGGAGGCGGCAAGACTGGAGCAGCGGACTAAGTACGACATAGAAATGCTTCGGGAAATGGGATACTGTAAGGGCATCGAAAACTATTCCTTACATCTTTCAGGGCGAAGGCCAGGAGATCCGCCCTTTACGCTGCTTGATTATTTTCCGGAAGATTACCTGATCATCATAGACGAGTCCCATGTTACCCTGCCCCAGATTCACGCCATGTGGGGCGGCGACCGCTCCAGAAAGGAATCCCTGGTGGAGCACGGATTCAGGCTGCCGTCCGCTTTTGACAACCGGCCTCTCAAATTTGAGGAATTTGAAGAGCGCATTAATCAAATAGTATTTATGTCTGCAACTCCCGGCCCCTATGAATTGGAAAAGAGTTCACAGGTAGTAGAACAGATCATCCGACCCACCGGCCTGGTAGACCCGGAAGTAGAAGTCCGGCCGGTCAAAGGACAAATTGATGATCTGATATGGGAAATCAAACTCAGGGCTCAAAAAGATGAACGGGTGCTTGTTACAACCCTCACCAAGCGCATGGCGGAAGACCTTACCGATTATCTCAGGGAGGCAGGGATCAGGACACGGTACCTGCACTCTGAAATACTGACCCTTGAGAGGCTCCAGATACTTCGGGATTTAAGACTGGGCAAGTTTGACTGCTTAGTGGGCATTAATCTCCTGAGGGAAGGCCTGGACCTGCCTGAAGTGTCATTGGTGGCCATTCTCGATGCTGACAAAGAAGGCTTTCTGCGTTCGGAAACCTCTCTCATTCAGACCATCGGCAGGGCAGCAAGGAACGTGGAGGGCAAGGTCATCATGTACGCAGATACCATAACCGAATCCATGGCCCGAGCAATCAATGAGACCAACCGCCGGCGCAAGATACAGCTGGAATACAACAAAAAACACGGCATAGTGCCCAAGACGGTCAAGAAAGCTGTCAGAGATGTAATTGAAGCTACCAAAGTAGCGGAAGAGTCGGCAGATTACCTGCCTGACAAAGACATAAGAAAGATGAGCAAGAAAGAGCTGAAAGCCCTACTTGAAGACCTTGAAAAGCAGATGAAGGAAGCGGCAAAGAACCTGGAATTCGAGAAGGCTGCGGAACTCAGGGACATGATCTTCGAGATAAGGGCTGAAGCTTTCAGCGTAATTAAGGCTAAATAATATAGATTTGCGAGAGTGATTGTGGTATATGGACAAGATAATAGTTAAAGGTGCCAGGGAGCACAATCTTAAAAACATAGATGTGGAAATTCCGAGAGACAAGCTGGTGGTGATTACCGGCATTTCGGGGTCCGGAAAATCTACACTGGCTTTTGACACCATATATGCTGAAGGGCAGAGGCGCTACGTTGAATCCCTTTCCGCTTATGCCCGGCAGTTTTTAGGCCAGATGGATAAGCCCGATGTGGATTACATTGAAGGCCTTTCACCGGCCATATCGATAGACCAGAAGACTACGAGTAAAAATCCCCGCTCAACGGTGGGGACCGTAACCGAGATCTATGACTATTTAAGACTCCTCTTTGCCCGCATAGGCAAGCCCCACTGTCCCAACTGCGGCAAAGAGGTATCCAGGCAAACCGTCGACCAGATGGTGGATACGATCATGAAGCTGCCCGAAAGGACCAGGATTCAAATACTGGCTCCTGTGGTGAGGGGCAGGAAGGGCGAGTTTGTCAAGCTCTTTGAAAGTATCAAAAAGAACGGCTTTATGCGGGTAAGAGTTGATGGAGAATTAATAGAAATCGGTGACGAGATTAAGCTGGAGAAGAACAAAAAGCATCACATCGAAATAATAGTAGACAGGATCATAATAAGGCCAGGGGTAGAATCGCGGCTTGCCGATTCCATCGAAACTGCCCTGGCCCAGGCAGAGGGCTTGGTTATCGTAGATGTGATTGGCGAGCAGGAATTGCTCTTTTCACAGAACCTGTCATGTCCCGATTGTAACATCAGCCTGGAGGAACTGAGCCCCAGGATGTTTTCCTTTAATAGCCCATACGGGGCCTGTCCGACCTGCAGCGGCCTTGGTATAAATATGGAAGTCGATCCTGATCTGGTCATTCCCGATTGGGAAAAATCCGTAGCCGAGGGAGCCGTGGCCCCCTGGAGCGCGACACCCGGCGGTTACTATTTTCAGATGCTCAGCGCCGTGATGAATCACTACGGATATAGCGTAGACACTCCCATTAAAGACCTGCCCGATGAAATTGTAGATGTCCTCCTTTACGGTTCAAAGGAAGATATAGAGTTTAACTACGTGAGCAAATTTAGCAAGAGGACAAGACGCCATACGGGGAAATTTGAAGGTGTAATAAACAATCTCAGGCGCCGTTACGAGGAAGCTCCTGAATTTGCGCGGGATGAAATCGAAAAATACATGAGCACGAAGCCCTGTCCTACCTGTAAGGGTGCCAGGCTCAAGCCCGAAGTTCTGGCAGTTACGGTTGGGGACAAGTCCATAGCCCAGGTTACTGCCCTTTCCATTCGTGAGGCCTTAAAGTTTTTCAATGAGCTTTCCCTGAGCGAATTGGAGAAAATGATAGCACACCAGGTCCTAAAGGAGATAAAAAACCGCTTGCAGTTTTTAGTAGATGTGGGTCTTGACTATCTGACCCTTGACAGGGCGGCGGGAACATTGTCAGGCGGTGAGTCTCAAAGGATCAGGCTTGCCACTCAAATCGGTTCCCGATTAGTCGGCGTTCTGTACATTCTCGATGAGCCCAGCATAGGTCTGCACCAGCGGGACAACGACAAGTTGCTGAAGACCTTAAAGGACCTTAGGGATTTGGGCAATACCGTGCTGGTGGTGGAACACGATGAAGACACCATGAGGGCTGCCGACTACATCATTGACATTGGTCCCGGAGCGGGGGAACATGGCGGCAAAATTGTTGCCTGCGGGCCCATAGAAGACATAGAGAAAAGCGAAGAGTCCATCACGGGCCAGTATCTGAGCGGGAAAAAACAGATTCCGATTCCCAAAAAAAGGCGAAAGCCAAATGAGGCATGGCTGGAACTCAAGGGCTGCAGGGAGCACAATTTGAAGAACATAGATGTAAGATTTCCCTTAGGGCTATTTACCTGCGTAACCGGCGTTTCCGGTTCGGGCAAGAGCACCTTGGTTAATGAAATCTTATACAAGGTCTTAAGAGAAAAACTCTACAAAGCCCGGACTTTTCCGGGGGATTTCGATGAAATACTGGGTATCGAGCATGTGGGCAAGGTCATAAATATCGACCAATCGCCCATAGGGAGGACGCCCCGCTCGAACCCCGCCACATATACAAATGTGTTCAATGATATCAGGGAGGTCTTCTCCCTGACTCCCGAAGCCCGCATGCGCGGCTACAAGCCCGGGAGGTTTAGCTTCAATGTAAAGGGCGGCAGGTGCGAGGCCTGCAAGGGTGATGGCATTATAAAAATCGAGATGCACTTTTTGGCGGACATCTATGTCCCCTGCGAAGTCTGCAAAGGGAAGCGCTACAACAGGGAGACCCTGGAAGTGAAATACAAGGGCAAAAGCATAGCCGACATACTGGATATGACCGTCGATGAGGCCTTGGAATTCTTTGAAAACATACCCAAGATAAAGCGCAAGCTTGAGACGCTGCGGGATGTGGGTCTTGGCTATATCAGGCTGGGACAGCCTTCAACCACCTTGTCCGGTGGTGAAGCTCAAAGGGTCAAGCTGTCTACGGAACTCTCAAAGCTGAGCAACGGCAATACCGTCTACATCCTGGACGAGCCCACAACCGGCCTGCACCCTGCCGATATTCACAAACTCCTTGATGTACTTCAAAGGCTGGTGGAGGGTGGAGGCACGGTCATAGTCATTGAACACAACCTGGATGTGATAAAAACTGCAGATTATATAATCGATTTGGGTCCGGAAGGAGGAGACAAAGGAGGTCAAATTGTTGCCACGGGCACGCCGGAAGAGGTGGCCCAAAACCCCAACTCCTATACCGGTCAATTTCTGAAAAAAGTGCTTAACAGGCAGTGAGATTAAAAAATGTGCAAACTGATTTCCCGGCCTATACGCCTGCTTACCATGCACAATCTTTCTCTTGTAAATAGCTTTTTGCTGTGCTATAATATGTGTAAACCTTAGCGGAAAGGGCGTGGCCAATGCTGACCGCCGACTTTTTTTGGAACATTTTTGAGGTAACCGGATCCATTACGGCCTATCTTATTTATAGACAAATGTTGCCATCGTAAATGCCATGAAGGAGAGAGTAAGCGGGGGAGCCTTGCAGGGAGAGAGGGTCGCGGACTGCAAGCCCTCTTAAGGCAGAAGCCGCCGAAGTTCACTCTGGAGCAGGGGGGCTGAATTCAGTAGGTCTCCACGGTTTCACCGTTATAGCACAAAGAGAGTTTGGTTATCAAACTGAACAAGGGTGGTACCACGGAAGAAAAGCTTTCGTCCCTAGCTGGACGAAAGCTTTTTACTTTACTTAAATATTCGCAGGAGGTATCTGAGTTGAGGGAAGATTTGATTCAATTAAAAGAAAGGACTTTGGAAGCCCTATCTAATTTACAAAATATGGATGAACTTAACGATTTAAGAGTAAAGATTCTTGGGAAAAAAGGTGAACTTACCCAAGTGCTTCGGGGGATGGCCAAACTGACTGCTGAGGAAAGACCGGTCATCGGGAAACTGGCCAATGAGATAAAGGACGAGCTGGAAAGCAAATTTAGCGAAAAGATGCGGTTAATAAAGAAGGCTGTGCAGGAACAAAAGATGCAGCAGGAGTTCATAGACGTAACGATTCCCACTAAAATTTCAGTAGGCAGCAAGCATCCCCTTACTTTGGTCCTGGATGAAATTAAAGAGATCTTTATAGGTCTCGGATATGAAGTGGCAGAGGGACCGGAAGTGGAACTCGATTACTACAATTTCGAGGCCTTAAATACACCGGCGGACCATCCGGCCAGGGACGTCCAGGACACCTTTTACATCACTGAAAAAATACTCTTGAGGACCCAGACATCCCCGGTCCAGGTGAGGACCATGGAAAAACAAAGTCCCCCCTTGAAGATAATAGCCCCGGGCAGGGTATACCGCTCCGATTCGGTAGATGCTACACATTCCCCCATGTTCCATCAGGTGGAAGGCCTTACCGTGGGGGAAGGTTTTACAATGGGTGATCTCAAGGGGACCCTGGTTAAATTCGTGCATGAAATGTTTGGCCGCAATCGAAAGGCCCGCTTCAGACCCCACTTTTTCCCCTTTACGGAGCCCAGTGCTGAAATGGACATTTCCTGTATAGCCTGTGAAGGCAAAGGCTGCCGCGTGTGCTCCTATACCGGCTGGCTGGAAATCCTGGGATGTGGCATGGTCCATCCCAACGTGTTCAGAAACGTGGGCCTTGACCCGGAAAAGGTAAACGGCTTTGCCTTCGGGATGGGAGTCGAAAGGATCGCAATGCTCAAGTACGGAATAAATGACATGAGATTATTTTTCGAAAATGACTTAAGATTTCTAAGGCAGTTTTAAAGGAGGATTTTGCAAAAATGCTGGTGCCAATTAATTGGTTAAAGGATTTTGTGGATATTCCTGAAGATATTGATGAACTATCAAAGAGGCTAACCATGACCGGCTCAAATGTGGAAGGCATTGAACACTGGGGCAGGGATATAAAAAATGTAGTCGTCGGCCTCATCACCAAAGTGGAAAAACATCCCAATGCCGATAAATTGCTTGTCGTCCAGGTGGATGTAGGCAATGAAATGCTCCAAGTTGTGACGGGGGCAACAAATATAAAAGAAGGAGATAAGGTGCCCGTCGCGCTTCACGGTTCGACGATTGCGGGCGGAAAAAAAATACGGGCATCTAAACTAAGGGACGTAGAATCGGCAGGCATGCTCTGTTCGGCGGAAGAGTTAAATTTTGACGACCATGGTCTGCCCAAAGAGGTCCAGGAAGGGATTTTCATATTGCCCGAGGATGCTCCCCTGGGGGCAGACATCAAGGAATACTTAAACCTGGAAGATACGGTCATTGACTTTGAAATAACGCCAAATCGCCCCGACTGCTTGAGTATCCTGGGAATGGCCAGGGAAGTTGCGGCATCCTTTAAGCTGGATCTCCATATACCCGAGATTCGGCTAAGGGAAGAAGGGGAGAAAAAAGCGGAAGATGTTGCAGAGATTCGAATAGAAGCCGAGGACCTGTGCAATCGGTACGTAGCCCGGGTAGTGGAAGATGTGGTAATAAGACCCTCGCCCCTCTGGATGCAGCGGCGGCTGCAGACTGCCGGAGTGAGGCCGATCAACAATATCGTCGATATTACCAATTACGTGATGTTGGAACTCGGGCAACCCTTGCACGCTTTTGACTATGACAGAATAGGCGGCGGCTCGATCATAGTGCGCCGCGGAAGGCCAGGGGAGAAAATGGAAACCCTTGATGGCATCACGAGGGAGCTCACAGAAAACATGCTGGTAATCGCAGACGCGAATAAAGCCTTGGCTGTAGCAGGAGTCATGGGAGGAGCAGACTCTGAAATCACTCCCAGCACTACTCGCATTCTCCTGGAATCCGCCAATTTCCTGGGTTCCAGTATAAGGCAGACCTCGAGGCAGCTGGGCCTTCGTTCCGAGTCTTCAATGAGATTTGAAAAGGGCATCGACCCCAACCTGTGCCTGAAAGCTGCCGATAGGGCGTGCGAACTCATCGAAGAGCTGGGTGCAGGAAAAGTCTTAAAGGGCTATGTAGACGTATTTCCGGGCACATGCTATCCAAAGGCTGTCAGGTTTAGCCCGGATAAGATAAACAAGGTGCTGGGCACCGATATTAGCTCCGATGAAATGGTGGACATACTCGAGCGTTTGGAGATTAAGGTTAACAGTTACGAGGATGTTTTTGAAGCGATTGTTCCCACATTTAGGATGGACATAACCCAGGAGGCGGATATCGTCGAGGAAATCGCCCGAATATACGGATACGACAGATTGCCTATAACACTGCCTGAAGGGAATGTCACCCATGGCAGACTGAATGAAAAGCAAAAGTTCCTGGATGAAATAAGGGAATTCATGGTATACAAGGGCTATTCCGAAATATATACCTTTTCCTTTGTAAGTCCAAAGGTCTTCGATAAAATAAATGCTCCGGAAGACAGTAACCTGAGACAAGCCATAAGCCTTTTGAACCCCCTGGGAGAAGACCACAGCATCATGAGGACCACCCTAATACCCAATATGCTGGATGTAATTAGCTTTAATTTAAACCGCAAGCTTGACGAACTGGAGCTCTTTGAAGTTGGGGCTGCTTACCTGCCCGAAAAATTGCCCCTTGAGGAGCTTCCCCATGAGAACAAGCGAATTTCAATTGGCACATGCGGGGATGCAGTTGATTTTTATGTTCTAAAACAAGTGATCGAAAGCCTGTTTTACAGGTTGCAAATACAGAACTATAAGTTCGAGCAGTCGCGGCATTTTGCCTTCCATACCGGACGCTGCGCCCGCATCACAATAGATGACGAAGTGATAGGATATGCCGGTGAAATCCACCCCGATGTACTGGAAAACTATGAAATAAGCAAAAAGGTCTACCTGGCAGAACTTGACCTGGATATCATATTAGACAAGGCTTCAAGGAAAATAGAATTCAAACCACTGCCCAAATTCCCATCCTCAGATAGGGACCTGGCAATAGTCGTCGACGAAAAAGTATTAGCAGCCGACGTGATAACTGTCATAAGGGAAATTGGTGGAAAGCTGCTTGAAGAAGTAGAGCTCTTCGATGTTTACCAGGGCAGTCAGATTGAAAGTGGATACAAGAGCATGGCCTTTTCCCTTGTATTTAGGGCCGAAGACAGGACCCTTACCGACAAAGAGGTCAATGATATTATGGAAAGGATAACGGCTGGCCTTGAGGAAAAATTCGACGCCAGTTTGAGGAAATAAAGGATTTTGTAGATATTTGAAGAATAATTACAATAAATGTTAATAGTTTAAGAAGCGGCTAATTGCCGCTTCTTAAAATCTTACGGGAATACGAATAACTGGGGTGGTTTGCATGGCCAATGAGGCAAAACAGGTAAACAGGGTTAAAGTTAATATTAATGGAGAAGATTATTATATAAAGGGAACGGTACCTGAAGAGTACATCAAGCGAGTTGCCAAATACGTGGATAAAAAAATGTATGAATTGGAGAGCAAACATCCTAACTTGAGCCGAAGCAAATTGGCGGTGCTGACAGCAATTAACATCACCGATGAGCTTTTCAAATTAAGACAGGAGTACGAAGAGTTTTTGATTACATTTGATGGCAGTACAAAGGAATGAATATTGATGAAGAATTTTGAAGTAGCCTTTATCTTCTACGACATTGCCGACATTTTAGAAATCAAGGGAGAAAATTTTTTTAAAATAAGGGCATATCGGAAAGCTGCACACACAATAGAAAATCTTCCCATGGATGTGAAAGAACTGGCCGGGGAGTCACGCCTGCAGGAGATAGAGGGCATAGGAAAGGCTTTAGAAGAGAAAATCCGGGAAATTATCAATACCGGAACCTGCAGGTACTATGAGGAATTAAAAAAGGATTTCCCCAGGGGCCTTGTTGAGATGCTGAAAATACCCGGCCTGGGCGCTAAGAAGATAAAAGTAATTTACGACAATCTAGGCATTTCCTCGATTGAAGAATTGGAAAAGGCAGCAAGAGCCCATAAGATCAGGGAATTGCCGGGCATGGGCGTAAAGACCGAGCAGTCGATCTTAAAGGGCATACAGACCTTAAAAGGTCAGGGGGATAGGGTGCAGCTGGCCATCGCCTTGCCTGTTGCAAACAGGATTATGGAGATTCTTTCCGGCATGAAGGAAGTAAGCAAGGTGGCCATTGCCGGAAGCCTTCGCCGCAGAAAAGAGATGGTAAAGGACATAGATATAGTGGTTGCCACGGAAGCAGCCGAGACCCTAGTGGAGAACTTTTTAAAGTTACCGATAATTTCTCGGGTCTTGGCTGAAGGCCTTAGCAAAGTCAGCGTCGTGCTGAACGCGGGCATTCAAGTGGACTTAAGACTCGTAAAGCCCCAGGAGTTTTATTCGGCGCTGCAGCACTTTACCGGGAGCAAGGAGCACAATACGAAGCTTCGGAGTTTAGCCTTAAAGATGGGCTATAAGCTAAACGAGTACGGCATTTTCGAAAAAGAAGGGGATGGGGTCTTTTGTCCCAAAAGTGAAACCGAGCTTTACTCAAAACTCGACATGCCCTATATAATTCCCGAGCTGAGGGAGGATAGGGGTGAGATTGAAGCAGCCCTTCAGGATGGCCTGCCCGATCTTGTGAAGCTGGAAGATATTCGGGGAGACCTGCACCTTCACAGTGATTTCAGCGACGGTGTAAGTTCAATAGAGGAAATGGTCAAAAAGGCCAAAGAGCTGGGATATGAATATATAGCCATAACGGACCATTCAAAGTCCTTAAAAGTAGCAAGGGGCCTTGATGAAAGCCGTTTGAGGCAGCAGCTGGAACTCATAAAAGGCATTAATGAGCGAGTTAAAGGCATACGCATTCTAACGGGCATAGAAGTGGATATATTGCCTGACGGAAGCCTGGATTTTGATGACGACATTTTGAAGGAACTTGATGTGGTAATTGCATCGATTCACAGCGGGTTTAAGCAGGACAAGACAACTATAACATCCCGGATCGTCAACGCCTGCCACAATCGATATGTGAACATAATAGCCCATCCCACCGGTAGGCTCTTGGGGAGGCGGGAGCCCTATGATGTGGATATGGATGAGGTGTTTGAAGCTGCGGCCAAAACCGGCACAGTGCTTGAAATAAACTCATCCCCCGACAGACTCGATTTAAACGATGTGAATGTTAAGCGCGCAGCGGAAATGGGGATAAAAATCGCCATAAACACCGACGCCCATGGAACGGAAGCTCTAAGCGATATGATGTACGGCGTATGGGTAGCTAGACGCGGATGGCTTGCTGCAGAAAACATCATTAACACTTATTCCCTGGAGCAGCTCTTAGAATTCTTAAAGGTGATGAAATGAACAACAAGGTAGAAAGCGTATTAGAATACGACAAGATAAAAAACATATTAAGAGAGTACGTAATCTCAACTTTGGCGGAAGAAAAAATCCTCGAAATGAGGCCTTTTGATGATATAGACCTGGTAAAAAGGCTTCAGCAGGAGACCAGCGAGGGCGTGGCACTGCTGAAAGCCGGCATTAACTTGCCCCTTTCCGGCATTAGGGATATAAGAAACGGCCTTAGTTTGGCCAAAATGGGGGCCATACTATCACCCGGTCAGTTATTGGAGATAGCATCTACCCTGAGGACAAGCCGCCTCGTAAAAGCCCTTTGGAGGGAAAAAAAGCTGGAGGGCATAAACATCATTGACGATATTGTAAACTGTTTGCATTCCTTTCAATCCCTGGAGGAAAAGATTGAAAAGGCAATTATCAGTGAAGATGAAATAGCGGACGATGCAAGTCCCAAACTCAGCTCTATCAGGAGGCAAAAGAGGGTACTTGCCCAAAATATAAAAAACAAACTAAATGAGATAATCAGCTCCCCTAACTATCAAAAAGTGCTGCAGGAAGCGATCGTAACGGTTCGGCAGGACCGGTACGTGGTGCCGGTGAAGCAGGAGTTTAAGGGCAGCATTCCGGGAGTAATCCACGACCAATCGGCCAGCGGCGCCACCCTTTATATAGAACCCATGGCGGTAGTCCAGATGAACAACGAGCTCAGACAGCTGGAACTGGAAGAAGACAGGGAAATCGAGCGGATTTTACGGGATTTTTCCGGGAAAGTACAGGAAAACCATGATCCTATTCTCGATACCCTTTACAATTTAGCCCAGCTGGATTTTATCATGGCGAAAGCCGGGTACAGCCTTGACATAAACGGAGTCGAACCCATCTTCAACGACAGGGGATATATTAACATATCCCGGGGAAGGCACCCCCTCCTTAAAGGACACGTGGTGCCCCTAGATGTGTATTTGGGGGACAAATTTAACATATTGATTATCACGGGTCCCAATACCGGCGGCAAGACGGTTGCCCTTAAAACCGTTGGTCTATTTGCACTGATGGCCCAATCCGGCCTGCATCTGCCTGCCGGAGAGGGGACCGAGCTGTCCGTTTTCAAGGAGGTCTTTGCGGATATAGGAGATGAGCAGAGCATCGAGCAGAGCCTCAGCACCTTTTCATCCCACATGAAAAACATAAAGGAGATTGTAGACTTAGCTAGCGAGGAGTGCTTGGTAATCCTTGACGAATTGGGAGCGGGAACTGACCCCACGGAAGGTGCCGCCCTGGCCATGGCTATCTTGAGCTATCTCTACGATAAGGGCAGCAAAGTGTTAGCAAGCACCCACTACAGTGAGCTCAAAAGCTTTGCCTTTTCCAAAGAGGGCATGGAAAATGCCAGCATGGAATTCGATGTAAAAACCTTGAGCCCTACTTACAAGTTGACAATCGGCCTTCCGGGAAAGAGCAATGCCTTTGAGATTGCTGCGCGGCTTGGATTGAGAGAAGAGGTCATAAGTCTCGGAAAAAGTCTCATGGCCGATGAAAGCTTGAGAATGGAAGACATGCTCACGCATATTGAGGAAGAAAAGAGCAAGGCCGAGGAAGAAAGGGAGAAACTCCTGGCTGCAAAAAAGGAGTATGAAAAGAAGCTCGCTAAACTTGAAGAAGAGCGCAAAAAAATCCGCTTAAAACAGGAAAGGATTATCGAGAAAGCTAAAGAAACAGCCCGACTGATGCTCAACAAGATTCAAAGAGAAGCCGAGGAGATAATCGATAATCTCAAAGACGCGGAGACGGCAGACCAAGCCAGCATGAGGGATAAAGCGGTGCAGCGGGCCAGGGAATGGCTTAAAAAAGCCGACGAAGGGCTGCAGGATTCCAAAGGTTCCCTTGTACAAAAAGCAAGGACCGGGCATCGGCGGCCCCTGAAAGCGGGCCAAAAAGTAAAGATCGCCGGCTTGAACCAGGAAGGTTACATTCTGTCAATAGATGATTCCACCAAAGAGGCCCAGGTGCAGGTGGGCATCATGAAAATAAACCTGCCGCTGGCCAGTCTCATCCCTGTTGAAGAGGAAGCAGCGGAAACGGAGAAAAACAGGTTTGCGTCTATCGCAATGACCAAGGCCAGGGAAATATCAACTGAACTCGACTTAAGGGGCCTTACCGTCGAAGAAGCTTTCATGAAAGTAGATAGTTACCTGGATGACGCCAAACTGGCCGGGATGAAAACCGTGGTTTTGATTCACGGTAAGGGCACCGGTGCACTGCGTCGGGGCATTAATGAAATGTTGAAAAAGCGAAGCGATATAAAGTCATTCCGATTGGGCAATATAGACGAAGGAGGTTCCGGTGTGACGGTGGTGGAATTGTGAAAAGGGTCCTGATAAGTGCCTGCTTGGTGGGTCTAAACACCAAGTACGATGGTGGCAACAATTACAATCAAGTTTTTGCAGACATGGTAAAAAGGGGAGAAGCCGTCCCCTTTTGTCCCGAACAGGCCGGAGGCCTGCCAACTCCAAGGAGCCCCTCGGAGATAACGGGAGGAGATGGCCAAGATGTAGTGGAGGGCAAGGCAAGGGTCATCACCGTTAAGGGCGAAGACGTGACGGAAGCCTTTATAAAGGGCGCCAAAGAAGCACTGAAGCTCGCAAAACTCATCGGGGCGGATACCGCCATACTAAAATCCATAAGCCCTTCCTGCGGCTCAAAATGCGTCTACGACGGGACTTTCAGCGGCAAATTGCGAGACGGAATGGGAGTTTGCGCCGCATATCTAATGGCTAACGGTATTAAAGTAGTAGATTCCCAAGAACTGCCAAGGGCCAATAAATAATTTAATATCTTAGGTGCTTGGCACCTTGAGTAAAGCTTGTGCGAAAAAATAGCTGAGTTAGGGGAGTGGTATATGTGACAAATAGTAACCAGGAACTTGCAAGGGAACGTCTTGCCCGCATAAAAGCAGCTATAAATCTCCAGGAACCGGACAGGGTTCCGCTTCGCGGAATCGGGGGAGATTTGGTGCCAGCCTATGCTGGAATTTCTCAACAGGACTTTTGGTTTGATTACGATAAGGCGCGGGAAGCCCTCGTTAAATTCAACAGGGATTTTCCCAGCGACTGGGCCACCGGCTTTTCCGGTGTAAGCGTGGTTCCCCTGATTTTTGCCCTTGCGGACTATCCCGATATAGCTTTTGTGGGGGCGATGCGCAGCGGGGCAATGCACGCGATAATTGGAGACAAAGTCACCAGGTACCCCGGAATGGAAATAGATGAAAATGCCTCGCCACAATTTGTGGGCGGCACTTTCATGGAGTCGGACGAATACGACCGGCTAATTGAAGATCCTACGGGTTTTATGTCTGAAGTCATCCTCCCGAGAATGTGTGAAAACCTACAGACCACCAAAAGGGCCATGGCAACTTTGGTCAGGATGGGCATGGAAGCGGAAAAAATGAGAGCTTTTGGCCGGGATTTAAATGGGGAATTGGAGGATTTGGGCTTTCCGTCAATACCCACTATATTGGTCATGGCACCGCTGGACATAATAGGTGATGGGTTAAGGGATATAAAGAATGTCATTATTGACATCCGCAGATATCCGGAAAAGGTAAAAAAAGCCTGTGAAGCCTTAGTTGAACCAATTTTAAAAGTGGGCCTAAGTCAAAAGGGAGACGGAAACAAACTTGCTTTTATACCGCTGCACCTCAACGAATATCTTTCGCCTAAGTTATACAAGGAATTTTACTGGCCGTATCTTAAAGAAATAATCCTCGGTTTGTTAAAAGAAGGCATTAAATCCCTGGTGTTTTTTGAAGGCCGTCACGATGCACACTTGGAAACTATTCTCGAATTGCCTGCCGGTTGGGGTATTGCACAATTTGATAAGACCGATGTCAGACTGGCCAAGAAGGTGCTAAAGGGCCATACCTGTATTATGGGAGGAATACCTATCAGCCTGATTATAAGCGGGACACCGGAAAAGATTGATGCATACGTTAAAGAATTACTTGAAGAAATGAAGCCCGGCGGGGGTTATATACTAACCGCTAATGTAAGTATTGCTCCTAAGGACACACCTATTGAAAATATGCATGCATTGATTAAGGCAGTTGAAAAATACGGGTAGCTGCCAGGCATTTAACATATTAAGTTATTGCTAATAATATTAAAATGGGAGAAGCGTTAAAGAATACTTCTCCCATTATTATTTCGCAATCACCATTGTCCATTGTTATTGTAGCTGTTTCTGTCGTTGCCGCTTTGCCAGTTGTCTGACCAATTGTCATTGCCAAAACCATGGCCGCCGTTATGCTGGTCACGGCCGTTGGGACCTTCAAAGTCATCGGGCTGTTCTTGATCCTCGTCCTCAGGAAGGGTGATCACTGGTGCAAACTCATGTTCCGCACAGTACTCGGTCGGCAGTTCGTATGCTGCATCTAAGGGTATCTGACCTGTTGGGGATGGGGTGTAAGGCACAGGGCGTTTGATAAATACCCGCCTTTCCACCAGCTCCATAGGACAGTGTTCTGTCGCCAGAAGACCCGTAGAAGTATCGATAAAATCTTCCACATGGACATCGCAATGGTCAGAGGGCTGAGTTCCCCTTATGAAGTACTCGCTTCGTATCCTGTGACCTCTTGGGTCTTGTTTACATAATTCGGTAGGCAATTTACCCGAATCGATGCAGACTTGAATTGGTCCAACAATACCTTCCGGTTTTACAAACTGCGCCTTCGGCAGGTCTTTATGTGCGACTGCCATTATCTGCTTCCACATCAAAGCGGGCTGATATCCACCGGCCACGTTTCTCATAAGGGTAGGCTCGTCATGGCCCATCCACACTACTCCTGCCAGGTGGGGAGTATAAGCTACCCACCACACGTCTTTGTTATCGGAGGTAGTTCCCGTCTTTCCCGCAACGGGGAAGGGGAAATCTGCCAGCCTTGTTCCCGTGCCTTCGGTGACTACACTTCTCAACATATCCGTTATGATGAAGGCCACTTGTTTACTTACAGCACTCCACTGCTCGGCCTTGTTCTCTAAAACAGTCCTTCCGTTTTTATCTACAACTTTTAATACTGCTATGGGTTCCACGTGTATACCTTCATTTGCAAAGGTTCCGAAAGCGGATACCAGTTCAAGAGGGGTTACGCCCTTTGTAATACCGCCAAGGGCAGCTGACAGCTGCCTGTCATTTTTATCTCCTGTAAGAATCAAGTTCTTGATGCCGAGCTTTTGGGCATATTCTATGCCCCTGTCAACACCGATGTCGCTAAACACTTTTACTGCTACAATATTTACCGAATTAGCAATAGCTCTTCTAATTGTAGTCAAACCTTTAAAATCATTTGTATAGTTCTTCGGGGTCCACATCCCGCCGGAACCGGAAGGATAAGATACCGGTGCATCATCAACAACGGTTGCGGCTGTATATCCCATGTCAACAGCTGCCGTATATACGATTATGGGCTTAAAGGTGGAGCCGGGCTGCCGGAAGGCCTGGGAAGCACGGTTAAAGCCAAGCTTTTTCTGATGCTCCCGGCCGCCTACCATGGCCTTTATGTGTCCCGTATGGGGGTCGATAATTACCGCTGCAGCTTGGGGTTGTACTATGCCGTTTTCATCCTCATTAGAGTAGGGATAGTTGTTCGGGTCTGCTAGTACTTTCTCAGCCGCCTCTTGGATTTCCATATCAACTGTAGTATATATCTTTAAGCCGCCCGTATAAATTTTATTGTAGGCTTCAGTTTCAGACAGGCCTAATTCTTTTTGTAATAAGCCTGCCAGCTCCTGAATCACATAGTCTGTAAAATACGGAGCCTTGTAATCCGCGGCCACATTTTTTAATCCCACAAGCTTTATTTCTTCCTGTTTTGCCCTCTCGGCTTCCTCTTCCGTTATAAAACCCAGTTCAGCCATGGTGTTAAGAATGATCTCCTGCCGCTCTTTTGCCCTTTCAAAGTTATTATACGGTGAATAATACTCTGGGCCTTTCGTAATGCCTGCAAGCATTGCCGATTCGGCTAAGGTCAGCTCATCTACGCTCTTGCCAAAGTAAGTATCAGCTCCCGATTCAACACCGTAAGCCGAGTGGCCGAAATAAATCCGATTGAGATAAAACTCCAATATTTCGTCCTTAGTATAATACCTTTCTAACTGTATTGCCAGCCAGGCTTCCTGGGCCTTTCGCTTCCAGGTCTGTTCCGGAGACAAAAAGGCGGTTTTTACCAACTGCTGAGTTATGGTGCTGGCACCCCGCTTAATATCGCCGTGACGAAGGTTTATGATAAAAGAGCCGATGATGGAGCGGATATTGATTCCCTTGTGGGAATAAAAGTGTTGGTCTTCGATGGCGATAAAAGCATTTATCAAATCTTGGGGAATTTTCTCCAGCGGCACAGGTATTCGGTTTTGTTCACCGTGAAGCTCGGCAACGAGCTGGCCGTTTTGGTCAAAGACCATTGAAGTTTCACTTGTTTGTAATTTTGTGGGATCAAATTCCGGAGTTTCCTTTACATAGTTTAAAAACAAACCTAAGCCTGCCCCAAAACCCATGGCAATAAGTATCAGAATGGAGATGATTATATAACCTAGTATCTTTCGCCCTTTTTTAGTTTTTTTCTTTGCCATTATTAGTCCCCCGATCCTCCTGTAAATGGGTTAATGTGAATTTCGGGAAAAGCATAAAATCTTTCGGATAAAAACATTATATCACACATAAAAACATATTAAAACTGTGGGAAAAAACCATGTGCTTCCAACTGCTACGGGAAAATCGTTGACATTGCGTATTAAATAATATATCATAATAAAGAAATAATTTGTTAACTTAACAGCAAGCAAAGCGATGATGGGGCCAGTAGGCATCAGGAAGCCTTTAAGCGAATCGGGGATGGTGGAAGCCCGATAGGTGATGGTGACTGAAGATCTCCCCTGAGTGCTGCTTTGAAACCGCGGGAGTAGAAGCAGCCGGCACCTAGCCGTTATCCTAATGAAGAGGTAAAAGGCGATTTTATGTCTTTTACTATTTGGGTGGTAACGCGGGAGCAATCTCGTCCCTTTTGGGACGGGATTTTTTTATCTCTGAATTGCCAGGATGATACCGCAAGTTTTCGGGCGGGCTCTTAGCGGTAAGGATTTAAGTATAGATTTTTCTCTAAGTTAACTTAGGACAGGAGGATGCAGATGTTTAAAAAAGTTGAACCCACGATGAATTTCGTTCCTATTGAAGAGAAAATCCTAGATTTTTGGAATAGGGAGCAAGTATTTAAAAAGAGCATAGAAAATCGCAAGGATGCGCCCAATTACGTTTTTTATGAAGGGCCTCCCACTGCCAACGGACTGCCCCATGCAGGCCACGTCCTCACACGGGTGGTAAAAGACTTGATTCCAAGGTACAAGACCATGACCGGCCATAGGGTAGACAGAAAGGCAGGATGGGATACCCATGGCCTTCCCGTAGAACTTGAAGTGGAAAAACAACTGGGCATCAGCGGCAAGCCCGAAATTGAAGAATACGGCGTAGAAGAATTTATAAAAAAGTGCAAGGCCAGCGTATTTACTTACGAACAAGAATGGCGCAAGATGACCGAGCGAGTCGGCTTTTGGATCGACATGGACGATCCCTATGTTACCTATCACAACACTTACATCGAATCGGTCTGGTGGGCCCTTAAAAATATTTGGGAGAAGGGCCTGCTGTACAAGGGAAATAAAGTCGTCCCCTATTGCCCCCGCTGCGGAACATCCCTTTCCAGCCACGAGGTTGCACAAGGATATAAAGAAGTAGAAGATCCCTCCATATTTGTTAAATTTCCGCTTGCAGGAGAGGAAGACACATATTTTCTCGTGTGGACCACGACGCCCTGGACCTTGCCGTCCAATGTTGCCCTAGCGGTTAAAGACAATTACACTTACGTTAAGGTAGAGCACAATGGTGAAAAACTGATTCTGGCAGAAAGCAGGCTGGGAGTATTAGATGGCGAGTACACCCTTTTAGAGAGTTTCCCCGGGAGCAAATTAGCTTCAATCAAGTATGAACCGGTATTCCCATTCTTTGAAGATGAAAAAGACAGGGCCTTCTACGTTGTGACGGCAGATTTCGTAAGCCTAGATGAAGGAACCGGCATAGTGCACATAGCTCCTGCTTTTGGTGAAGATGACTCCCTCATCGGCCAAAAATATGATTTGCCGGTTGTTCAGCCTGTCGACGCCGAAGGTAAATTCACCGAGGAAGTAGCTCCCTGGTCAGGTGTCTTCGTCAAAGAGGCAGACAAGGGCATACTGAAAGATCTGAGGAACCGCAGCATTCTTTATAAATCGGAAAGATACAAGCACACCTATCCCTTCTGCTGGCGCTGCGACACTCCCCTTTTGTACTACGGGCGCAGCAGCTGGTTTATAAAGACCACTGCAATAAGGGATAAGCTCCTTGAAATAAACAAGGGGATAAATTGGCATCCCGAGCACATTCGTGACGGCCGCTTTGGGAATTTCCTTGAAAACGTCATAGACTGGTGTTTGAGCAGGGAGAGATATTGGGGAACGCCGCTTAATATCTGGGTATGCGATGATTGCGGCTGCCAGCATGCAGTAGGTAGTATCCAGGAATTAAAAGACATGAGCAAGGAAGCTATTGAAGATATAGAACTTCACAAGCCCTATGTGGATGATGTTATCCTTAAATGTCCTAAATGCAGCGGCGACATGAAGCGGGTGCCCGAGGTTATCGACTGCTGGTTCGACTCCGGTGCCATGCCCTTTGCTCAATTTCATTATCCCTTTGAAAACAAGGATTACTTTGAAAAACATTTTCCGGCAGATTTTATCTCCGAGGCCATTGACCAGACTAGGGGATGGTTTTACAGCCTCTTGGTAATCTCAACTCTGCTCTTTGACAAATCTCCATATAAGAATTGTCTGGTAATGGGTCATGTCTTGGATGAGCACGGAATAAAGATGAGCAAGCATAAGGGCAATGTTCTAGACCCATGGAAGGTACTAAACGAACAGGGTGCCGATGCCATGCGCTGGTACCTGTACTCGGCAAGTCCTCCCTGGAGTCCCAGCCGCTTTTACCAGGATGCTGTAAGTGAATCCCAGCGCAGGTTCCTGGGAACCCTGTGGAACGTATATTCCTTCTTCGTGCTGTACGCCAATATCGATGGCTTCGACCCCAAAAAGTACGATATGGCTTATAACAACAGGAGCGAGATGGACCGCTGGTTGCTGTCAAAGGTCAACAGCACAAATAAAAAGGTGCGGCGGGATTTGGACAATCTGGATATCACCGGCGCCGCACGGACATTGGAATCCCTCATCGACGACATCAGCAACTGGTACGTGCGTCGCTCACGGGAACGCTACTGGAAATCCGAAATGGACGATGATAAGATAGCGGCATATTTGACCTTGTATGAGGCCTTGGTCAGCTTTATAAAAATGGCGGCACCCTTTGTGCCCTTTGTTACCGAAGAGATATACCAGAATTTAGTCCGGTCGGTTTACCCCGATGCAGACCATAGCATTCACCTCTGCGATTATCCGGAAGTAAACGAGGAACTTATTGATGAGACACTGGAGCACAAGATGAAACTGGCCAGAAAGATAGTAGAATTGGGCAGGGCGGCCAGAAACAAGGGTAAAATCAAAAACCGTCAGCCACTTCAAAAGATGATGGTGCAGCTTAGAAACTTTGATGATAAAGAATTGATAATGGACCTATCTGATATCATCAAAGAGGAATTAAATATCAAGGAAATAGAATATATAGATGTAGCAGAAGAGTATTTCACGTATATTGTCAAACCCAGATTCGACTTGCTCGGTCCCAAATACGGAAAACTCATGTCGGCAATAGCCAAGGCAATTTCTTCCGCCAAAGCTACCGAACTGTTGGCCGATGCCAGGAAAAATGGCCAAGTTACCATCCGGGTTGATGGCCAAGATATAACGATACTGGAAAATGAGCTTGATATCAGGGCGTTTGACAAGGAAGGCTTCTGTGCTGAAGGCGAAGGAGGCTATTACGTGGTGCTCGATACCACGATAACTCCCGAACTCTTGTTAGAAGGCATCGCTAGGGAATTAGTTAGCAAAATACAGAACATGCGTAAAGAAGCTGGCTTTGAAGTTGAAGACAAGATATATCTATACTGCGTCGGAGACGAAACCATAGCAAAAGTGCTGGAAGTCCACGGTGAAGAGATAAAGGCGGACACTCTGGCCCTAGCAATTGAAACTTCACTAGCTGAAGATGGCTACACAAGGGAATGGGATTTAAACGACCATAAGGTCACGATAAGTGTAAAAAAAGCTTAAAGAGGAGTGATGTCTTGTGGCACATGACCTAATTAGGGTCATAAAGGAACGGAGGAGCATTAGGGAGTACCTTCCCAAACCCATACCTAGGGAAGTGCTGGAAGACATTCTAGACTGCGGCCGCCTTGCGCCTAGCGCAAGAAATATTCAGCCATGGTTGTTTGTAGTCTCTACGGAAAAAGAAATAAAAGAAGGGATAGCTAAACTCGCCCTTTACGGTAAATTCATCGCAAATGCAGCTGCCTGCATAAGCGTTTTTTGCGAGAGAGATAGTAAGTTTCTTGTGGAAGACGGATGTGCCGCAACTCAAAACATGATTATAGCAGCCAAGGCGTACGGTGTCGACTCTTGTTGGGTTGCAGGATATGAAAGGCCGTACAGTGAAGACATTAGGGAGCTCTTGGGAGTTCCTGAGAAGTATAAATTAATATCGCTCATTTCCCTGGGTTATTCCGATAAAAGTGCCAGCAGGCCGAAAAAGACACTAAATGAAGTTGTCAGATGGGAGAAATATTGAAGTAAAAAAACAGCTTCCAAGTTTTTTTGGAAGCTGTTTTTTGGCAAGCTGGAAGCTTCCCGAGAACTGAGAGAGTCTCCAATCGAGTGTTTGGTTAGGTCCTTGTCGATAAGTTCTGTTCTTTGAGGACGGATAGTTTTTAGAATGGAGAGGGTCGCATGAGAACGGTATTAAAGGATATTCATCCCTTCAATTTTCAAAAAATAGCGGATGGCGGTCAGGCTTTTCGATGGAATTTGCAGGAAGATGGAGCGTATATTGGTGTAGTAGGAGACTCTGTATTTGAAATCTCGCAAAAGGGCGATGGACTGGTCATCGAATCAAATGGAGAAAATGATATAATCCAGTTTATAAAAGAATATCTGGACTTAAACAGAAACTACAATGAACTAGAAATGGAAATGCTAAAATTTAAAGAGCTTATCCCGGTCGTCGGTTTCAGCAGCGGCTACAGAATTCTTTATCAGGACCCATGGGAGACCACGATATCCTTCATCATTTCGGCAAACAATCACATCAGGAATATTAAAAACACCATTGAGAGTATATGTAGAGCCTATGGCGAGCCCATTAATTACAAAGGTAAAATGTACTACAAATTTCCCTCACCGGAAATCTTGGCCGGTGTTTCAGAGGACGAATTAAAGTGTACAAAATGCGGCTATAGGGCACGCTATATTATCGAAACGGCCAAAATTATAGCCGATGGCCAACTCGATATTTACAACTTAAATAAAAAACCTACACAAGAGGTTCGAGCAAAGCTTGTGACCCTGCCGGGAGTTGGCAGGAAAGTGGCCGATTGCATAATGCTTTACTCCATGAGAAAATTTGATGCCTTTCCCATTGATGTATGGATACAGAGAATACTCCAGCACATGTACTTTGACGACAAAAAGACCCCCCTTGCAAAGCTCCAGAAGTTTGCAGAAGATAGATTCGGTGAGATTGCAGGTTTTGTGCAGCAGTATCTTTTCTACTATTCGCGAAATCGCGGGCAGGATATAGTAAAATAAAGATAAAATCTCATAAAGTATAGCACAATTACAGGTAAATATGCTATAATAATAGTGTCAAAAAGCTAGCGGAGGGGATAAACTTGAGCCCGGAGCAAACTATTGTTGTAGCAAAATTATGCAAAACATATAAAAAAGGCAACACTTATAGATATCCTGCCGATTACGTAACCCAATACGATACCTGTAAGAATTGCGTTAATTGGCAGGTCGGCCACTGTGAAAAGGCACAAGACATCTTAAACAGCATTTATTAAAATATTATAAAAGCAAAAATGGCATTCGGTGTTTTAGAGCATCCGAATGCCATTTTTGTTTTTAAACACTATTGCTAGGCAAAGGAATTTAATATAAGATTAAAAAGGGGAGGAGGCCAAAAGAGTTGTTCAGGATTAACGCAAATTCAGATTTCATAAATACCTTAGCGAGATTATGGCCTGTCACATTGGTCCCACTGTTTGCAGATTTATTCAAGATAAGTTTTTTATACATGAGCAGATTTTTGGGCTATAACCTCTTCCTGCATGAGAGCTTCGGACTTTTGTCATTGCAAATAAATGAGACAAGTCTTCCATTTGTACCGCCTTCCCTGTTGCCCTCCGTGCAGAGTTTAGGCCTACTCGAACACATTTCCAAAAGCGGTTTAAGCTTTTACAATAAATCATGGGAGGCCATGCTTGCTTTAGGGGCTTTTCTTTTTTTAAGGGGCCTCCTTAGCGGCGGCTTTTACGGGACCATTAAAGATGGTTTTAGATACCGCAGCCCCAGTCTTAAGGCCTTCACACAATTTGCATGGTACTACGGCCCCAGGTTTTTTATCATGCTCCTTTTCTACTACCTGCTTGCTTTGTCATCAAGGGTCTTTCTTGATTCATCAAGAGTTAATATTCTGCTCTTCTTATTAAAAATTCTCTTTATTTTTTTACCCAGCATAATGGTGATGGAGGATTACGGCTTTTTTGAGGCCTTGGCAGCAGCACCGAAGGTCTTTTTCAAGCATTTCAGCTATTTTTTCGGAAGGTTGCTAGTGATTATAATTATAAATAGCCTATTTGCATTGCTCTTACAGTGGCTCGGTGCCTCGGCATTGATTTTAGCCTTATTGGTATGGCCTATTGTGGGGACTGGAATCATATATGCCATCATGTATTTTTTTAATTACGAAGTTATGAAGGAACCCGTTGCCGAAAGGCCCCGGGAGCATATCAGGGGATATGGCAAGTCAATAGTAAATACCGCTATAGTTTTGCTTTTGCTGACCACCGTAGTAGGAATGCCCACCTTTATAAGGAAGATTGGTTACATCAATGCTCTCATGCCCTGGCACAAGCCGGAAATTACAAGAGAAGGTTTTATTTACCAGACGGAAGGTGCCCGGGTCTACGGGAAGGAGAACAATTTAAAAAATATAAAGCTGCTAATTGATAATCTCAGTCCGTCAAAGGAAGAAATTGTATACGCAAAACCGGGCTTAATACGGGGCAAGGGTAGACTGTTAGGGGGTTCAAAGCCCATATACTTTACTTTTGAGCTCAGCAAAAGCGTAAGTGATGAAGACGGTATTATATACAGCCTTGAAAATGGCGGCAAGGTGGAAGCTACCGATGGGCTATGGGGCAATCCTGTGGACAGGGGCATGATTCTCGTAATGGACGGTAAGCTCGATTATATTTCGGGTGTCATATATGACAAGATGAATTACTCGGAATTTGACACCATATGGCCGCCTGAGAGGACGTCAGTATTTTTGGGTTCTATGCAAAATATGAAGGACTTGTACGGTTTTTATGCAGCCGAACAGTTACCTGACAGTCCCGTAGAATTCCAATGGATGTATAATTCGGCTCTACCCGTACTTCCTGAAGGTGAAAGTGATTATATTAAGCTTATGGAAAAATTGAATGTTGCCTTTGAAAGCCTTGATAGGGAATTGCTATTAAACATTTTGTATTATGTAAATGATCTTAAACCCGACAACGTCCTGTCTCAATTGGAAAGGGACTTTGCTAAGTGCCGCCTTATAATGGAAGGACAGGGTCTGCAAAATTGGGAGCAAAATGTGACTACCGATGTAAGTTACTACCACAATTCCAATGAAAAGATTACCCTTATGGGAGATTATATTTTCGTCACAGACAAAATAGGTTTTAGGGCTGAGCTTTATAAAATAGGCAAAAAGTGGAAAATTATCAAGATGTTGATTAAAGATTAATTGTCACAGGAAATCCAAGTTGCTGTAAAGATGTGGTATAATATTATGCAATGAAATAATTTCCTGCAGATTGGGAGGCCGCCATGCGGAAAATAAATCTTCAGAAAGTGATAGACAGATTAGAATTAAAAGTTTTGGTAAATACCTGTGAGGAAATGCCCGATATTCACGTGTCGGATTTACACCGTCCGGGTTTTGAACTGGCCGGATACTTAAAGTACTTTCCCTATGAAAGGATTCAGATATTTGGGGCAACCGAGATAAGCTTTTTGAAGGGTTTGCCGGCAGATGTCCGCAAAGAACGACTTGAAAAGTTTCTATCCTATGATATTCCATGCATAATAATTAGCCGTAACCTTCCGCCTCCTGAAGAACTCATTTCACTGGCCATTACCAGCAAGAAAGCCATCCTGGGAACAGCCATGCCTACAACGCAATTCATGGGCAAGCTTACCAGCTTTCTTGAAAGCGAGTTGGCGCCCTGTACTACCGTCCACGGCGTCTTAGTGGATATTTACGGTATCGGGATACTAATCATAGGCGAAAGCGGCATAGGCAAAAGTGAAACTGCGGTAGAGCTTATTAAGCGGGGCCACCGATTGGTAGCCGACGATGCAGTTGAGATAAAACAAGCAGCCAGAAACGTCTTAATAGGTACGGCTCCCGAAATCATACGTCATTTTTTGGAAGTAAGAGGATTGGGAGTCATTGACGTCATGACCATATTTGGCGCCGGCAGTATCAGGGACAACATTAAAATAGAAATGGTAATAGAACTGGTGGAATGGGAAAAATATAAAGAAGGCGATAGATTGGGCTTGGATGAAGATAAAATACAAATACTAGATTCAACTATACCGAAGAAGACCATACCTATAAGGCCGGGGAGAAACCTGGCAGCTATCTTAGAGGTTGCCGCTATGGACTTTCGTTTAAAGACAATGGGTCACAACTCGGCCTTGGAATTTAGCAAAAGGCTTTTTGACAAAATAAATGATAATAAATAATTTCCAGGAGGTATTGTGATGCTGGACAGGCTAGATACCATTAAGAAAATAGATAAGGGAAATATGCTGGGACTCATTTATAATTTCCCTGACCACTGCAAGGAAGCAATCGAAATTGCTAGGCAATCCACCCGAGGGCTTCGATTCAACAACATAATGAATGTGATAATAGCAGGGCTTGGAGGTTCCGCCATAGGCGGCGATCTGATTCGCATGATTACAGCCAATAGCGCCCAAATCCCAATTGTCGTAAACAGGGACTACAGCTTACCTGCTTTTGTCGATGAAAGGACCCTTGTCATAGCATCCAGCTATTCAGGCAATACTGAGGAAACCTTGGCGGCTTATGAGCATGCAAAGAGCAAAAGGGCTAAGATAATAGCTATCACAACAGGGGGCGAGCTCAAGAATAGGGCGATGGCGGATGAAATTCCTTACATCACAATCCCGGGTGGCTTACCGCCGCGGGCAGCCCTAGGCTATTCCTTTTTCCCCATATTTGTATTGCTTAAGGAATTGGGGATAGGCTTTGGAAGACAAGATGTCGAGAGGGCCATTGACTTGCTTTATGAAAC